>JACCED010708358.1_pt1 | contig 34554 bp, 33 predicted proteins | sample 7455021 | NCBI WGS metagenome assembly JACCED01 (sample SAMN15323456, study PRJNA562643) | freshwater metagenome | isolation source: river surface water | place: USA:Blue River Watershed | collected 2017-08-19
AACTTAAATATTCTTCGATAAGAAGCGTGAAGAACGTTTCTGACGATGACGTTTTTCTAATACTTAAACATGAATCGGGACTAGAGTCGCATTTAAGCGCCAGCTCTATATCGGGAGCACCCGGGCCTCGGGTTAGACTTCTTGGAAGATCTGGGGCGCTAATCTGTCGAGAATTAGATCCGCAAGAGGCAATGTTGCGATCGGGTTTGAAGCCGCAAGAATTTGGCTGGCAAGATAAAAAAGCAGCGACGAGCGAATTTGAAATTTGGAAAGGCGAAGGGGCAATAAATCATCCAGGCGTTGCCGGGAATTACGTTGAGTTTTATCGACGGGTAAAAGAAGCTCTTAATACTAATTCACAAATGCCTATTGATCGCGAATTTGCACTTGCAGTAGCTCGAATGATTGACCAAGCAAGAGAGTGGGAAAACTTCAGATAATGCCGCAGGCGGTGATTTGTGGTGCGGGATGGGCTGGAATGAATTGTGCCCGCGTTCTTCAAGAGAGAGGTTTTAGCGTCCAGGTTCTAGAAAAGAGTGATCGACCTGGTGGCCGTATCACATCGGATTTTGTGGACGGCTTTACAATCGATAACGGTTTCCAGGTTGTAAATCCCGCTTATGCCGAATTACGTGAAACCGCCATCATGGATGGACTAGCAAGTTTCAAATTTGCTAAAGGCCTTGAAATAGTTGAAACGAATCGAATTTATAAAGTTGGCGATCCGCGAAGTGATCTTCGGTTCATTCCTGATCTACTCTCCGCCAAATTCGGCTCTACCTATGAGAAGTTATCTTTTCTCGGATATCTTCGCCGGGCGACTGAAGAAAAGACATTTGGTGAAGCGCTCGGGGATTTCCCAAATCTTTTTAGAAACCTTTTAAAGCCATTTTTAGACGGAGTTGTTTTAACTGATGTCTCATCAGTTTCAAATCGAGTGGTTCGAGAGTTGATACATTGGTTTATTAAAGGCAATCCAGTACTAATTGATGGTGGCGTAGGTCGAGTTTCTGAGGCGCTCGCCGCGGGTCTGGATATCGAGTTTAATGTTGAAGTTAAATCTGTTACGGAGCGAACAGTTTCCACAACGCGAGGTGAAATTTCGGCTGACGCAGTTGTTGTTGCAACCGATCCAATTACTGCGAGCAGATTGCTCGGTCTGAATATGCCGAAAATGAATTACAGTGAGACTTGGTATTTTGATATTGCCGAAGGAACCGTAACAAGTAAATTTCTGCGCGTAGGCGGTGCAGGTCCAGTTGTAAATTCAATTGCGCTATCAAATGTTGCGCCTAGCTTTGCACCATCTGGTCGAACACTGGTGGCGGCAACAACCTTAAAGTCAGCAAGTGAATCTTCGGTAAGGAGCCATCTATCAAAACTCTGGAGCGTGGAGACTCAGCATTGGAGATTGATAACAAAGCGGGAGATTCCTTATTCGCTACCTTTTAAAGGCTCTAAGAGCGCAATGGTTGATGAATTGAGGGTTGCGGGAATTTGGTGTGCTGGTGATTGGCGCACTACGCCTTCGCAACAAGGCGCCTTACTCAGCGGAAAACTAGTTGCGAATGCGATTAGTTCGTTTCAATATTAATTCGTTTCAATATTAATTCTTTTCAATAAGTGCATCGAGCGCTGGCGCAAGATGCGGAAAATCAAAGACAAAACCAGCATCGGTTAACTTTTGAGGAAGCACTCGTTTAGATCCCAAAACTTCTGTTGAGAACCCACCTAAAACGATTTTTAGCGCAATGCTCGGGACGGGGAATAGAGCTGGTCGGCGGAGCGCTCTTGCTAAGGCTGAAGTAAACTCTTGATTCGTTGCCGGATTTGGCGAAGTTAAATTAACTGCGCCAGAAATATCACTTTCTAGAAGGTAACAGATTGCTCGAATCTGATCATGAAGAGTAATCCAGGACCACCATTGTCGGCCGCTGCCAAGTTTTCCGCCCAATCCAAGGCGGAAGAGCGGCAACATCTTGCCAAGCGCACCGCTATTTGGTTCAAGAACTAAACCTGTTCGAAGTTTTACAGTTCGTACATCTTTTGCCAGATCCGCTGCAGCTTCCCATTCTTTACATACTGCGGCTAAGAAATCATCTCCTGGTCGGTCACTTTCAGTAACAGCGCGATTTCCAGTTTCGCCGTACCATCCAATTGCACTCGCTGAGATGAATACCGAAGGTTTTAACTGGGTAACCGCGTTGGCGATAGTTGTGGTTCCAAGTAATCGCGAATTCAATATTTCAGCTCGGTAACTCTTGCTCCAACGTTTATCTCCAACATTGGCGCCAGCAAGGTGAATTAACGCGTCTACGCCCTCAAGTGCAGTTAGGTCAATCTCGCCTCTCTTGGGATCCCAGAAAACTTCATCAGAAGAAATGGGTTTTCGTCTTACTAACTTCTGAACAGTGTGACCTTCAGACTTTAAGTGGCCCAGGAGTGCGGCGCCGATCATTCCGGTAGCGCCAGTAATGGCAATTCGTTGTGGAGGGAGCGCCACTACAGTCCTAAATCCGAATCGAATCTTCCTGCTTCGAGCCGCTCTTTCAGAGTAGAGAGAAAACGAGCAGCATCAGCGCCATCTACGATGCGATGATCATAGGAAAGTGCCAGATAGACCATAGATCTAATGGCAATTGTTTCGCCGCCATCTTCACCCTTTACGACCATTGGTCGTTTCACAACAGAACCAATACCAAGTATCGCAACCTGCGGTTGATTAATAATTGGCGTGTCAAAGAGCGCGCCGCGGGAACCCGTATTTGTAATGGTGAAAGTTCCGCCACCTAATTCATCAGGAGAGATTTGATTATCTCTAGTCCGCGCTGCAACATCAGCAATCTTTCGCGCGATACCGCCCATATTTAGATCGCCAGCATCGCGAATAACAGGGACTAGCAATCCGCGTTCGGTATCAACTGCAATGCCAAGGTGTTCCGCCGCATGATAGGTAATTTCATCACCTTCAACAGATGAATTGAGCACCGGATGAACTTTTAGCGCTTCGCATACTGCCACTGCAAAGAATGGGAGGAAGCTCAGTTTTACGCCTTCGCGACTTTCGAAGTTTGCTTTAGATTGTTCGCGCAACCTGGCAATACGAGTTATATCTACTTCGATGACAGTTGTTAATTGGGCGCTTACTTGAAGCGATTCCAACATTCGAGCTGCAATTACCTTGCGAAGCCGCGTCATTGTAACTTTTGTTCCACGAAGCGGTGAGGCAGCAACTGGCTTTGAGTAACTTTGAGCTGGGCTTGATGCTGGAGGATTAACGATTACTGTCGAAGGGGAGATATTCGGTTTTGCTACCGAAGAGAGCACATCTTCTTTTCGAATTCGCCCACCAACTCCGGTTCCTTTTACCTTCGCAAGATCGACGCCATTTTCATTAGCGAGTTTTCTAACAATTGGCGTCACATAAGCATCGACTAGCGCACCATTTGATTTGGTCATGGATTTTGTCGTCGCGACGTTTTGTGGAGCAGAAACTTGAGGAGTTTGAATCTGTGGTTGCGCGGGAGGCGCACTAGGTGCTGGGCTGGGAATTACTGGGCTTAGGACCGGTGCACTTGGCGCCGGAGTTTTTACGGAAGAAGTTTGTGGCGTGGATTGGCTGGAGCCTATTGAAGCTAAGCGAGCGCCGACCGGAACTGTGGAATCCACGGGGACATCAATTGAGAGAAGAATTCCAGTGGCCGGCGATGGAATTTCAGTATCAACTTTGTCGGTGGAAACTTCTAGAAGTGGCTCATCTACATTTACTTGATCTCCGACAGACTTTAACCAACGTGTTACGGTTCCCTCGGAGACTGATTCACCGAGCGCCGGCATTGCCACAATTGTTGCTGCGCTAGAACTTACGTTTTGAGTATTTGCAGGCGCTGGAGTTGGCGCTGCCACTGGCTTTTCAACAACAGGTGGTGCTGGTTTCTCAACCACAGGTGTCGGGGCTGAACTGCTTGCGCCATCTGCAATTAGAGCCAACTCAGCTCCCACTGCCACAGTTTGATCAACAGAGACCACAATTTTTTCCAGAACTCCAGCTGCGGGCGATGGAATTTCAGTATCGACTTTATCTGTAGAAACTTCTAGCAGCGGTTCATCGAGTGCAACCTGATCACCTTCAGCCTTGAGCCAACGCGTGACGGTTCCTTCAGTGACGCTCTCGCCTAAGGCTGGCATCTTCACCGAAAAAGTCATCTCATATTCTCCAATCCGTAATCTGATTATCCATGTGCATGGAGTGGTTTGCCAGCTAGAGCTAGGTGGGCTTCTCCCATCGCCTCGGAGAGCGTTGGGTGGGCATGAATTAACGGCGCAACATCAATGGCTTCTGCTTGCCAATTAAAAATTAATTGAGCCTCAGCTAAGAGTTCGCCAACTCGAGAACCAACCATGTGTATCCCGAGAATGGGACCATCTTTTTGCGCTACTAATTTAATTGAGCCAGCGGTCTTCAAGATCTGGGCTTTTCCATTTCCGGCTAAATCATAATTTAATTCAACTACATCTAGTCCGCGCGCTTTCGCGCCGGCTGTAGTCAAGCCAACAGATGCAACTTCCGGCTCCGAGTAAGTAACTCTTGGAACTCCGTCGTAATTAATTGGTCGAGGGTTAAGGCCGGCAATCTCTTCTGCGACCAGGATTCCTTCCGCGAAGCCCACATGCGCTAACTGAAGAGTTGGAATCAAATCTCCGACCGCCCAAATGCCCGGTACGTTTGTTCGACATTTTTCATCGACAATTACATAACCACGCTCAATTTTTACCCCGGCGTTCTCATACCCAAGATTTTCAGATACTGGGCCGCGACCGACTGCAACGAGTAATACTTCAGCAGAAAAAGTCTTGCCATCTTCTAGCGTGACTGTCACATCTTTCTTGGATTTAGTTGCGCTCTTAAACTTCGTTCCCAATTCAAAATTTATGCCACGTTTTCTAAAGGCTCTCTCTAGTTGCTTACTCGAAGATTCATCCTCGAGTGCTACTAGATGAGGCAGGGCTTCGATAATAGTGACTTCTGCACCAAATGAACGCCACACTGATGCAAATTCGCATCCGATGACTCCACCGCCTAACACAATTACAGACTTCGGAACCTTCTCCATGTGAAGTGCATGATCGCTTGTGATTATTCGCTCACCATCAATCTCTAGCCCGGGAAGCGTTTTGGCATATGAACCTGTAGCTAAAACAATATTTTTTCCAACATATTTCTCGCCATTAACTTCAATCGTATCTTTTGAGACTAACTTTCCGAGTCCTTCTACATAAGTAATACCGCGAGATTTAACTAATCCTTGGAGTCCTTTGTGGAGACGGGCGATGACGCCATCTTTATATGAGTTAACGCCAGCCATATCAATCGAATGAAATTCAGCTTTCACGCCAAATTCGGCGGCGTCTCTTGCGTTATCTGCAATTTCGCCTGAGTGAAGAAGGGCTTTAGTTGGGATGCAGCCGCGGTGGAGGCAGGTGCCGCCCAGCTTTTCTTTTTCGATAAGAGCAACTGATAATCCAAGTTGCGATGCGCGCAGAGCACAGGCGTAACCACCGCTGCCGCCGCCAAGGATTACTAGATCAAAATTAGCCAACTAAGTTCTCCTGCTCTTCTCTTGCCGATTCCAAACCAGGCCCGTAGTCCTATCCTGCCAGCACTAGCGGCGGGCAGTTACTTCTGCGAGCGCAACGAGAGTGCGAAGTGCGACACCTGTACCGCCCACGGGGGTGTATCCGTGAGGATGTTTCTCGTTGTAGGCCGGTCCCGCAATATCTAGGTGTAGCCAAGGGGTCTCTGGCGCTACGAAATCTCTCAAAAAGAGTCCTGCTACCAACATCCCTCCCATTCGCTCACCGATATTTGCGATATCCGCAACAGGTGAATCTAAAGAAGCTCGCAGATCTTCGGGGAGTGGCATAGGCCAGAACAATTCGCCGGTTGAGTCAGCGCACGCTAAAAATTTCTTGGAAAACGCGTCGTCGTTAGTCATGACGGCGCTCGTCCTCGTTCCGAGCGCAACTACCTGAGCGCCGGTGAGAGTAGCGACATCAACCAAACCTTCAAATTTTCTTTTCTTATCGGCATGGCCGACTTCGGCTGCGCGAACTAACACATCAGCGAGTATTAACCGACCCTCTGCATCCGGATTTAGCACTTCCACAGTCTTGCCACCGTATATTTTGATTACATCGCTCGGTCGAGTTGCGTTATCGCTAACCATATTCTCTGCGAGAGGCGCCCAAGCATCAATTCGTATCGGCAATTTTAATTCTGCAATTGCAAGAATTGCGGCGCAGACAGCAGCCGCGCCACTCATATCAGATTTCATCGCCTCCATTCCTTGAGCTGGTTTAAGTGCGAGACCACCAGTATCAAAAGTGATTCCTTTACCGATAAATGCCAGTGATTTTTTAGCGCCCTTGGGCTGGTAAGAAATATGTAATAGTCGCGGCGGGTTAGCGGATCCTTGTCCAACACCAATAATCCCGCCGTAACCCAACTTCCTTAGTTGGCTATCGGAAGTGATCTCAACTTTTAACGAAAACTGCTTGGCAAGTGAACGAATTTCTTCACAGAACGAGATCGGCGTTAAGTGGCTAGGTGGAGTATTAATCAGATCTCGAACCAGATGGGTGTTCTTTGCGAGAATTTCGGCGCGCCGCAAAATAGATTTCTCTCGGCCAAAACGAGTATGTATTTCGATTGCAGTTAAAGGTGCCTTCTGATCATTTTTTGTCTTTCCGCGAAATTTATCGAAGGAATAAGAACCAAGCAGCGCGCCCTCGGCTATCGCGGCGAATCCAATCGAATCTTTATGCGGAAGAGAAAAGGTAGCTTTTTTGATTCCGGCTAGCGATCTTGCCGCCGCTCCGGCAGCTGCACGTAGCGTTTCATGGCTGTAATTATCGGAGTGCACTCCCAGGCCAGTCACCACGAGTAGTTTTTGGTTGACGCCAGGAATCTTTAGAACCTCGTTCTTTGCCCCGGTTGCCCCGAGTTCAGCGAGGGTCTTCATTAGCAAGTTTTCATCAAGTTTGAAATTAGAACTTACTGGTCGAACCGCAGTGGTTACGCCACCCTTGCCCTCAATTTTTGCCAGACCAATAACGATGACATCTGATGTTGGAGATTCACTCGCGCTGATCTTGGTCATTGGGCTAGGTTATTGGAGTGCCACGATATTCGCCATTACATGAGAAGCATCGCGCCCTAGGTGCGAAACTTGCAGATTTCGGTGGTTGGGATATGCCAATTGAATATCCAGCGACCACAGGTGGCGGCGTAGTAAATGAACATATAGCGGTGAGAGAACATGTAGGTCTATTTGATGTATCCCATCTCGGCAAAGCTGAAGTAATTGGTGAGGGAGCGTTAGATTTTTTAAATGAAGCGCTAACTAATGATCTGACAAAAATTATTGATGGACAGGCCCAATACACGATGCTCTGCGATCAAATAACGGGTGGCGTTGTAGATGACTTAATTGCCTATCGAAAATCAGCGAATGAGTTTTTATTAGTTCCAAACGCAGCAAACACGGCTGAGGTGGTACGGCGGCTCCAGGCCGGAATTGGATCAAGAAAAATTGCGATCGTTGATTGCCACGAGAAATATGGAGTTTTGGCACTTCAAGGTCCAGACGCAAGTAAAGTCCTAGAAAAACTTGGCATCTCTATCGATTTGTCTTATATGTCTTTCCAAATTGCGAAGATCAAAGGGGTCGAGGTAATTATCTGCCGCACCGGATACACGGGGGAACATGGATTTGAAATTCTTCCCACTTGGTCGGATACGCCAAAGATCTGGGATGTACTTTCAGAAGAGATAATGAATTTTGGTGGACGAGTTTGCGGTCTGGGTGCCCGCGATACGCTGCGAACTGAGATGGGTTATCCATTACATGGCCACGAACTCTCTCTCGAGATTACGCCAGTACAAGCAAATTCAGGCTGGGCCGTCGGCTGGAAGAAAGAGAGTTTCTGGGGCAGAGAAGTTCTGTTAAATGAACGAGAAATTGGCCCAAAGAGAATTCTCCGAGGGTTGCGCCTTATTGATAAAGGTATTCCAAGACTAGGAATGCTCGTTCAAGTAAATGGAAACCGCGCCGGAATTGTAACCAGTGGAACATTTTCCCCATCGCTCAAGTGCGGAATAGCTTTGGCGCTTCTTGAGCCAGAAATCCAGGTTGGATCAAGGGTTTCTATTGATGTTAGAGGCAAGTTACTTGAGGCCGAAGTAGTGAAACCGCCATTTGTCGATTCAAGAGTTAAGTAAAAGACACTTACCGCTAATCTTCAGCCTATGAGACATCGCAAACTTGGCAATTCGGGAATGTATGTAAGTGAAATTACTTTTGGAAATTGGCTTACTCACGGCTCTCAGGTGGAAGAAAAATCAGCTATCAAATGCGTCCGGACGGCCCTAGATCTTGGAATTACAACTTTAGATACCGCAGATGTTTATGCTGGAACTCGCGCCGAGTCTGTACTTGGAAGAGCACTTAAGGGCGTGCGCCGCGAATCCTACGAGTTATTAACGAAGGTTTATTGGCCAACTGGTTCCGGAAAAAATGATCGCGGACTATCTAGAAAACATATTATGGAATCGGTCCATGCTTCGCTGAAACGACTTCAGACCGATCATATTGATCTATATCAATTTCACCGCTTTGATTATGAAACACCCCTTGAAGAGAGCTTAAGCGCATTCGATGACTTGATACGCCAAGGAAAAGTTTTTTATATCGGATTCTCGGAATGGCGTTCTGAAGAAATCAAGGAAGCGTTACGCATTCAAGAACGACGAGGATTCGATAAATTTGTTTCCAGCCAACCCCAATACTCCATGCTCTGGCGCGTTATTGAAAAGGAAGTGGTTCCGCTCTCTAAAGCAAATGGCATCGGCCAAATTGTTTGGTCACCAATAGCTCAAGGTGCGTTAACCGGAAAGTATTTACCAGGAAAGAAACCTCCAGCGGGCTCACGAGCGACTGATAAAAAGGGTGGAGCCTCAATGATCTCGAGATGGATGCGAGATGAGGTTTTAGCTGCAGTTCAACGTTTGAAGCCGATCGCTAAAAACGAAGGGCTAACGATGGCACAACTAGCCGTCGCTTGGGTCTTACAAAATCCCAATGTTTCCAGTGCAATTATCGGAGCATCTAAACCGGAGCAGATAAAAGAGAATGTTGCCGCTAGCGGTGTTCAGTTGAGCGCGGAGACAATGAAGGAGATTGATAAAGCGCTTGGATCACTTCCTGAAAAAGATCCGGCCAAAACCGAATCTCCAAAACCCAGGGCTTAGTTCAGTTTAGAGCTTAGTTCCGCGCGTAACTCTGGGAAGGGGCGCCCGCAGCCGTCGAATCTGTGTTGAACGTAGCCAGCCGTACATGCCAACGCCCTTTAGGTTTTCACCAGGAAATCTTTTTGCAACTTCTCGCTTTATTTTCCTACTCAGATAGAAGCCATCGATAAAGGAGAGTCCGAGAATTGAGTACATCAAAATAATCGCTGCGAGTTGTACTTGAATCACCGGAACGATTGTCATAAATAGAACTAATACGATGACTGGTAAAAAGAACTCTCCAATGGATCTTCGAGCATCTACGTAATCTCTTACAAATTTTCGAATGGGGCCTCGATCACGGGGAGGGAGTGCGCTCTCTTCGCCGCGCATATAAGCCTCACGCTGAGCGCCGCGCGCAATACGGGATTGCTTCTTCTGTAACTTCTTCGCTTCCTTAGTTGCCGCAGGCGCTAATCGTTTTAGGACTCGTTCTTTTTCAGCTTCCTTGCGCTTTGGCGTCGGTCTTCCCTTTTTCTCGCTCATGAGAGTTAAGGTAGAGCGAGCATGCGCTCGAGCGCAACTCTTGCCGCTTTGGCAATTTTCTCAGGAACTTGGATCTGGTTGATTACTTTTCCGCGGACGAGGGATTCCATCGCCCAGACCAGATGTGGTAGATCAATTCGATTCATGGTGGAGCAGTAACAGACTGTTTTATCCAGAAAGGTGATCTGTTTTTCAGGGTTATCTTGCGCCAGTCGCTTAACGAGATTGAGTTCAGTTCCAATCGCCCACGATGAGCCTTGAGGGGCGTTTTCGATTGTTTTGATGATGCTCTCTGTACTTCCAACCACATCGGCAGCGCTAACGACCTCGTATTGGCATTCTGGATGTACCAAAATTTGGACTCCCGGCACGCGGCTTCGCATCTCGTTTACATTCTCAATTGTGAAGCGACCATGAACTGAACAGTGGCCCCGCCAGAGAATTATCTTTGCGCTGCGAATTTCATCATCAGTCAATCCGCCATTAGCTTTCCATGGATTCCATACGACGCAATCCGTTAACGAAAATCCAAGTCTAAGAACAGCGGTATTGCGACCAAGATGTTGGTCGGGGAGAAAGAAGACTTTCTCACCTTTCTCAAGCGCCCATCTCATAGCCCGTTCCGCATTTGATGAGGTGCAGACGCTTCCTCCATTTTCACCAGTAAATGCTTTTATAGCCGCACTCGAGTTCATGTAGGTAATCGGAATTGTGCGTTGCGCAATTCCCAATTTTTCAAATATCTTCCAGGCATCTTTAACTTGATTTGCTGCCGCCATATCGGCCATGGAACAGCCAGCCGCCAAATCAGGAAGTATTACTTGCTGTTTTGGGCTGGTGAGAATATCCGCACTCTCTGCCATGAAATGCACTCCGCAGAAAACGATGTACTCACTATCTCCTCGATCTGCGGCGGCTCGGGCTAACTTAAATGAATCACCTGTGATGTCTGCAAATTCGATTACTTCATCGCGTTGATAATGATGGCCAAGTATTAGCGCGCGATCTCCCAATTTTGCTTTTGCAGCGATGGCACGCTCAACCAGCTGAGGGTCGCTAGGCTCTGGAAGATCACCCGTACAGGAAACTCCTCGTTCGCTAGAAAGGTCTGACTCTCGTCCTAGTAGATGGAGTTCAGAGAGAATTTTGGCCATGGCAGCATTATCCTCTGCTAAAGAGTAAACTCGGATTTCAACCGATAGGAGTCGAGATGAGCACTGATACCAAGACTGGCATCGTTCTAACTCAGGTAGCCGCTGAGAAGGTTGCCTCGCTTTTATCTCAAGAGGGTCGCGATGATCTGCGCTTGCGTGTAGCAGTACAGCCAGGCGGCTGTTCTGGACTTCGCTATCAACTTTACTTTGACGATCGAGCGCTTGATGGCGACTCTGTATCGGAATTTGGCACCGTGAAGGTTGTTACCGACAAGATGAGCACTCCTTATTTAATGGGCGCAACGATTGATTTTGTGGATACTATTCAAAAACAAGGCTTTACGATTGATAATCCAAACGCTCAAGGCTCTTGCGCCTGCGGCGACTCTTTCAACTAAAAAGTTTCTGCAATCAATTAGCTCGTAATTTCGAGATTTCAGTTTCCAGTACGGCAACTAGATTTTCAATCGCCTCCTCATTGTGACCTGACTTCAAGGTAAATCGCAATTGACCATCTTCACCAAGACCCATTGAAGAAAGCACGTGACTGGGGGATAGGGCGGCTGCTGAACAAGCCGAGCCAGCATCAATAAGTATCTGGTTTTTCTCCATCTCCCGAAGTAATTGCTCGGCGACAATGTCGTTTACTACGAGAGCAAGTCGTTGCGGATCGCCTATCTCTGATCCAGCGATATGTACTCCAGGAATTTTTTCAAGAATAAGTTTGCGGAGGTATGAATTTAATTTAAACAACTTCTCTTCAAGCGCAGTTTGATTTGCTGTCCAATCCCTTAGCGCCACTGCAGTTGCAATAACTGCGCTCTTTGAATGAGATCCAAAACTCCTTCGATTATCGTTATTCGGAAGTGGGCTTAGCCAAGAGTTTGAATCATCAGAAATCGCCAATATTGCAAGCCCCTCAGGTCCAGCGAAATTTCTTGGATCCCAGATTGCAGCGCACCACTCTTTCGGTAACGAACTTGGGTTTAGCGTTGCTGACATATCGGCGAAAACTCTGAGCGAGTTGCGAGCTGGTGGTGACTGAGTAATTCCGGTCTCTCTATTGGCAGCCTGCCAGGTAAGGATTGCACCATCTGGGATTGCGGTGGATTCATAATCAACCACCCCCGACTCGTCGACAGGTAGCTCCATAACTGGTCGCGATAATTGTTCTCTCGCTATCGCGTGGATTAACTGCCGGTCTATTGCTGAATAAACGAATTGGTTTTCAGAGGCGCGGAGCATTCCCTCTATGGCGAGCCAAAATCCAACTCCCAACTCACCAACAAATTCGATATTTGCTGGTGAGATTTTTAAATCGGCAGCAATGCTCTCTCGCGCTTGACCCAAAGCATTTCGTAAACGAGCCGAATCGTGATGAATTTTTCTTGGATCTAATCCCGCCAAATCCAAAGCATCAATCAAAGCTTGCTGAGAGCTGGGGGATTGGCGAAGTTCACTTCGGAAATCTAGGTTTGTGATGGGGGACACCCTTGGAACGCTACCTCCTAATCGGCGCCACCGCGAGTGACTACTATCCTTAGCGGGTGCGCTTAAAGAGACGGGTACTCGCGGCCTTAATTTCCCTCGCTTCGGTATTTCTCCTCGCCGGTTGCTCTTCCGAGGAGTTTCGAGGAGTTGGTTTTACCGGAAATGTTTCGAGCGTAAATCAACACTCTTTTACCCTCTGGCAAGGAGCTTGGATCGCCGCAGCAGTAGTTGGCGTATTCACCATGATTTTGATCATCTGGCCGGCAATTTTTCATCGTAAAAAAGATGAGAAGTTTCCTAAACAGTTCCAGTACAACATTCCAATTGAAATTGCATACACCGTAATTCCTTTCTTAATTATCGCGGTTCTCTTTGGATATACCGCAAGAGCCCAAAATGCCATCAAAGAGGTTTCGCCGATAACTGCAACAGACGTTCACGATGTAACTGTGAATGCGATCCAGTGGTCATGGCAATTTACATATAAAGAAGCGGGGCCAGGAACTACTGTTACCGGAACACCAGCGCAGCCGCCAACTCTCTACATGCCTCAAGGAGAGAAAGTTCGATTCAAAATTACCGCCTCAGATGTGGTTCACGGATTCTGGGTTCCAGCATTTATGATGCAGATTCAAAATATTCCTGGAGTCGAAAATCAAGTTGAGTTCACCGCTAACGAACTTGGTACCTATCCGGGACGCTGCAACATTCTCTGCGGAAGACAACACTCTCAAATGCTTTTCACTGTAAAAGTGGTGACGCCTGCTGAATATCAGGCTTATATTGATACCCTCAAGGCAGGAGCTGGCGCATGACAACTTATGCAACAAAACCAGAAGAGCGCGAATACATTCCGCCAAGAAAGCTCACTAAGGGCCAACTCGCCGTAAAAATTCTCACAACAACAGACCATAAGGTAATTGGTTATCTTTATTTGATTACCTCATTTGTTTGGTTTTTGATTGGCGGTCTCCTCGCGCTAGCAATTCGCGCTGAATTAACTCAGCCAGGAATGCAATTCCTCAGTTCAGAGCAGTACAACCAAGTTTTCACGATGCACGGCACGATCATGCTTCTGATGTTTGCTACTCCGTTATTCGTCGGTTTCGCAAACGTAATAATGCCGCTGCAAATCGGTGCAGCTGACGTCGCCTTCCCGCGACTAAACATGCTCTCGTATTGGCTCTATCTATTTGGCGCAACCGTCGCCACTGCTGGATTCTTAACTCCAGGTGGCGCAGCATCTTTTGGTTGGACTGCATACGCACCGCTCTCGAACCACATCTATTCACCTGGCATCGGCGCTGATTTGTGGATTATGGGGTTAGCAGTGGGAGGTCTAGGAACGATTCTCGGTGGCGTTAATTTTGTTACAACTATTTTCACTATGCGTGCTCCGGGTATGACCATGTTCCGTATGCCTATATTCACATGGAATGTGTTGCTTACTTCAATATTGGTTTTGATTGCTTTCCCACCTTTAGCTGCAGTTCTTCTAGGCTTAGAGTCTGATCGACTATTTGGATCTCATATTTTTGATCCTGCTAACGGTGGAGCAATGCTCTTCCAACATCTTTTCTGGTTCTTCGGCCATCCTGAGGTTTACATTCTCGCCCTTCCCTTCTTTGGAATTGCGACTGAAATCCTCCCGGTATTCAGCAGAAAACCAATATTCGGTTATAAAGGTTTAGTTGCGGCGACAATTGCTATCGCCGCACTCTCAGTTGCAGTTTGGGCCCACCATATGTACGCAACTGGCCAGGTCTCCCTCGCATTCTTCTCATTTATGACATTCCTGATTGCTGTTCCTACCGGCGTTAAATTCTTCAACTGGATTGGAACTATGTGGCGGGGCTCGCTGACTTTTGAGACTCCGATGCTCTTTGTAATGGGCTTTTTGATTACCTTCCTTCTAGGCGGTCTAACTGGCGTTATTTTGGCGAGCCCGCCGCTTGATTTTGCAGTTTCCGCTTCTTACTTCGTTGTTGCTCACTTCCATTACGTTCTCTTTGGAACCGTGGTCTTCGCGATGTTTGCCGGTTTCTATTTCTGGTGGCCGAAGATGACCGGACGGATGTTAAATGAAACGCTCGGAAAGGTTCATTTCTGGACGCTATTTATTGGCTTCCACACCACCTTCTTGATTCAACACTGGTTAGGTATAAAAGGTTTTCCACGTCGATACGCTGACTATCTCGCGACCGATGGATTTACATTTATGAATATGGTTTCAACGGTCGGTGCGGCTTTACTTGCACTTTCGATGATTCCATTCTTCATAAATATTTGGATTACCAGGAGCGCTCCCAAGGTTGGAGTAGATGATCCATGGGGTTACGGCGCATCCTTGGAGTGGGCAACCTCCTGTCCGCCGCCGCGACACAATTTCTACTCGATGCCTCGTATCCGGTCGGAGCGTCCCGCCTTTGATCTCCATCATCCAGAGCATGCCGCCATTGAGGATGGACATAAGAAATGAAATTTGGCTACCAGCTATTTCTCTTCCTCTTCTTTTTCTACGCGCTTGTAACCGTCGTGTATTGGCAGATGGCAAATGAACCGGTTGGCATAACTGCACTTGCGTTGAGCGCCGGATTGGCATTGATCATTGGTTACTACTTCTGGTTCTCCAATCGCCGAACCGGAGGCGTCCTTCCAGAAGATAACTTGACCGCAGAAATTGCGGATGGCGCCGGTGAATTAGGATTTTTCAGCCCACACTCATGGTGGCCTCTTCCAGTTGCCGCTTCTGCAACTGCAGTTGGACTTGGCTTGGTAATTGGTTGGTGGATGACGCTTATCGCCGTCGGCGCATTAATTGTTTCAATTATGGGTTTTGTTCTCGAATACGAGAAGCCAAACTCAAGCAACCATGGCTGAAATTCGCTCTGAGATACTAAATACCGGCCACCCAAAGGTGAAAGCTGCCCAGATTGATATCAACGGTCGCCCTTCTGAGGTTTTCGAACTTCTAATCGATCCAACTAAACATCCACTTATTGATGGTTCAAACTCAGTGAAAAGCGTTAATTGGGGCCCAGAGAAGTTGACTTTAGGTTCTAAATTTGGGATGAGAATGAGAATCGGGATTCCATATCGGATCACAAATTACGTTACCGAGTTCGATCAAAATAAATTAATCTCTTGGCGCCACCTTGGAAAATGGGTTTGGCGATATGAGTTGACGGATTTAGGAAATGATAAGACCAGGGTCGTAGAGAGTTTTGACGGCAGGCCTTCGCCGTATCAATGGTGGCTACGAAGAAGAAATGCATATAAGTATGTTGAAAAAGCGATAGCCAAGAGCCTAGTTAGACTTAAAAGACTGGTGGAAGAGAAGGGTTAGTGATGACCCTCTTCAATTTCCAATACCTCTTTAGCGGTTGGCTTCGCAATTTGCTCTTGAGCCGCACGCGACATTCTTGAGCGAACCCGACCTTTAATTCCTTGCGGATTTGCTACCCCTTGGGCGTCCTCACTTGTTAATGCAAGTGGCGGGTTCTGTTCATGGTGAGTAAGCAGATAAGCCTTTTGCGGTGAGAGCGGCTCGTGGACTTCAATAAATTCACCATGAGGAAGCATGACTAAGCGACCAGTTTCACGACCGTGGAGAACCAATTCTCGATCGGCTCGTTGCAACGAGAGACAGATGCGTTTTGTAATGACAAATGCCAATGGCGGCAAAACGATAATTCCGATTCGTGAGAACCACATAATTTGATTTATCGAAAGATCAAAATGAGTCGCAATTAAGTCATTACCGCCATTGATAAGTGCAACTAGGGTAAATGTGAGTGACATGGCGCCAATCGCAGTGCGATTTGGATTATTGCGTGGACGGTCGAGGATGTGATGTTCTCGCTTATCGCCGGTCATCCATTGTTCAATGAAGGGGTAGAAGGCGAGAAGTGTGAAAATAATTCCGGGAACGATAAGTCCAGGAATCAGAATATTCCAGGAGATGGTGTAACCAAAGGCGTGAGTCTCTATTGGTGGAGCTAAGCGAACTAGACCATCGAGCCAACCCATATACCAATCTGGCTGTGATCCCGCGCCAATCTGGCCAGGGTTATATGGTCCGTAAATCCAAATTGGATTTATAGATGCGACCGCTCCAAGGAAAGCTGTGACGCCAAATACTATGAAGAAAAAACCACCGGCCTTAGCCATATAAACCGGCATTAATGGATAGCCCACGACATTCTTTTCAGTTCTACCAGGACCGGGATATTGAGTGTGCTTCTGGTACCAGACCAACATCAAGTGAGCAGTAATTAGCGCGAGCATGATTCCTGGGATTAAAAGAATATGCGCGGCATAAATTCGCTGCACAAAAACTTCGCCTGGGAATGCTCCACCAAATAAGAAGTAGGAGAGATAGGAACCAACAACAGGAATTGCCTGAATTATTGCTTCAGCAATTCGGATACCGGTACCTGAGAGCAAATCATCAGGAAGTGAGTAGCCAAGGAAGCCTTCAACGATGCCAAGAGTTAAGAGAGCGACTCCGATAATCCAATTCAATTCACGAGGCTTGCGGAATGCGCCGGTAAAAAATACCCGCATCATGTGTATCACCATAGCTGCCATAAAAATAAGGGCTGCCCAGTGATGAATCTGTCGCATCAATAGACCGCCACGAACATCGAAAGAGATATTGAGAGTGGAGGCATAAGCTGCAGACATCTTTACGCCGCTGAGTGGCTCATAGGAACCCTCGTACTCAACCTCTTTCATGGAAGGGTCAAACCAGAAAGTTAGGAAAGTTCCAGAAAGTAAGAGAATGACAAAGGAATACATAACGATCTCACCGAGCATAAATGACCAGTGATCAGGAAAAACTTTTGTTAAAGTCTTCTTCATCCATTTGGCAGCGCCAGTTCTCTCATCGATAAAGTTGGCTGTACCGCCGGCAAGGCGTTCCCGTGCACTCACTTATGAATCACGCTCCCAGAAACTCGGGCCGACCGCTTCATTAAATGGCGCTTGCGCGACCAAATAACCTTCGCTATCGACAGTAATTGGTAATTGTGGCAGAGGTCTGGCTGCCGGTCCAAAGATAACTTTGGCGGCACGAGTGACATCAAAAGTTGATTGGTGGCATGGACAGAGCAGATGCTTTGTAGTCTGTTCGTAGAGCGCCACAGCGCAGCCCATATGAGAGCAAATCTTGGAGAATGCGATTATTCCCTCGTAAGTCCAAGAGAGTCGTTCGGCGTCTAAATTGAACTCTTCCGGCCGCAAACGAACCAGAAGTACAGAATCTTTAGCGATATCGTCGAGATGTCGAACTTTTCCTGTTGGGAAAGCTGGTTGAACTTGAGCAACTCCGCCAACTTCAAGGTCTGAAGGTCGGATGGGTCGATCGCCCGGATCGGTTACCAGGCGTGTGCCTTTCTTCCAATTAGTTTTTGTTAACTCATCTCCTGGAAGTGGTCCAAGATCTCGAAGAAGTAGAAGTGGCGAAAGACCAACTAAACCAAGGGCCAGACCCATAGTGCGCTTAATTAGTGGCCTTCTACCAAGACCAGCGCTTGCTGCTCCCTCTTTAACCGTAGCAACTAGCGCGGCACGGTCCTCATCTTTTGAGCGTTGTTCTTTTCGATAGTCGACAACTTCATGATCTGGCATAAGAGTTTTTGCCCAATGAACAGCACCCATACCGATAAAGAAGAGCGCCATGGCAAGGCCAAGGCCCAGGAATAGTTGATGTGCATTCGTAGTCCCGGTTATCGGTAAGAAAATAAATGTATCTTCTGGAATCCAGATGTAAGAGTAAATGAAGAGCAGAGTTCCAAAAGCCGAAAGAGCAAAAAGTATGGAAACTTGGCGTTCAGCCTTTTTAGCTGCTCTAGGGTCTACATCAGTCTTGCGATGAATGTGTTCGGGAAGTCCCGGATCACTTAACTTCTCTACCGCGCCGCTATTTTCATTAATCATCAGTTACCGAGCCTTTGTGGTCAACCAAACAGCAATTCCAATTAACAATCCAAGTCCTAAGGTCCAAGCTAAAAGCCCTTCCGTGACCGGGCCGACTCGACCTAGCGCAGCGCCTCCAAGTGCAGGTTCATTTTCTGCGTGCTTAATCCACTTAATGATTGAAAGCTTCTCGTCATGAGTTAACACAGTATTTGCAAAGACTGGCATCGCTTGCGGACCGGTAACCATCGCTTCATAAATATGTCTTGGTTCAACGCCCATAACTGTCGGGGCATATTTACCTTGCGTTAACGCACCACCTTGGCCCGCTAAGTTGTGACACATTGCGCAATTGGTTCGGAACAGTTCTCCGCCAAGAGCCGTGTCGCCACTTCGCTCCCAGGCCAATTCTTCATTCGTAACTGCAGCGGGTCCTGGCGCCAACGAGGCAACATAAGCAGCTAGCGCGGCAACTTCCGCTTCGTTGTAAACCGGCTCTTTCCGCATTGCCTGTTGGCTCATATCAGCCATCGGCATACGACCAGTAGCCACCTGGAAATCAACAGAAGCCGCTCCAACACCTATAAGCGACGGTGCAGCGCCGGCGCCCTCGGCATTTAATCCATGACACGATGAACATCCGCGGGCGAATATCTCTTTTCCTTCCGCGATTAACGAGGCTTTATCCGAAGTCGTTACCTTTTGAATTTCTGTGGTTGCGGCTTGCGCCACTGAGAAACCAATACCTGCAATTGAGAGTCCTGCGATAAGTAGCGCTGGACCAGCAAATTTATGGCGGCGATATCTGGAGAGCCTGGCAATAATTCGAGAGATTGGATTCATTAATGCACCAGATAGATTGCGGAGAAGAGCGCAATCCAGACTATGTCAACAAAGTGCCAGTAATAAGAGACGACAATCGCAGTAGTTGCTTGTTGGTGCCCAAATTTTCTCGCCTTGGAAACGCGCACCATAACGATTAAAAATGCAATTAAGCCGCCCGTTACATGTAGACCGTGAAATCCAGTGGGAAGGTAGAAAACCGATCCGTAAGGCGAGGAAGAGAGTGTTAAACCTTCGTGAACTAATTCTGCGTATTCATAGACCTGGCCACCAATGAAAAATGCTCCCATTGCAAAAGTGAGTGCAAACCATTCTCGCATTCCCCATTTTGATAATTGAAAGATACTTCCAGTCCTAGTGTTTTGGAATCTTTCTGCTGCAAACACTCCAAATTGGCAAGTCACTGAAGAGAGAACCAGCACGGTAGTGTTGATTGCAGAGAACGGAATATTTAGCATTTCAACGCCCTCGGCCCATTTCTCAGGTCCTTGAACAGCTCGCGTAGTGAAATACATTGCAAAGAGTGCAGCGAAGAACATCAATTCACTGGCCAGCCAAACAATTGTTCCGACCGCAACAATGTTCGGCCTATTGGGTCGGGCTATGGCTACTGAGCTGGACATACCTTGATTATTCCGCAAAAGTGAGGCTAACTGCCCACTCCGCCCCGGCAAATGGGAGCCCGGTCACCGGTGAGACTCATCACGAATCTGCCTCTAGACTCTTCCTGTTATGTCAAAGTTGTTGATAGTTATCTACTCAGACGATTCCACCGTTCGACAATCGCTACGAACGGCGCTGGGAGCGCGGCTATCTCCGGAGTTTCCTGAGAATGAAATCCACGAATTTGCCACGGCAGATGCTCTCCGGCTCTTCGCGGTAGAAAGCAATCGCGAGAATCGTAAGAAGATTTCACTCTTTATTCTTGATGGCGAGGCGACGCCAGAAGGCGGTCTCGGTCTGGCTAAGCAACTAAAAGATGAGCTCTTTAATTGCCCTCCCACAATTGTTGTCGTAGCTAGATCGCAAGATGCTTGGTTGGCGGGCTGGTCTAGAGCCGATGGAGTAATCACTCATCCAATCGACCCATTCACTATTGGCAAAACCGTGATTTCAGTCTTATCAAAAGCTGGTTCGTTAGCCACTGCAAGAGACGCTAACTAAAACCTCTATTTACGCTTCGACAATTCAAAGGAATTCGCAAAATCTTCTTTGTATCCAAGGCTCTCGGACTTAAAGCGATTTTCGTCTAGTTTAGAACGAAGATACTCACCACCAAAGACTGGGCTCTGCCATGGCTCAGAGGTAAAGAGAATCTCAATCTGATTGTTGTAAAGAAAGCGCAGGATTAATTCAACCTCTTCGTGAGTCGAGGCCGGCAATGATTTGTCGGAAGGCGTCAACTTCTCGCTTCGCTTTCTGATTTCTTCAATCAAGCCTCCTGGTGAAGATTTAGTAACGAGTGAGGTAATTAAGCGACCGGATTGAATCAGGAAAATCTCCCATTCGTTACCATTTTTTCGCGCCGCGATAAATTCTTTGATCTCGGTCAAGGAGCGTATCCGCTGGCTACGAGCAGCTCCTTTGGCAAAAGCTCCCGCTCGATTTCGCACCAAGGCGGCATCTTCAAATCTCTCGTGAAGGGATAAATCGCGCATTCGTTCGTGTAACTTTCCGTGGACTATTCGCGCATCATTTTCGATGGCGTTTGCGACTTCAGATGAGATGGATGAATAAGTTTCAGTTGATTGCAGACCAATACATGGAGCGCCACACTTATTAATATCCAAGAGCGCGCATGGACTGGCAGTTCGCATACTTTTTAGAGTAATTCTCGAAGTGCACTGGCGAATCGGAAAGACTTCATATATCGCTTCTATAGCAAGAGCCGCCTCGTCTCGGCTACTGAATGGTCCCAACCAACTATCAGATCTCTCTAACAGATGGAGGCCTCGAACCTGGCTCATTCGCGGAAAATCGTCGTGAGTTAGTTTTGCGGCAATTGCTCTAGCGGGAAACCGAGATCGACGATTAAAACGCGGTTTAAATTGAGCAATTAACCGTAGCTCGCTCACTTCAGCCTCGAGAATCGTTTGCGTCTCGATATGGTCGAGTTTTGTCGCCAACGAAATCATGTCGTGAATTCGCCGCCTAGTTTCAGCCGCAGTAAAGTAACTCTTAACTCGATTTTTTAAATTTCTAGTAGTGCCCACATAGAGTGGTTCATTTCGTTCGTCACGAAAAATATAGACGCCGGGTGATGCTGGGAGCCCATCAGCGAAGTGGCGTTTGCGACGCTGCGATTCAGTAACTCTATTAGAGTAGTTTTTAAGATCGGAGAGCGTGAAAACTCCGAGGGATCCAAATCTTTCGAGAATTCCGTGAAATACATCTACTGTGGCGCGGGCATCGGAGAGAGCTCTATGGTCGGGATTTGTGGATGACCCGAAGAAATTTGCCAGTGTCTGTAATTTAAAATTAATAACTTCATCGCGGGATAAGGCATATCGAGATATCCGAGCGGTATCTAGAACTTGATACTTTGGCCAAGGCAGTTCAAGACTTTGTGCCGCCGATTTGAGAAAGCCGATATCAAATGGAGCGTTATGGGCTACTAAGACAGTTTCAATTGGACTTCCGATAAATTCAAATAATGAGAAAAGAGCTTCACCAATTTTTGGGGCAGCGACAACCATGGCATCAGTTATCCCCGTGAGTACGGTGATGAATGGCGGTATGGGGGAATCAGGATTTACGAGAGTTTGAAACTCGCCAACGATCTCTCCGCCACGAATCTTCACTGCTCCAATTTCGGTGATTTTGGAATCTCGAGGCGATCCGCCAGTTGTCTCGAGATCAATGACGACAAAAGTAGTTTCGGAGAGTGGAAGATCAACTTCTTCAAGAGATGGTTGCCAACCGAAATCGCCCCCATAGTCGCGCTCCGAGTAAGCCATAGGACGAATCTACGAGATGACTACGACAATCTCGTTTCGCAGGGGCCATTCCTTTACTCTTTACCGATGGCAACGGAGGGAGCGCCCGCTGGATGGCTAGATGATTACTATCGTCGCGGCCACGGCCAATTAGAAAAAATTGGCATTCTTTTGTTACATGGCTTCACCGGTTCACCGGCTTCGATGCGACCCTGGGCAGATTTTTTGTCACAAAATGGTTGCACCGTTCGCGTGCCTCGCATTCCGGGACATGGAACCCGTTGGCAGGACCTAAACCAGGTTACCTGGAATGAATGGACCGAGAAGGCCTCACTCGAATTTGAGAAATTAAAAAATGAATGCTCGCACGTATTTATCTTCGGGCTCTCTATGGGTGGTGCGAACACTCTTTATACAGCTGCGCATAAACCAGGACAGGTTTCAGGAATAGTTCTCGTTAATCCCATGATTCATATCAAAGATCCAGCAATTCATTTCATCGAATTGATTAAGCACCTAGTCGCAAAGCGACCATCTGTCGGAGATGACATAAAGAAACCAAGAACTACCGAATGGGGTTACGACGCCCTCCCAACTAAAGGAGTAGCGCAATTAAATCGGCTTTTGAAAGCGACGCGCGCCGTTCTTCCGGCAATTTCGATTCCGACACTTTTATTCCATAGCGTTGAAGATCATGTTCTACCCGTCAGCAATACCGAAATAATAATGGACGAAATTGGAAGCGCTGATAAAAGAAGAATTGAATTAGAAAATTCATTTCACGTAGCTACTTTAGATTTTGACGCAGAGTTTATTTTTCAGAAATCACTTGAATTTGTGCGATCGCAAATCATCCTCTAGTTATTTATTAATCCTAAGCTCAACAGAATTAAGAGCGCCGAACCCAAAATCAAGCGATAGATAACGAAGGGCATAAATGAGTATTTTGAAACAAACTTAAGCAGCCAAGCTACAACCGCATATCCGACCAGAAATGAAATTACAGTAGCAACTAGAGTTTCGAGACCGGAAAATCGTGATAGCTCGGGATTAGCAAATGAATTAATTAGTTCAAAAATGCCGCTGGCCATAACCGCGGGAATCGCAAGTAAGAATGAGAATTTTAGGGCGGCTACGCGATCAAACCCGAGAATTCTCATGGCTCCAATAGTTGCTCCTGACCTTGAGACGCCGGGGATTAGTGCAAATGCTTGGGCAAATCCTGCGATCCAAGTATCGGATCGCTTCATTGCGATGAGATTTCGTTGATGTCTTCCATATCTATCCGCCACTCCGATGAATATTCCTCCAACTATAAGAACAACGGCGATTAACCAGAGAGCCCTAAATTCATTTCTAATTGTCTCTTGAAAAAAGTAGCCAAAAAGAACTATTGGAAGCGAGCCGATGATTATGAACCAACCTAATTTAGCTTCGACATGATCGTGCGCTTTTCTTGAAAGAGAAAGTGTCCAATTAGTGAGTATGCGCCAGATCTCTCTTCTAAAATATAAAATTACTGCAAGTTCAGTTCCGATTTGGATAATCGCGGTAAAAGTCGCTCCCGGATCTTGAGATTCAGGATTAAACAGCCCAGCTACTCTAATGTGGGCGCTGGAAGATATCGGTAAGAATTCAGTAAGACCTTGAAGAAGACCTAAGAAGATCGCTTCTAACAAGGAAACTTTCCATTTCCGCTATTAATGGTGACAGTTTGAATTCTGGAATAAAACTCAAGCGCCGATTTTCCTTGCTCTCTTGTGCCAAACGAAGAATCTTTCGTGCCACCAAAAGGTGCATGAAAATCGACACCTGCAGTTGGACCATTAACTTTAACCATTCCGGTTATTAGTCGAGCAGAAACCTGTAGTGCCGCTGCTAAATCCTGGGTATGTATTGAAGCGGTGAGGCCGTATGGAACAGCGTTAGCAAGTTCAATCGCAGAAGCCGTATCTGAAACTTGAGCTATGTGAGCTATTGGCGCAAATACCTCTTCGCACATCAGTTGGTCATCGTGAGGAACGTCGATTGTGAGAGTTGGCCGAACTAACCTAGATGCGAGGTTTACTACTTCACCTCCGGTTAGCACTTTGCCAACCTTCTTTGCTCTCTCAATTGCTGCGGAATAGTTCTCTACTGCTCTCTCATTAATTAAAGGTGCGATAAAGGTATTCTCATCTTCCGGATTTCCCACTGCAAGCGAAGTGGTAGCCGCTACTAACCGTTCAGCAACTTCATCTCGGCGCTTCTTATCTCCGACAACAATTATTCGGCGCGTGGCTGTGCATTTTTGACCTGAGTAGCTAAACGCTGCTGTGGGGAATTGAGATGCGAGAAGATCCAGATCCGCATCTGGCAGGACTAACGCTGGGTTATGTCCACCCATCTCTGCTTGTACCGGAATCCCACGGGAGGTGGCTTGAGCGACGACTAGTTTTCCTACTTTCACCGAACCGGTAAATGAGACCACATCGGATTTAGATATCAAGAATTTCGCGACGTCACCGTCTCCAGGTTGGACTTGGAAAACTCCTTCAGGGAGATTTTCTGAGAATATTTTTGAAATCAGATTCGCTGTGCTGGTTGAAAATTCACTTGGCTTTAGTACAACGGTATTTCCCATAGCTAAAGCTGGAGCGGCTTTCCAAATAGGAATTGCAATTGGGAAATTCCATGGAGTGATAAGTGAAGCAATCCCATGAGGTCGCCTGATAGCCAAGATTAGATTCGGATCAGAAGTTGGAATTGTATTTCCATGAGGATCGAGCGTTGCCTGTGCGTAATACTCAAGGATGCTTATCGCTCGGCCAAACTCGCCGCGGGCTTCAGTTAACGGTTTCTTCACCTCATCAACCATCGATTTGATTATGGTTTCTCGATTTTCGAGAAAGACTTTGGCAATTTTTGAGAGGGCGCTCGATCTAGCAATGGGATCTCGAGCCCAGGTCGATTGGGCGTCGCGTGCTTTTGCAATTAGTTCATTCATTTTATGCCCCTAGTCTCTAAACGATGAATCCCTCTGGAAATGGATCAGTCTCATCCAATTGCCAGGTGGCTTCACCCATGATCCAAGCTCGACCAGTTATGGTCGGGACGATGGCATCGAAGTTTCCAACTTTAGTTCTCGATTTGATTCTGCCCTCAAAAACCGAACCTATCCAGGATTCATTAATGAGAACTTCATCATCACTTATCTCGCCAAGAGCGTGCATTTGAGCCAATCTCGCGCTTGTTCCGGTTCCGCAGGGTGATCGATCGAACCAGCCGGGATAAATCGCCATGGCATTTCGCCAATGCAATCTATCTTTACCGGGAGTAATGAAATCAACATGATGACAAATAGCAATCTCAGGATTTTCTGGATGGACGGGTCGATTTTGCTGATTAATGGCATCGCTAATACGCAACCCCAACTCTAAAAACTTTTTGCCATTCTCTCTTTTGTGATCAATTCCGACTTTTTCGCTCGGAACAATTGCATAGAAATTGCCACCGTAGGCCATGTCATATTGAATTTTGCCGAATCCAACAACATCAACCTCTTGATTTGCTGCAAGTAAAAATGAGGGAACATTCGTCAGAGTTACATTTACGGCCTTGCCATTTTTGACGTTAACTTCAACTACGACTAACCCGGCAGGCGTATCTAACTTAATCGTTGTTACAGGCTCGCGAACCTCGACCAAGCCCTGTTCAACAAGAACAGTTGCTACTCCAATCGTTCCATGTCCACACATGGGTAAACATCCCGATACCTCTATGTATACAACGCCCCAGTCGGCTTCAGGGAGAGTTGGTTTTTGCAGAATTGCCCCGCTCATCGCAGGATGGCCGCGAGGTTCATTCATTAACCAGCGGCGAAAAGAATCAGTATTGGCCATGAAATGCGCCCGCTTTTCAAACATAGTAGATCCGGGGATCTCGCCAAAACCCTCAATGACAACTCGCGTCGGCATTCCCTCAGTATGACTTTCAATTGTCTTAACAGAGCGGAGCAATTTAGACATTAGGCCTTAAATGTCTCTTTAAACTTCAGGTACTGAGAGCGTAATTTTTCCTGGTCGGACTTTGGCAACGGCAACCTTGGTAATCTCGTTGGACCGCCATATCTACCTTCAAATTCCATAACCGCTTTAATCGCTTGGATAAATTCTTTCTTGCTATCCCAATGAAATAAATCGTGAAGCGCGGCATAGAGCGGCCTTGCTTTTATGAAATCTCCAGCTTTAGCAAGGTCATAGACAATCTTCGACTCGCGGGGGAGAGCATTTGTAAATCCGGCAATCCAGCCTGAGATGCCGCCGGTTGCCAGTTCGAGCAAGACATCATCGGCGCCGACCATAATTTCAATACGAGGTGCTAACGAATGAATCTGCCAGACTCGTCGGACGTCTCCGGAAAATTCTTTTATTGCAACTACATTAGAAACTTCATCAGCGATTTTTGCTACTAATTCCGGCGTTAGATCAACTTTGGTGTCGAATGGATTGTTGTAAGCGATAATCGGAATACCAACTTTTCCAACTTCTTTGTAGTGCGCCAAAACTTCATCATCGTTGGCTCGATAGCTAGTAGGTGGCAATAACATCACTGCGCTAGCGCCTGATTCAGCAGCTTGTTCGGCCCAGCTACGAGCTTCGTTCGCTCCGTAAGCAGCCACTCCTGGAACTACATGAAATCCCTCGGGAGCGGCAGCGATTGCGCAGCGGACCATTTCTGAACGCTCTTCTTTAGTTAGTACTTGATATTCACCAAGCGAGCCATTTGGAATTACACCTAGGTGGCCAAATGAGGCTAGCCACTTTACGTGTTCGCCATATTTATCAAAATCAATCGAGAGATCGCTCTTAAAGGGAGTTGCGGTTGCGGTAAGTATTCCCTGCCATGGTTTCATGTCCATGATGTTAGTCGGAAAGTTCACCAAGCGTAACTGCTCCGCCAATCGGGCGGCTGATCTTTGTGCTCTCCGAGCCGAAGACTCTCGCGATGTCTTGAACATTACGATGACATAGGCGCCCTTGGCACATTCCCATTCCGGCGCGAGTGAATAACTTAGAGGTCCTTACAGAATCTGCGCCCAATTCTCGAAATGAATTAATAATCTCATCCCTACTTACTTCCTCGCAGCGACAGACGACAACATCATCCGCGTTCCATTCAAACCAACGCTTGCTTACCTTATAAACTCTGGCCAATCCAGAGGCAAAAATTTGTTTTCGCCATCTATCAATTTTTCTAATTGCGCTTGTTAGGGAACCACCTTTACCCAAAATATCAAGTGCGGCAATCTCTCCCTCTCGAATGGCTAACTCATGACCACCGATACCGGTAATTTCGCCGGCTGCCCAAACTCCAAGTTTTGAGCTTCTTTGATTTGAATCAACCATGACAATTTCATCATCTTCTTTGTTCACGGTCTTCAATTTCAAGATGCTTGGGATTGTTAGATCCGGTGTAAAGCCATAACTGATAGCAATTACATCACAATCTAGCTCTTGAGCCGTTGCATTATTCGAAACCTTTTCTCCTTTAAGCGGCATGACGGAAATTCTCTTAACATTCTTTGAATTTGTATCATTAATTGACGTTATAACCCGACCTGTTGTCACACGCAATTTTTTGCGCTTTAAATTGATTAAAAAGCGCATCGCATCAATTACTTTCTCCGGATTCAGTAATAATCCAACTGAATTCAGCAACCATCGGGACAGCTTGCGTGCTTCAAAAATTCCAACAATTCTTATATCGCTACTTGGATTACTCCTCGATGATTGCTGGATAGATTTCTGAAGGGATTCGATTACCGGGAATAAAAATGGTCCGGAGCCTGCGACAACAATTCTTTCTCCAGGAATTAGCCCTTGGCCCTTAATTAATGACTGCAGCGCTCCGGCGGTCATGACTCCCGGTAAGGTCCAACCAGGGATTGGTAGCGGGCGTTCAATGGCGCCAGTAGCGATTAGTAGTGCGTCATAGGTGCGTTCAATCGTTCTACCATTTTGAATTGCGTAAATCGTATGACCAGATTTTTCACTTTCAATCTGCCAGATGCTGCATTCAAATAGCCAAGTTAACCTTGAACTAGTTAACGTAGTTTTAAAACTTTCCGCGGGGAACGGTTCATTCTTCGCGTGCCTCCAATACTGTCCGCCAGCGCGAGGATATTGGTCAAAAACATCAACAGAGACAGAGTGCTCGCTGAGTATGCGAGCTGCAGCTAGTCCTGCTGGCCCGGCCCCTACAATCGCAATTTTCAATTCACACCAAGTTGTTTTCTAATTGAAAGTTTTTCGTCCGCCTCCAATAAGCAAGCTCGTTGGTTTATTTCTCCATTAACTACCACGATGCAATCAAAACAATGTCCAATTCCGCAGAAAAGAGATCGATCCTCTTTAGATTTTCTGGTTTCTCTAAAACGCCACTTACCGGCTCTAAGTAAGGCCGCAGCGACGGATTCACCGTCATGAAAGGGAATATTTTCGTCATCGAATTTGAAATGCTTCATAGATAGGCCATCTGAAATCTTGCGGGGGAAAAAGGTTCAGGATTCACAATTGGAGTTTCATTCTTGATTAATTGGGCAATTACTTTTCCGCTACCTGCGGATAGACCTATGCCTGCACCTTCATGGCCAGCGCAGTGATAAAGCCCTGGGATTAATGAATCGGCTCCAATTACTGGGAGGTGATCTGGAGAGTATGGACGGAAACCGTTGTAGACCCGAAGTAGTTGAGCACCGGCAAGGATGGGGAATAGCGAGGTTGCTTGGCGCGCTAGTCGCTGTATTACGGAAACGCTAATGGACTTATCAAATCCAACTCGCTCTCTACTTGCTCCAATTAAAATTGTGCCGCTTTGAGTACCTTCAATAACAGTCGATGTCTGTAAGTCTGCGTCACTACTTGCAACATTATCGACGTAGTCTGAGTCATAGACCTTGTGATTTACATATTTTGGAAGTGGTGCGGTTACTAAGATAAAGCCACGCCTTGGCATAATCGGCAATTCACTTCCCGCCAATCGCGCAATTTCACCAGCCCAAGTACCTGCGGCATTAACGACGAAATCACTCTTAATTTCAAGAGTTGAAGTTCGAACCGTCAGATTTTCGGATTTACGCTCAATCTTTAAAACTTCTTGATGACCAATAAATTCCAGGCCGCGGCGCTGTAGTTGGCGCAAGATGTGGGCCGCAGCGAGCATCGGCTGACATTGGGCATCCTGCGGATAATGCACACCGTTCTGAATAGCTTTTGAAATAAATGGTTCAAGTTCCTGTATCTCTGAGGCGCCAACTCTTTTTGTTTGTACACCAGCAACACTTTGAGAATTCGATAATTCGAAAAGACTTGATGCATCGCCGCGCGAAACCGCAAGGCCACCTTTTGCGACAAGCTCAAATTCATTTCCGAGATCTTGAGCAACTTCAAACCACATGTCACGAGATTTGAGAGCAAGTTCAAGTTCCGGACCCGGGGATTTATCGGAAACCATAATGTTTCCTTCACCAGCTCCGGTTGTGCCGCTAGCTACTGTGCCGCGATCAATCACAATTGCTTTTAATCCGGCGCGATTAACGTAATAAGCGCACATTGCTCCGACAATTCCGGCGCCAATAATTACGACCTCGGTCCGAAGGGGTTTCACGCCGAAAGTCTGCCAGGGCGCGAGAAGCCTGAAATAACAAAAGTGTTACTTTCCCAGCGCGGATTTACCGAGGCTATGCCTGGGCGGACTACTCAAAATGCTTTCTCTCGCCTAAGGTTGCGCCTGAAGCAGGCAACCCCTGCTTATTATCCTAGGAAAGGTATACCTATAAATGAAGAAAAATCCTGCAAAGGTAGCGGTGATCGCAGCTGCGACAGCCGCACTCAGCTTGATTTTGGTTTCGTGCGGTGGCGGTAGCGGAGCTCTAGTAATTGCTTCCGATCTACCAAAGCAAGGTGGCTCTGCTGATCAGAGCGCCTCAACCAATAACGCAATCAAACTCTTGCTCAAGCAGATGAACAATATGGCTGGAACTTATGAAATTGAGTTCCGCGAATATGACAACTCAACTGCTGCAAAAGGTTCATGGGACGACGCACAGTGCGCTAAGAATGCACAGGAGCACGTAGCTGCAAAGGATGAAGTTGCCGTCATGGGTACTTATAACTCAGGCTGCGCAAAGATCATCGTTCCAATTCTTAACCAAGATCCAGATGGTCCAATGATCATGGTTTCAAACGCCAACACCAACCCTGGTCTAACCAAGGCATGGGAACCAGGCGAACCAGATAAGTATTACCCAACAGGTGCACGTAACTACTGGCGCGTTGTTACAACTGATGATAATCAGGGTAGCGCTGCAGCTCAGTTTGCGAAGAGCCTTGGCGTAAAGAAAGTTTATGTTTTGAACGATCGTCAGACATATGGTCAAGGCGTTGCTCAAGCATTCACCACTGCTGCAAAGGCACTTGGACTAACAATTCTTTCTGATGGTCCTGCAGGCGAAGGTTGGGATGATAAGGCTCCAAACTATGAAGCCCTCTTCACAAAGATTGCTGCACTTAAGCCAGATATGGTTTACGTCGGCGGTATCTTCGACCTAAATGGTGGCCAACTTGTTAAGGACAAGGTCAAGTACCTTGGAGATAACAACAAGGTTAAATTCATGATGCCAGACGGCTTCACCGGTTATCCAGACTTCTTGGCATTGCCAGAAGCTGCCGGCGCTTACCTTTCATTCACTGGTCTTTCAATCGATCAGTTCCCAACAGGTGGCGCAGCCGAGAAGTTCCAGGCTGATTACCTCGCTGAGTACGGCGTAGCTCCTACGAGCTCATTCTCCGTATACGGTGCAGCAGCAGCCCAGGCAATCTTGGATGCGATTTCACGCTCTGATGGAACCCGTAAGGGAGTCTACGAAGCGATGAAGACAACCGTAATTCCTGCAGACAAGTCAGTCGTTGGTACCGAACTTAAGTTCGATGAAAACGGCGATATCTTGTCCAAGGACATCACGATTTTGATCGTCAAGGATGGCAAAGAAACCTTCCAAGACAAGATCACAATCAAGTAGTAGTACCTGAGAATCTTGGGTAGTCGACATCGACTACCCAAGGTTTTCTTTAGTAATAAATAACTGAAAAAATAGGAGCCTCACGTGGCGAAAGTCGCCGAACTTCAGAAGTTCAAGGGAACAAGAGGCCAGATTCGCCGCCAAAGAGTTGAGCGAATCGGCGCGATAATTATTTCGCTAGTTTTGGCGCTTTGGATGTTGGTAAACATAATTGAAGCCCCATCCCAATTTGCTCAGGTAGCAATTCTCGGCCTGCGAAACGGCCTTCTTTACGCTTTTATCGCGTTGGGATACACCCTCGTCTACGGCATAATCGAATTAATCAATTTTGCTCACGGAGATTTGTTCATGCTCTGTGCAGTCTTTTCCTCATTCTTCATCACCGTCTGGTTTAATCAAGATGCTTCTAATCCAGCCGGATGGCTTACTTTTATACTCTGTCTTTTTGCAGTTATGGTTTTTGGGGCTGTGATCAATGTATTGATTGAGAGACTTGCTTACCGAAGGCTGCGTCACGCGCCTCGACTCGCTCCTCTAATCACAGCAGTTGGTATGTCATTCTTACTGAACTTCATCGGTTTGAAATGGAACGGATCCACACCGCGTCAATGGCCGACTGTGATACCTAATTTCGATATTTATGTGGTAGGAGTTCGCATAAATATGGTAACCATCATGCTCTTCCTTGTAGGAATACCACTTCTACTCGGATTAAATTACATCGTCACAAAGACAAAAAATGGCAAGGCGATGCGTGCGACTGCCCAGGATCGCGATGCTGCAGCGCTGATGGGTATAAACGTTAATAAGACTATTGCGTTTACTTTTGCAATTGGCGGTGCCATGGCTGGAGCAGCTGGTCTCTTCTATCAACAGGCGGTTGGTACCACTAACTACAACCTCGGCTTCCAACTTGGCCTAATTGCTTTCACTTCGGCAGTTCTTGGTGGCATTGGAAATCTCTGGGGAGCCGTTGTAGGAGCGATGCTAATTGGTTTTATTCAGGGACTTAACGATGGTCTTCCAATCGCTTTTGGCCAACAATGGTCTCAGAGCGTGGTCTTTACAATCCTGATTATCATCCTTGTCTTTAAGCCTGCGGGTTTACTCGGCAAAGTCACAACGGAGAAAGTCTAAAATGGCCAAACGTCCAGTTAGCAACGTAACTCTCTCGAATCGCAAATGGGCCCTTGGTTACACCATTGCGGGCGCACTGATTTTCCTTATTTATCAATTTCTACTTCCTTGGGATGGCTTGCCTGACGGTATCTACCGAGGCGTTTATCAATGGATGCCACCGGCTGCGGTAAATGAAAGTTTGGTCTACGTCATTATGGCGCTGGGGCTTAACATCGTTGTTGGATACGCAGGTCTACTAGACCTTGGCTATGTAGCTTTCTGGGCGATTGGTGGCTATTGCGCCGGTTGGTTTATGTCTGAGTTCTTCTACTTCTTAAACATTCACTTCTTCGGCTCAGTTGGCTTGGACAGACCTGGAATTCATATCAATTTCTGGATGGTTCTAATCATCGGTGGCTTTGTCTGTGCGCTCTTCGGCGTACTTATTGGAGCGCCTACTTTGAGATTAAAGAGCGATTATTTAGCTCTGGTCACACTTGGCTTTGGTGAAATCATCCCGCAAGTGTTTTTCAACGGAGAAAACTTCTTCGGATTCAATATCTCAAATGGAACTAAGGGAATCGTGATTGTAGATCCGATACCGGTTGGTGTGAAAAACCTCGGACCATTTGACTTCGGTTGGAAACTGTTGATTTTCATTCTGCTAGCAGCAGTTATGGTCTTTATCTCGCTCCGTCTTCGCAGAGGGCGTCTCGGAAGAGCTTGGCTAGCAATCCGAGAAGATGAACTTGCCGCGAGCATGATGGGCGTTCCATTGATGCGTACCAAACTCGCTTCTTACGCTGTTGGAGCCTTCGCAGGCGGACTCGGCGGCGTAGCCTTTGCAACGCACGTCAATGGTGTTTATGCCGAAAGATTCAATTTTGCAATCTCTATTTTCTTACTTGCAATGGTTGTTCTTGGCGGCATGGGCAATGTATGGGGAGTAATTCTTGGAGCATTCGTTCTCTCGTGGGTTAACGGAACCGGACTCGTGGCGTTTGGCAAAACCTTCAACACTCAGTTTGGAACTAATATCGATTTTGCGTCGTTCACTTTCTTACTTTTCGGACTCGTTCTAATTTTGATGATGTTGTTCCGCAGAGAAGGTTTCCTACCCGAATCTCGCTTAAAGTTAGTACTTAACGAAGATGAGTTAGATACAGCTTCCGAAGCTAAGAAGGCAAAGAAATGACAAATGTTTTAGAAGCAAAAGATGTAAGCGTCGCCTTTGGCGGTTTGCTTGCGGTTAATTCTGTTGATTTCAACATCCCGGAACAATCTGTTGTCTCTCTAATCGGTCCAAATGGAGCGGGCAAAACAACCTTCTTTAACGTTCTTACCGGTCTTTATAAACCTTCTGCTGGCTCGATTCAATTCAATGGCAGAGATATCACTGATCTGCCTCCTCATAAGATTGCTTCGATTGGAATAGCGCGAACTTTCCAAAATATTCGTCTTTTCGGATTGATGACCGCCCAAGAAAATTTGCTGGTCGCAATGCACTCACATCTAAAGTCGGGAATAACTTCCACAATTCTGCGCACCCCAAAGCAACGCCGCGAGGAACTAGCAGCTGAGGCTAAAGCTCAAGAGATCCTAGACTTCGTCGGAATTGGGAAATGGACTCATGAATTTGCACGAAATCTCTCTTATGGTGACCAGAGAAGACTTGAGGTTGCGCGAGCACTTGCTCTAGATCCGAAGATTTTGCTTCTCGACGAGCCAACCGCCGGAATGAACCCACAAGAATCGCAAGTTTTCGTCGATTTTGTGCGCAGACTCGTTAAAGAGCGGGACCTTTCTATCATGCTAATCGAACACGATATGAAAGTGGTCATGAGCGTTTCAGAGCGGATTACCGTTTTGGATCAAGGGGAGAAGATTGCCGAAGGTTCTCCGGAGCAAATTAAAAATAATCCACGCGTGGTTGAGGCTTATCTCGGAAAGGCGAAGAGCTAAAAATGACTTCACTACTCGAGGTTAAAAATATCGAAGTTGCGTACGGCAAAATCGTTGCAGTCAAAGATGTATCTCTCACTGTAAATGAAGGCGAAATTGTTACCTTGATTGGCTCAAACGGCGCCGGTAAATCAACCACGTTACGTACGATCTCTGGTCTATTGAAGCCAAAGAGCGGTGAAATTACCTTTAAAGGAAATCGAAGTGATGGAACTCCAGGCCACGAAATTGTGG
>JACCED011126864.1_pt1 | contig 34542 bp, 22 predicted proteins | sample 7455021 | NCBI WGS metagenome assembly JACCED01 (sample SAMN15323456, study PRJNA562643) | freshwater metagenome | isolation source: river surface water | place: USA:Blue River Watershed | collected 2017-08-19
TTAATCTCACTGGATTAACTATTGTTTCACCACATAAAGAAGGTGACTTTATAACTAAAAATTTTGACCCTAATAACGCATGGAGTCTAGGTTGTCAATTTGTTGGGATGAATTTTCAAAAAATGGATAAAAACATGGATATTTATATCAATAAATTCAAAAAATATGGGTTTGTTCTTAAACCCAAGAAATTAAGACCATAAACACCAAAACTAAAATAGGCTTTGAAAAAAAAGCATTGGCAAAACACTCCAAACTGATTTAACTTTTTTTCTCATTTATTTTTATTTGATTATATTGATTATAAAATAATTAAATATGTATATATTTTAAAATGATAATTCTAGGATGAAGACTAATTATAAAAGTAAAAAACGACAATCTAGAACTAGAATAAACAATTCTAAAAAATTACAAAAATCAAAATTATATAAAAAAAACACAACACAAATAATGAAACATGGTAATAATTTAAATAAAAAAACTATAAAAAAGAAAATTAAACAAGTAAAACAAATTGGTGGAACTTTTAGAACTTTACCAAATGGAGATATTTTATCCAGACAGTTTTTATCTTTTACAAATGGACAATATGTTTATGAAGTTACACCATATCCATTAAATGCTATGGTTTTACAAGATTTATGTAATAGAAGATGTATAGATATTACTGGTGGTAAAGTAAGTTTTACAGAAAATACACCATGTTTAGTGGTAAAAAAACGGATAGTTACACCTTCATCAGGGACAAAAGTATTAGCTAAAGAGAATAAATTTGTTACTGTTTATGAAGGACCTGATGTTACCAAAGCTTCAATAACTGGAACTAAATTATCAATACCAGTGAAAGATGTTATGGATGATTCAAAAACTGAATTACAAATTACAAGTGATATATCATATGCTTTACAATTATTAAAATCAATTAATAATCCTGGAGAACAAAGTAGTAATGATTTACAACATGAAAGATTTAATATTGAATTTGATTTTGTAGATGATGATGGAAATGATATTAAAATTTTAGGCTATCCTGACCCTAAACATATGACACCTCTTTTAAATAATCAACAGTTCATGAAAAGCTATATAGAATTAGCAGATTTTCAAAAAAAAGGATACCTAGAATGGTTAATTGATTTATTTAATTATGGTGAAAGAAAAGAAACAAAAAGCAATGGGGCTCCTCCGTTATCCCCATTAAAAACAGCGAATGGTATAATTAATAGTCCAAATGAAAGTTATAAATTAGTCATGTCTGGTTTAATTAAAGCATCACAATATTTAACAGATTTTGCAGATGAAAAAGAACAAGAAAAGATTATACAAGGATATTTGGAAGAATTAAAAGGTATTATGTTAGATGACAAAATATTTAATAGACCTAATTGTCGAATCAAATATCAGTTTTTATTGTTTAAAAAAGGAGCAGATGGACAATATGATTTTTTATTAAAAAATGTTAGAGAATTAACACCAAATCATAGACCAATACTTAAAAAAGTATTAGACTTAATCCAAACTGAAATACCTAGAAAGTTTGGACTTTTATTATCTGGAGAAACAAGATATGAAAATTTTTATTCATATACTGAACTTGGTAAATTATTTTCTATTGTAACTGAATTCTTGCATCCAACAACTAGATTAGAAACGTTTGGCTATTTATATAAACAAAGAATTACATTAGAGGAATTAATTTATTCATCTGGATTAAATGTTAAAGATAAATCATCAGCTTCATTACCCGATGTTCCATTTTGGTCAATGAACAAAATAGAATATCCAACTAAAACTTTTAACCTTACTAGGCAATTATTCACTTATGGGGATGGAGATGAAGAATTAGAAGGACTAAATAATAGTTGTGAAAATAATCGGTCTTTACAGAAAGGTGGGGCTATAATTAATAAAAATATAGATTTAAGTGGTGCGACAATTATAATGTGTAATTTATTGTCATCATTTAGTGTTAAAATAATATATCGTGCAAAAGATGGAACATTTTGGACTTTAGTATTAGCTGCTAATATACAATATATCTATTATGACTCTAATGTAAAGGAATCTTTTTATAGAATAAAAGAATTTGTGCATAGTTCAAACCTGGAAGATATGTTTTTATATGTAAGTAAAGTTGGCTTAAATATTTGTGAAGTAACAGAACATTCCCCAATTATAACAAATTTTTTTAAAACATATACCACAAATTTTATTCTAAACTTTCCAGTTATTAGACATAAAAAAGTTTATGATTATATTTATCAAGAAGAAAGACCTAGACCAATCCAAGATTTTTTTGATAAAGCGATGGACTTATTAAAAGAAGATAAAAAACCCCACACTCGTAATTTTAAGGATGACCAAAATAATGAATTTACAATTTTAACAAATAATGAACATGGTCAAGATGATACTTATCATGCTTTTAAAATAGGTGATTTTATAATATTAGAAATTCATCATACTACCGAAAAAACTTCGACGTTATGGATTTTTGATAATTCATCACCACAAACATCCAAACGATTAAAAAATATTTTTAATCTTAATAATCCTGAAATATTACAATTACTTTTAATAGTATTAAAAGAATTAGGAAGATTTTCTGCTAAAACACATTCTTTATATGTAAATACAATATCACTAGCTCATACAAATCAACTACATCTTAAAATTGTTCCATATGATAACAATGATTTATATAAATCATTATTGTGTAAAAATGAAATAAGTCAGACTGTAGAATTGCGCTCATTATCAATTAATAATGTAATTAGTAACATGTCATTAAACCAGGATTATTATAAAGGATTTTTTAATAATGGATTAGTATTATATGCTTCATATCTATTACAATTTATACCACCTTTACTGCCATCATAATTTTCAAATAAATAATATATATTTTTTTATATTTTTTTCATATATTTTATCATATAATAGTAATATTATTACTATTAATGTCTTTATTAGAAACATCTGAACTTTTACATAAAATAGAATTAGATTCTATCAAAACTAAAATATCATTTAAACATTTGATAAATTTTTTATATTATACCGGAAATAATAAATATTTTGACAATGATTTTAAAAAAAAATATGATAAATTATGCGTTGCTATTTTGGAACCATCTGTATCAGATTTGAAAAGTAAAAAAAAAATGTTAACTCTCGATAATTTGACATTATTTCAAGGACATAGTTTATCTTTTATTGATATGCTTAAATATGTTAAAATAGATTTGGAAAAAACATATATTATTGTTACTGATTCAATAAATTTTTCAATTGGAATGCAAATTATATTTAAAAATATTTTTAATACTCATTCAACTCATTCAATTGATAATAATCTTAATAATTTACAAAGTATAATTTATAATTATGAAAAGACCTTAAACAATGATTCTGATAATAAAAATATAAATTTTATAAATAATTATAATGAACTTGAAAAAATTATAAATATAAATCATAACGAAAATCTTCATAAAAAGGTCGATAATGTAATTATTCGATTTCAACCTTATCTAGTAACGACATATTTAAAATATAATATATTAACCCAACTCCCTAAATATATATCATCATTAACAATATCTTTAACTAGATTAAATAAAAATGGAGATTTATATATTTTTTTTAGTTTTGGATTATTAAATAAAGTTTTTGAAAAAATTATTGATTTATTAACCAATTCATTTAAAAATATTGAAATATACAATAATGGTATATATTGTTTATTAAAATGTATTAATTTTAATGACAATATTGACACCATTGTTATTAATAAATTAAAAAGAATTTCAGTAATGTCTGTTAAATATAGTTATAATCTTTGTGATGTTTTAAATTATTTTTACCATATTGAAAAGAAAAATCCAAATAATAACTTATTACATCATCTGGACAATGCTATACTTAATAAAAATTATAAATCAAATCAAACTAATATGAAAATTATTGAAGATATAGATTTACCCTTTACTAATTCTATTAAGACTCAAGACATAATTTATCAAATAAAAAAAATGTATGACAATTATCAAGATGAATTATATAAAAACATATTGACTTATAGCACTTTTGAAAACAATAAGTTTACAATTGACAATGATTTTATTACTAGAATAAATTATAATAAACTATTAAATTTTATTAATTATTATGATGCACAGAAACTTCCATACAATAAAGCCTATTTAACATATGTTAATAAATTTAATAAGAACTTATTAAATCAACTTTTTACATATAACTATTCAATCAACCAAAAAATCATTAAATATAATCATCAAAAACCATCTATTGAGAAAAAAGATAGTTATTATTATGATGAATTTAATAATCAATATGATTTATGGACATTATCTTATAAAATAAAACTCAATTTATTAGAAAAACTGAAAACTGATGATACTCCTAAAATAATTAAACAAGTGTCTGAAGGGTTCGCTAGAGGAGTTTCATCATATATCATGCAACGTTACAATTTAGAACACAAAGTAAGTAATGCCTTTTGTAAATTATGGGAAATATATAACACAGTAAAAGGAGTATTACCAATGAAAGCTAATCCTAAGGTATTTTTCATGGCTGAAGCACCAGGTCAATGGATTTATTGCACAAATCTTTATTATTTTAACAATTATCGTCAAAAAGTTAGAAATAGTTATAAATCTAAAAAAATAGGAAAATCAATAAGAAAATCAATAAGAAGAAAGTCGATAAGAAAAACATTAAAATCAGTCAAAGAAAACAAAACAGTTAGTCAATTGGGTTTAGAATGGCGCGCTAATAGTCTAAATCCAAATAATCATATCAATATTCAGAAATATGGTAAGGATATTTTTAATGACCAATATGGATTCATGAAAAAATATCCAAAACAATGGGTTTTTGGAGCTGATGATACGGGTGATTTTACTATTTCAGAGAATCAAAGATGGTATCGTCAATATGTTACAGAATTTGGAAATGGTAAATTAGATTTAATAACCGGAGATGCAGGGATTTTCAGTGATAATCCAATGATTTTTCAAAAATTAGAATTGGCGCAAGTTTGTATGGTTGCTGGTTTATTATCAGAAGGTGGTAATTGTGTGATTAAACATTTTCTACCTTATGTAAGACGAGTTCCATCAACTTATTATGCAACTGGTTTTTTTATGAATTATATGTATCTTTATTATTTAATGTTTGATGAATTACATCTGATTAAACCATTAACTAGCAATCCCGATAGTGGTGAATTTTATGTTGTTTGTAAAGGATTTAAAGGCATTACAGATGAATTCTATACATCATTAATTAATTTATTGGATAATTTCGAAGTAAATATGTGTTTCTTTAAAAAAGATGATATTGATGAGACTTTTGTTCGTCAAATTGTTGAATTTGCTGAAAAAATCATCAAAATGAATGTGGACCATAATGAAATAACTAATCTTTTAATGACATGTATGATTGAAAATGACGAAATTATAGAAAAAAATACTAATTGTAGTAAATTTTTAAACAAAACATATATTGAAAAATTATTTTCTATCAAATATAAAGAATGGGTTGAAGTGAATAATTTTCATTAAATCATCAGTCTTTATTATCATTGTTTCCAGATGTAGATGTAAAATTATTAAAGAAAGTATCGTAGAAATGCTCATCTAAATGGAAATTATCAATATCACCATCAAATATATCAATATCATCATTATCTAGATTAATATTTTCCAATGAATCTAGTTCTAACCCGTTTTCATTAATTGGTTTGACTTTATAAAAATCTGGATTAGTTATTTGAGAAACTTGTGAATAAGATGACCCCTTTAAAAGTCCGTTTATTATCCTCTTCTTTTGCGGTGCATTAAAGTTAATATGCTGTTTATGATGTTTAAAAACTTGGTCATTAGTTATTGATACTATCTTTTTTAGATTATCGAGCATGCTTGTTTTATCCCAATTACCATTGATTGACTTTTCGAAATGTTCTCTAAGAGACATATCACTTAATAAAAAAGGTAATATTACATCATCCATTTTTATATCTTCCCCTTTTACTTCTTTATATTGTTCGACTGCACTCTTTTTCAAATAATATATTAAAGAATTGACACAACCATTTACTCCATCGTTTTTATAACTTTCTAATAATGTCTTTGTCTGCTCATTTGTCAATCCATATCTGTCTTTATAATTATCAATAAAAGTATTGATGTCAATTACATTTCCGAAATTTACATTCAAAAATTGGACTTTTGATATTTTGATATTATTTATATTATTTACATTATTTATGGTTGTATTGATGATATTTGGATTGGTAGTTTTATGTAAATACATTTCCAAACTCTTTTTCTCTAGTTCCTTTATTTTTATACGTTTTTCCAATTCTTTTTTTGTTAATTTGTTTTTTAATTCCTGGATTTCTAGTTGATGTTGAAAATCTTGTTTGATTAATTCCATTTCAATTTCATGTAATTTGGTATTACATGAATTAGCATGACGCATTAAATTACGTTTGTATTCAAATTCTCTATTACATTGACTACATACATAAAAATGATGGTCATTATCATTTCTAAAACCATCATTTTTAGACAAGTCATTTATATGATAGTTATTGTTTATATTTTCTGATAAATCATTACTCATTTCATCAATATATTTATTTGCATATTTTGTTGCAAGATTTATATGTTTTTTTGTATTATAATGTATTTTTAAATTATTATTTGTTGAAGTGTGAAAGTTACAAAGTTTACAAACATGCATTTTTTACAAAATTCGGATTTTATATTATATTTTCTATTTTTATTATGTTTTATTTACACAATCTATAATTTTTATTAAGTTTATATATTTTATTATAATATTAATGCGAATATTACTTCAGATAAAGGTGTTTATATACATTAATATGTTTCATTAAAATCTGAATATTATATTTAATGAGAATATTACATCTTATAAAGACATTTATACACGTTAATAAATTTGATTAAAGTTTAAATATAATGTTTAATGAGAATATTACATCTTATAAAGGCATTCATACATGTTAATAAATTTGATTATAATGCTTAATGAGAATATTACTTTTGTTAAAGACGTTTATATATAGTATTGTGCGATTACTGAGAATATTACTTCATGTAATGGACTTTATATACAAAATACAATATATATTGTTTGCATTTTGACCATTGAGAAAATCACTTTTTTTATTGGAGTTTATGATAGTAACTGAGCATATGACTAGATATAACCGATGTTAGGTCTCTACTGAGAAAATCACTTCATCTACTGGACTTTATATACAAGCTAAATGAGTATAAGGTTTACTGGACTTTATATACATTCAACTGAGGTTTATATACCCACTGTGTTTTCTACAGACCCTCATTTTTAGGCTGTTTTTAATTTTCCAAAAAAATATTAAGCATATAGTTCTCTAATAGTTCTTATCAAGCTCCTGAAATATTTTTTTATAGGGAACAATACTTTTTCTCTAAACATATGCTTAATTTTCTGCTCTTTAAATGAGCTAAGGGAGTCCTTTTTTCTTACGCCATTTTTAAGCAAATTAAAAATAAGATAGTATGCTTGCATTTTTTCGATGTATGTAATGCAGAGTTTAGGAGTTAGATAAGATTATTTAGGTATTCATATGCTTAATTTTTTTCCATTTTTAGCGTACAGACTCAAAATACCCCTCAGTCAGGATTTTTACCAGATTTTTTTAAAAAATATTTTTTTTTTGATGCGAATTTGGCCATACAAAAAAAATCGTGTAAAAAAAATCCACAAAAAAACGTGTTTTGCCAAATTTATTTTTGGGAAATGTATTTTGCGCGCAAACTTTTTTTTGACCTTTTTTTGACCATTTTTGAACTTTTTGAAATCGTTAAAATTTGAACTTTTTGACATGATTTTTTTTTGGATTTTTTGATTTTTTTTTGATTTTTTTTGATTTTTTTATTGTTTTTTATTATTATATATAAACATCGGTTAATGATATCACATTCATCAGTTGATATATAAACCTCAGTGAATTAAGTGGGTTTTCTCAGTATCAATTATTTTTAGTGATTTTCTCAGTTGAGTGGTTATAATTCTCGGTTAGCGTTATTTTTTTATTAAAAAAGTAAAAAAAAAGTGACATGTCGAAAAATTCATTTTTGGGAAAACAAACTTTTCACACAGGTTTTTTGCTTAGTTTGTTGCCGTGTATTTTTAGAGACAATTTCTCGATACCATCGTAGAAAACTCCGCGTTGAGTTTGTGTTATTTTTAACGTTTTTTTGATTATATTTTTTTATAGCGTAGCATGTATTGTTTTACATTAGTATATAACATATTATAGTATTGTCTCTAAAATAATACGGCATTAAAGTGTATAAAACTGCCGTATTATTTTAGAGATAATAAGATAATATGTTGTGTATCAAAAAAAATCCTGCATTTTTGACATTGTTTTTATGGTTTTTTTAGATAAAAAATATTTTTTCAGCTCGCAAACTCACTTTCCAAACTCAATTGAGCACGAGTTTAAAAACTTATATAAAAATAAATAAAGATTATAAATAAAGGTTAAAGATTAAATATTAAAAGCTAAAATGCATTTCTGTGAAATTTGCAATTATATAACAACCTCATTACATGATTATAAACGTCATTTAGCTACAGTAAAACATAAAAATATTAATATTGAAACTATATCTAATAAAATATATACAAATGAAATAAATTTAATATGTTCCACATGTAACAAAAAATATATTAAACAACGTAATTTAGAAAAACATGAAATTAAATGTCATCTTAAAAAATCTAATGATATTGCTTTGATAAAAAATAAATTAAAAAATTTACAACTACAACACAACACTTTAAAATTAAAAATTATAAATAACATGCAAAATGCAAATACAATCAATAACATTAATAACATTAATAATAACATTAATAATATTAATAATATTAATATTGATAGCATTTCAAAAATAGAAAATCTAAATATAAACTTTGGTGATGTTATTGATATTAATACTTTTATTGAAAATTATAAAAATGAATATGGTTTAACAAATAAACAAACCGAAACATTATTAGAAAACTATAGAAATGGTGGCATTAACTCATGTATTAGTTCTTTAGTTTATTATCTTAAAGAAAGTGCAATTCAACAATATAAAGAAATTAAAGGAAAAGATATACCGATGTCTGATATTATTTTACCTTTTATTTTAAGTGATAAATGTATTAGAGACCATTTTGAAAAAACTGATAGTGGCAAATGGGATAAAACAATTGTAGTTGATAATATAAAAAAAATTGTAGGAATAACCGATGACCATGTTTATAAACACCATAATACTCATTTACAATTGAATGACCAACATAAAAAGAAACTAATCAATGGTGTGTTAAAATCATCAGATTATTCAAAACTTAATTTATTATCAAAACCAAATTTATATAAAATTAATGGGGAAAATATAAAATTTGTTTTAGATAATGAAGAGTTGTCATTATTATAAAACGCTTTTTAGAAAAAAGCGTTACCAAAAAATATGTATTAATAATAAAAATGAAAAAGCAAACAAAAAAAAAATATAAGTTAAAAGATAAAAAAACTTTTAAAAAAATAAGAGGAGGAGGAGGAAAAAAAACAGTCACCACCACACATACTAATAACAATAATAATAGACATAATAATGGCAATAATAATGGTAATAATAATTCAAAATTTAGTGGTAAAAAATTTATAGAAACTTTATTAAGTGTAAAAGATTTAATTCATGCTTTATTACAAACTATTCCTCCTCCTTCATCTGAAAACATTGATGAAATTGATTCTTATTCATCCATTTTTTCAACAAGAATACAAGAGAGATTTAATTTAACTCTACATTTGAAAAGTAAAAGCGATTCAACTTATCCTTCTGTATCAGAACATTATACTAATTTAGAATTAATACTTGCAATTTTTAATGATAAATATAAAGTTAAAAAAGAGGGCTATGCTGAACTTGAAGAGTATGAAAAAAAATATCGAAAACCAGCTGGTTGTTTAGATTTCAGTATAGATTGGTTCAGAAAATTTTTAATAGGTGATGAAATAAGTCAATTTAGAAGAATAATAGATGGACAAGATGAACATGAACAACAAATAATACTTCGTGAAAACGAAACATTATTAGCTAGAATAATTAGTAATATAGTTGAAACAATGTGCAATCAAAAATATAAACATAAAAAAAAATATTTTGAGGAAATGAATAAACAAAGATTACTATTTAATACATTGGCCAATTTTACCGTTGAGCAAGCTATACGACAACAAATTATAGATCATGAGTTTGTATATAGAGTTATTAATGATACATATATGGGATTTCAAGCATATAGCAATGAAAATACTGAAGTATTAGATTGTGATGGTGAATATGATAAATTACCTGATATTTTATATAGTGATTTTCAACCAATAACTACTTTGCCAGTAAGATTTTTACCCAAGTATACTCAAATATATGCAAATAATAAACAAGATCTTTTAACTACTGCATTAATAGACTTACATTATTCATTTTTTGTCAATCATATTAAATTAGACACAAGTATGTATATAAAACAACCAGAGTTAGTTTAACATACAAACAATATAAATAGTTTTGATTTTCTTACTTAAAATTAATAATTGAAAATATTTACTTTTTAACTGAGAAAATGAACTAAAATAAAAATTAAAAAAATATTGATGACTAAACTTGTAACTAGAATAACCTTTTTATAAAATATTGATTGTATAAATTATAAAATGTAAATATACAATTCTAGATACATGATAGTGCTCTTTTATTTTTTATAATTAGTTTTGATAACCCTTTTAACAAAAGGGTGTTTTGTTAAAAGGGTGTTTTTTGGCATTTAATCATATTTTTTCTTAAATATGAAACAATTGATAATCTAGCATGTTCTAGTTGTATTTTAGTTTTTAAATTATTATCTGAATCATTAATAGGTATTATTTCAGTATTAGCATGCCATTGATGAACATCCATAGCCAAATAATCTCCATTACGAACATCAACCGCAATTTTATATTGTGGGAACCCTAAAAATCCACCTTTCCATTTCATTCTAGTTGTTCTAGGGTCCTCTAAAATAACTAAATTACCAAAACCATTTTCAAAATCACCAGCATCTCTATGTAAAGCTGTTTGCCAATTATAATTTATTGTCGCAGTTGAAAAAGCTGTATCTAGAATTTGATAATCGGGAGTCATCGAAGCTCTTTCTTTTTGTCTTTCATATGCTTCTGGAACTAATTTACTAAAAATTTTATCAATTGTTTTAAAAAAAGAAAAAGTTAATTGCCATTTATCAGGTTGGTCTTTTGTAAATTTAGTCATTCTACATGGAACCATTTTTTTTAATGAATGATTTAATAATGATTTACTTTTTTTTTGTTTTTGATTTTGTTTTTGAGTTTTCTTTCTAAAATAATTTCGGTCAATTTGGTCATAATATCCAATTATACTACTTCTAGATAAATTACTAATATCATCTTTTCTAATTCTTTCATCATGACCAATGTATTTACCACGAAATCTACCCTTTTGAACTATTTCTTTAACATATGGAGGTAACTTTCTCATTGTTAAAAGACCTGCTGCTGCACCACGATTTGTATGTGGTTTTTTTGCTTCATCTATCAAAGCCATAAATGTCACTTTACAAATGGACTTTGGAATAATATTTTTACGGATTTTTAAAAGTAAAACCTTTTTACCAGTTTCATCTAGTCTATATACATCTGCATTTTCTTTTATTATTAAATCAAAATCTGATTCATAAAAATAAGTTCCTTCTAATTTTGCAATTTCCTCATTTGACATTTTAGGTTTGACAGTTAAAACTAAAATACCATTTGATTTATTAGTTTCTTCCATTTCAATATATTTTATTACCCTTTTTTATTTATTACCTCTTATTATTTTATTTTCTAAGAAGATTTTTTCATATTTTTTCTAAAGATTAAGTAAATAAAGTAAATATAATATTTAGCATGGATTGTTTAAATAACGTTCAAAAACCTAAATTAGATAAAGAGTTTGATAAAAAAATAATGGAACAATCATTTAATAGTGTTATGACACAAAAACAAACCCAGTCTTTTATTCTTAATCGTGGTGGTAATAAAATGTCAACACCAAAAGACTTTTGGGAAGGATTTTCAAACCCTACACCAACACCATCATCAACAAAAGCTCCAATAAGTAAAACAAATGTTAAGTTCTATAATGGAGACCAAATATTAGCTGGAGACTATTTTGACGGTTGGAATGATACTTATTTCTTTAATACTGCAACATTTAGACAAAATTTATCCTTCTGGGAAAGTCCATTTAAAATACCAGATGGTAATCAAAAATAATAAATAATAAAAGGTTAAAATATATAACTAGAATATCCAGTAATATCATATTCTTCATTTTATTTTTATATATATTAGTATTTTTAATTTAAGAATTATTTGAATTAAATAATTATAATTATTAATCATGTCATCAGTTTATCGACTTTTACTAACTGTAAAAAATGGTCAAAAAAATATTGACCTTACAAAAATGACTTCTATTACTTTGGAAGGTAAAGAAATAACATATGTTTATAAAAATGTTAAAACTCCAATAACAGGGAGTTTTGTTATGTTCTCCGGTGAAAATAATAAAGCTGAGACTTATACTTATAAAACTAATGAAGAAGCAAAAAAATCATTTGATGAAATTATGAATACTTTACAAAAAATAAATAGACAATAAATATTAAACTTATTTCTCTAGAACATGATAGTTTGATTATCATATTTTAACTTTTATTTATTATTTTTTATTTTTTAATTATTATTTTTGTTGTTGTAAAAGCTAATAAATATAAAATCGATTTGATTATATGAAATTTAAACTAGACCAACAAAACAATAACTAGAAATGTATTTTAATTTAATTGTTGCTTGTGATTCGAAAAGAGGTATTGCTTTAAACGGAAATATCCCTTGGAAAATTCCCGAAGATATGAAACACTTTAAAGAAATTACAACTAAAGTCCCTAATGACCATTATTTTGATTATATTAATATGGTTGTTATGGGACGTAAAACATGGGATTCATTACCTGATAAATTTAAACCATTACCAAACAGATTAAATGTAATTTTAACTTCTCAACCGAAAGAATCCATCTCACATTATGAAAACGAAAACGTTCGTGTTATTTCCGATTTTGAACAAATTTATGAAACATTCAACCTCAATAATAATTTAAAACATGAATTTACATCATCGATTGTTAAACATCGGAAAATTTACGAAATCTTCGTAATCGGTGGTGGTTCATTATATCAATTAGCTTTAGCTTCACCATATTGTAAAACAATTTATTTAACCGAGATTTATAATGATTTTAAATGCGATATTCAATTTCCAAACTTTCCAATCATTAATTATAAATCTAGTTTTAATATTCCAGAGTTTACTAATAATCCTCGCATTAAAGACATTGAGTCGGATGATATTCCAATTTCTTTAATTAATTCACAAGATGGATATAAATTAGTTGAAGTCTCAGATATTAAAGAAATTAAAGATAGTAACGAAACTGTAAAACCAATTTATTACAGATTTTTAAAATACCAACATGCAACTAGAACTTTAAATTTAGTTGAATGGAAAAATAATGAAGAAGAAAAATATTTAGAAACTATGAAAGACATTTTACTCAATGGAATTGAAAGAATTGACAGAACTCTTGTTGGAACTTACTTTTTGCCAGGTGTTTGTTTAAAATTCGATATTTCAAAGAATTTTCCAATTTCAACCACTAAAAAGATTGTTCTCAGATGGGTATTTGAAGAGTTGAAATTGTATTTAACAGGTAAAACAGATTCTAAAATATTAAGCGATCAAGGTATTAACATTTGGGATGGTAATACAAGCCGTCAATTTCTTGATAAAAGAGGATTGAGTAATTATCCAGAAGGTGATATGGGTGAGACATATGGTTTTAACTTTAGACATTTTGGCGGTCAATATAAAGATTGTAAAACAGATTATGATTCCTCAGTTGGATATGACCAAGTCTCAAATGTAATTCATTTACTTAAAACAGACCCAACATCACGTCGAATTATTATTAATCTTTGGAATCCTGCTACACAACATAAAGCAGCATTACCGAGCTGTTTATTTTATTACCAATTCTGTGTTGACCCAAATAAAAAACAATTACATTGCATTATCCATTTAAGAAGTTCTGATTACTTTTTAGCAAACAATTGGAATACATGCACTGGAACACTTTTAACTCATATGTTATGTAATCTAGAAGGAATAGATTTAACACCTGGAACTTTAACTGTAGTAGTTAGTGATGCACACCTTTATAAAACACACATTCAACAAGTTTGTCATAATTTAATTCGACAACCATATCCCTATCCAATTTTAAAAGTAAAATCTAAGAAATCAGATATAACTGACTTTACATTTAAAGATTTTGAACTAATTGGATATAAATCACATGGTTCATTAAAAGCTGAAATGGCCATCTAAACACTTTTTTCCTAAAAAAGTGTGGTCAAAAAACCCTTTTGTTAAAAGTGTTATCAAAACTTAAGATTAATGATTAATTATTTTTTATTTTTTATTTTTTATTTTTTATTTATTATTTATTATTTATTATTCTAGGAGTATAACTAAACTTATCAATTCTAGTTATACGAATCTTGATAAAATTAGTTAAGTTTCTAGCAGTTTAAATATATTAAATATCTTAAAACTCTTAGCTAATTATTCATCACCTTTCTAATCCACTTTCAAAAGATTATGAAAATTTAGCCGGATATTTTTACTTTTTTTTTGTCTAAAATGTAATTTTCTTATTATAGAATAAAAGTAAGAAAATATTTAAACTAAAATGTCGGGAGAGGAAATTAAACAATATCATAATGGTCAATGTATATTTGATGATATAAATTTATGTCAAAAACCAGGAAGTGGTGGTCATCCAGGAACAATTATGAGCGTTGATAAAATATTTTGTGCTAAAAAAGTTGATGTAACTGATGACAATCTAGAACTTCGTTTTATCAATAATGAACAGAATCAAGAATTATTAAAAGGGTTTATTCCTAAATTCAAAGGTATCTGTGATTTAAGTGGTAAAAAATATATTATGATTGAAAATTTAAAACATGATTATGAAAAGCCAATTGTTCTAGATATTAAAATTGGATTTAAAACTGCGAATAAGGATATTTTGGATATAATAAAATTTAAAAAGAATAAGGCTTTTAAATTATTCAAACAATCTTATATTGATAATCATAGCACATCAGCTAAATATGGATACAGAGCTGAAGGATATGAAGGAGCAGATGGTGATAAAAAGGTCTCTAAAGGGACTTTAAAATCTATGAAACCTGAAAAAACATTTGCAATGTATTTTTCGAAAGATTATTATAATATTGCTTTAAAGGATATGGTTCAAAAATTACGACAATTATATGATTTAATAATGCAACCTGAATTTAATACATATGTATTAACTGGTTCTAGTTTATTATTTATTTATGATGCTACTAATCCTGAAAAAAATTCAGTTAAAATGATTGATTTTTCAAATTCATATGTATATACCCAACAAACTATAAGTCCATATAATGCTACTTTTGTTGAATCATATCGCAAAGCAATTAGAAATTTGATAGGTGATTTGGTTATTTTTCTTGGTAATAAAGAATTTAAAACTGAGACTGTTGTTAATAAGGGAATGCCTTTATATCGTTCATTGAAAATAAGTAAAAGTAAACGAGTGTCTCAAAATGTATTATCTAACTCTAAAGCTAAAATGTCATCACAGAAAAAATCTCAAAGTATGAGAAGAAGTTATAGAAGCCAAAGAAGTAAATCAATACAAAATAGAATATCTGACAAAATATTTAAAAGTATGAAAAAAACTTTAAGAGAACCAACATCAACTAGAATTTCAAGAAAATCAGTTAGATTATAAATTATGTGATTTATTTTTGCTTTTATTTTTCATGTTTTTTAATATTATTATAATTGTAAAGGAAACCTATAATTATAAAATATAAAATGGAAAATACAGTTTCAGATAATTCAAAAGGAGACCCTATTTGGATTGATGATTATACACAATTATTGCGTGTGGATAGATTAGTAGATTTTATTCCTAAAGTTGATATGCCTTATAGCGAACGTATAAATGCGATAGTTAGACTTTCTTTTTACATTGGGATTATTCTAGCACTTTTACACAATAATTATTTATACTTATATGTTCCAATTGTAGTTTTAGTTGCTACATATGGAATTTATCATTTTCAAAGTGGTGATATTAAAGAGAATTATCAATCAATACCAAATTCATTAGAAAAAACAAATGAATACCAATTATTCAATAGATTTGGTAATTCAACTAATCAAAAAGTTAAATGTGTCCCCAGCACAGTAGATAACCCTTTTATGAATCCATTACCTGCAGATGACAGAACACGTGGTCCAGCTTGTAAAATGGTTGATAATCCTGATGTAGCTAATGTTGTTGAAGCCAATTTTAGTAATAATTTATATAAAGATGTCAATGATGTTTATAACCGTCGTCATTCTGAAAGACAATATTATACAGTTCCCAGCACCACCTTTGGCAATGATGAAAGAGGAAATTTTGTCCAATGGTTATATGGCGGGCCACCAACATGTAAGGAGGGTAATGGTGAACAATGTGTGTCAAATAACCATTATCCTTTAAATCAAGCAAGTAGAAGAACTTATTAACACCCTTTTAACAAAAGGGTTACCAAAAACACTGCGTTACCAATAAAAAATTAAAAATATATTTTATTTTATATTATCTAAAAAATCCTCAATTATTTCAATTATTTTTTCAGTTGTATTCAAATCAATAAAATCTATTTCTGATTTAATATGTTCTTCAAATTTATTTTTTATAATACCAATTTCTTTTCCTTTATAACCTTTATCCATAAATATATGAGCATTATATTTTTGATTTCTTTCTTTTTCCTTTAATCTAATTTTCTTTATTTTCTCAACTTCAGCTGATTTATTAAAGTATTCTATAGCTTCATCTTGTTTATTTATTATTACTTCACTATTTGCGGGTTGTATAGAATCAATGGTAATATCAATATATTTCAGAAAATTACTATACATTAGTCTTTTTTTTACTCTATCTCTATGGTCTTTGTTCATAACTTTGAATATATCTTTATAAAATAATTTAATATTACATATCCATTTATATATACATTCTACTGTATCAAATCCATTTAGCCATTCTTCATAATTTGCACCAATAAAATTACAAATCTTTTCAGGTTCTGATGATAAAATTATAGTATCTTGAACATCAATATATTTCATAAATAATCCTTTTTCTCCAAACTTCAATCCATATGAACTCATAATTCTTCCAATAATTCCTCCAATATCACCATATGAATAATAAAACATATACATTTCCATATTATTTTTATGACAGAATATTAAATCTATTTGGAAATCATTATGATTTTCCATATCTTTTATTTCAGTAACATTAAATGATACATTGATAATCCTAGAATCTTTATATGATGGAACTATATCAATTGGATAAAAAGTATTCTTAATAAAATCTAATATATCAAAATCTGGATAAACACAAATAATATCTAAATCACCATAATCCTTTTTATTTGGAAGTTCATGTGGACATTTACAATCAATATTATTATTTTGTAGTATTTTTAATAGTGTTGCTTTAATATGTTCATAATCTGAATGTGATTTTCTTGACGTAATAACATTTGGTAAATTATTACCCCCCATACCGTTTTTATTATTTATGATTTATGATTTATATATTTATGTTACTTTCAATTTTACATAATTAATTATTGATTATTTTAATTAAAAATTGAATAAATAATATAATCAAAATATATAAAATAAAATATAAAATGACAAGTAAATCAAAATCTATAACATTAAAATCTCATCAAGAAGATGATAAAACTATTCATTTTCATGGTTATTCCGGAAAAAATCCATTAACATTCAAAGATGCATTTGAACTTTTAGGAAAATCAAAATATTTGTCATCATTTACATTATTATTAACAAAAACACTACAATCAATAAAATTCAAACATTTCTTTATTGAAATGCCAGCTGTTAATTCAACTTTAATGACACAACAATTTGAATTTGTTATTCTAGATGCACCAGAATTTGAAAATAAAAAAGCAGACCCTTCAGATTTTATAGAACATATGAAAAAAGACAAGACTGTTGTTTCATTTGAAAATCTTCGTAAAGATGCAATGTTAATTGTTCCTTGTCCATGTGAAACAAATTCCTCAGGTTTTCTAGATTTGAAGAGTTTTCTAGTAAATGCAAAAAATAGTCAAATTGTTGAGTTTTGGAAAGAAATTACGAAGAATTTATTTTTTGTAGTTGAAAATCATCCATATAAGAAAGTTTGGTGTTCAACATCTGGATTAGGTGTTTCATGGTTACATTTTAGACTCGATAGTAAACCAAAATATTATAAATATAATGATTTTAAGAATTAAAAAATGTAAGGGTATTTTTTGGTAACACTTTTTTCTAAAAAGTGTTTTTTTGGCAACGCTTTTTTCTAAAAAGTGTAGTATTCTTCCAAATTAACCAAATCAATATTGAATTTACCATCAGGTCCAATAGCTTGTTCAATAACCTTCATTTTTCCAGTAATTTCTTTTCCCATTTTCTTATATTGAGGTATCAATGTCAACATTGCAGCGATGTTTTCTTTTTCTTGTTTAGAGAAGATATACTTTTTCAAAGCATGATTACCATGAAGAGTATTTCTAGCAAAATTAATTGTGGACATTGGTAAAAGTTCAGTTGCCAAAGGATTAATAACAATGGTTAATTTATGAATTAATTTAGCTACACATTCATCAGTTTCACGATAACCTAACCGCATTAGGCGGTCAATTTCTTCAATATAGGGTTTAGTGAGAATTCTCCCATTATAGGTGTATTCAAAAGGGTCAGTATCAGAAGAAGCGTAGGCAACAGATGAAGACATGTTTTGATATTTTAATTTATAATTAAATGAAAAGTAAATATCAATTTTCTAATTGGAAAAATCAATCAAAAATAATGTTTTAGTGTCTTTTCTGAATATTAATTTGGGGGACGTTCTTTGTTTTTTGAAATAATGTTGCATCGAATTCATCGTTTTCTTCATCTTCACCTGGGTCATTAATTTCTTGACTAAGTTCCCAATATTCATTCGGACAGATTCTAAAATCGGATTCGTAAATAGCTGGGTCGGCTTTATACCAGGCAATTTGGTCTTCTAATCTATTACTTCTTACAGTATTGTCAATAACTAGACATTCGAAGTTTTGTGTGCATGAATCATAAACTTGGTTAAAAGATTCAAAAGTTGGAAATACGTTACCGTAATTGGCATATAATTTCTTTCTGTTATCAATACCAGGAAGATAAAACATAAAAACATAATCTAGTTGTTGACGAAGAGCTGGTAATAAGTTGGTAGCGGTTTGAGCGGTATAGATGAAGGTTACATCAATGTGGCGACCGTTCATGAAAATTTCGCGAATTTGTTTCCAATAACTCCAAGAATTGTCGTATAAACAATCGTCTAGGATAATCATGGCTTGTGAATCAATATTAGAATATCCATATTGTTTTTCCTCTAATATTTTGCGTGCTTTGACTTTTTTCTGACGTTTAATAGCATTATCGATGATTTCTAGTTTTAAATCATTATAAATGAAAATTGGTGGTATAATATCTCCGAAGAATCTGTTGAATTCCTCGGTTGGACTAATTACGGTGCAAACTGGAATATGACGACGATAATATAGAAGCTCTTTTAGACATGTGCTTTTTCCAGATTTACGTTTACCGATAAAAGCAATAACTGACCGGTCAGAGACTTTGGTCATATCAAACTTTTTAATTTGTAAATTTTTACCCATTAATATACTTTTATATACTTTTAAGAAAAAAGTATAATCAAAAAAACACACACAACACTTTTTTAGAAAAAAAGCGTTACCAAAATACACTTTTTTAGAAAAAAAGCGTTACCAAAAAATAGTGTTTTAGAACTAATATTTCAGATTTTTCTCCATTTTGGATATATATATATAAAAAAATTGTTTTTATTTTTTTGATATTTAAAAAGTATCAAAAACCATCATGGATGCCCGTGGAAGTGTTTTTCGCAAGCCTGCTATCAAAGACTTGGTGGCCGAAATCAACAGCACCAGCAAAAAGTTGAAGAAACTCTGTGTGAAAATCGCAGCGACGGACCCGATAAAAATCGAAGACATTGCCAAGATGAAGCTAGAGGTGAAGGGTCTCGAGAGGGATATTCTAGACGCTTCGACAAAATACATGATGATTCAGATGTGCACCTTCACTGCGTCAGACGTGGCTACGTTTGAAATAAAAGGTGGACCATGTGACGGAACCATCTTCGTTCACATTAAGCTGGCAGGTGAGAAACCCAAGCCCAAGCCCAAGCCTAGCATTGCACCGAACAACCAGGTTCGGAAGGTATATATTGTCTAACGATGTTCTTTTCCATATACGGCGTTTTAGTTGTTGTGTGTTAAATTCTTCGGTTCGATAAAACAAAATAAAATCCTTGAACTGGAATCATTTTTTTTTATTTTTTCATTTTTTATTTTTGCATAAACTTTATATTTTTGATAAATATAATGTAATTTATTCGAAAGATTATTTTTTCTTGTATAAATTATAAATTAATATATAACAGTGTATAATGAAAATTTCCAGAAAAAATTTTAAAAGACCAATTGTTAGTAATTTGGAAAAACTAGATAAACTAAAAGGGAAAGATAATCGTAAAACTGCGATTACTAGAAAAATAAAAATCCAACAACAAAAAGGTGGGTTATTTGAATCACAAAAAACAAGATTACAAATGGATATTGACAGTTCTTACGTAAAAATATCTAAATTATATAAATTAAGAGATTTTGCATTTCGTAATTATCGTTATTTAAAAACACAATTAGACAAAATAAGTAATACAATTTTAATACTAATTAACCCTAAACAGTCTCAAGAGACTACTTTAGCACTCACTGCAATCAAACAAGAAAAGTTCATAATTGATATTATTACAATATTAGCAAAATTAAGGGAACACTATAATGATAGTGGGATTGATTCTAATTCAATATCCAAATTAATTGATATATTACAAAGAATATTACAATCAACTGTCCCAGCTAATGATTTATACTCTCAAACTTTTCAAAATGAGATTTTAGATACAATTACTCCTTTTTTAAATGGTCTCACTAAGTTTTTACAGATATCTGATGAAATACCAGGCTCACCATTTAGTGCTAATGAGAGAAAAGCGCAAGAAGCAAATAATATTCGATATTTGGCATTTACACCAGATCCATCTACTCTCGATGTGTTAATTGATAACGCTGAGAAAGCATCTCAAAAATTACGATTAGCAAAATTTAAATTAGAAGAGGAAGAAATTAAGGGAGCTCTATGTTTACGTGATGATTGTAGAAAAAAAAAAGCTGAAGACCTTGCTAAATTAAAATTAGACCAAGAAAACTTTGAAAAAACTAAACCAAAACATCTTTCAGTCCAAGAAGCAACAAAAATTATAAGAGACTATGATAGGTCTGTTTCTACAAAATATGACCCTAAAAAATTACTAGACAAAGCTTTCCCAATAAAAGATGAATCTGATTTTATTAGACAAGCTACAGATATTATAGATGTTGTTTTTGATAAAGCATTTTCAGACGAGTTAAAAAAATCAAATCCTAGGAATATAACAGCTGACATGTTAATTAATTCATACCCATCACTAAAGAGACAAGCAAATAGTATGATGACATCCAGTGGAAACATAGAAATGTTTGCAAATTTAACAAAAAAAGATTATCCACCATTTAACTCAACAACTCTTTTACAAAAAAACATTAAAAGTATTGTAGAAGACGATTTACTATTACCAACATACCATCCAATATATAAAGACATGGATAGTATCGGTCAAGTTTCTTCTCAATTAGACTCGATGGTTGAATCATTATTACAATTATGCCAATATTGTAAATTAACAAGTAGATTAGTTCCAGATATGCATCGCTACGCTGCACTTTCAAAAATCATTCCACAATTTCAATTCTTTTCTTCCGAACAAGAAGAAAATGAAAGAACCCAAGAAATACAGAAGTTAATTATAGCAAAAAAACCTGCACCAGTATTAACCACAAATAAAATATTTAGTGAAGATTTACAACGAAAGAAAGGTCAACATTATTATGAATTTGCAATTAATTTTACATCAACACAATTTTTATTAGATTTAATGTTAACAGATATAGATGGTAATTTTAAAATCTTGTATGAAACTGTTAAAATGGCATATATTAATTCTAAACAAGGTGAAGAAATGGAACAAGCAGAACAAGCGATAAAAAATTTAGAAAACGGAACGACTAACCCTAAATTTAAAGAATTATTTGATAAATTATATTTAACTGGTGGAAGAAGCAATAATAATCGAAGAAGAAATGACGCTGCAAGAGCTGCAACAGGAGATATAAGTGTAGGTAGACCTAAACCCACATCTAAAATTTTTGGTTCTTCTTCACTACAAGACCCAACTAGTCCCTTGCCAGACAAGTTATAACCGTAAAGTGTTTCAATGTTCGGCATAATGATAATGGGAATAGTCCTTTTTTAAATGGACTTTAAGATAATAAAATGCCGAACATTTAGATATGTTAAGGTATAAATTAGAAGTTTATACTTAGGAAAAATAACTAAAGCCTCAATTTAAATCATATTATTTTTATTTTCTTTTACTAATTTAAATTTATAAGTTTAAAATGACAAAAAATAGACCTGTTACAAAAAAAAAATATATTAAAAAGGTGGGTAATAAAACTAAGTTAAATAAAAATACTAAAAGAATTATTAAGCGAGATGTTATAACATCAAACAAAAAAAAAATGATGAAGGGTGGAGGTGTTCGAAAAAGAATAGCACAGGCATTTACATGGCTTTTTACAAATAGACAAAATAATTTTAATCGTTTTGGACAATCAGTCAAAAAAATTGCATCATCATATCAAACTATGTTTGTAAGAGCTGAATATGAAAATTTAAAAAAAGTAAGAAACATTATTCGTCGTTATCATTTATTATTTTTATTATTAAGTGAATTAAGAGCAATAGAAACAGCTAAAGCTAATGGTGTTCAATCTGTTGGAACGGTAAAAAAATCACCAATAAATTTTAATAAAATTCCTAATCTACCATCAGTTGTTACAGAACAAAAAAAGTCTTTTAAATTAGCAGATGGGAAAGAAGTTACGTTAGATTATGATATTTCATATCCAAAAAAATTATTTTGTAGCATGAATAAAAGTAAAATTTTGCTAAATTTAGCAAAATTTTACTATAAATTATTATGTGGAGATTTTATTTATGAGAGTAGTAAACCAACTGATGACACAGATTCATCTTCATCTTCATCTGATGAACCTGGTGTGGTTCATACAATAAAACAACAATCGAATACCACTAACGTTATGGAAAGATTAAAATACTTATTACAATTTATTGATTCATTACCACCACCTCAACAAGAATCGTATGGATCTAAAATTAAATCATTATTAGAATTTACTAACGCTACAGTTACAGATGATTGTGATATTAATTTTTCTAAAACACACGTGACCTATATAAGTAGTGTAATTGGTAAAATGAATGACATAATTGAACAAATTGAAATAGTTAGACTACATCCAAGCATAACTGACGCAAATACTAATCCTTACCCCCGAGAATTATTAAATAGTATGTCTGAACAGGGGTTAAGCTCGGTTATTGTTGGTCCACCATTAGATACTGGTGGAGTGTATTCAACATTAGGTAATACTATGAAAAAATCTGATTTTAACAAGGTGGAGTATAATCGTTTACAACGCAATATGGTGGAGTATAATAGTTTACAACGCAATAAGACTAACAGTTCTATGGGACAAGGATTATATGCTAATCCTTTAGCACATCCAGAATATGTTTTAAATCAAGGTGTCAGATATGATGAAGACGGACACTATGTTTCAATAGAACTTACTACTAACTATTTAGACGTTCAACCACGACCTAGCAAAGGGATAGCTCTTACCCCTGATGGTGACTTCTTCTACAATAATACTGGGAGGTCTGGAACACCACCACCAGCTTATGACATCGCAGAAGATAACAATAATGGTCAGTATAATACTGTTCCAAATCGTTCTGATGAATATATGTATATGGGTGCACCATTTTATACTACTAATAATTCGTCAGGACCCTCATATGCTGTTCCATTTAATAATCCAGAATTACCTGGACAATATGTTGAACCAAACGCATCAGGACATGGTAATAGTGTAGTATATGTGTCTACAGGATCCTCAACATCTCGTGGTAATCACCCCGCACCACCTGGATATACACAAGTAAAGAGACCATAATTAACCATTATCTCATATTCAATCATTCCATTTTTTTATTTTTCTATTATTTTCTTATTTTCTCATAAAATAAATAAATAAATAAATCGTATAAAATAAATAAAAAATCTCAATGAAAAAGTCAAACAATACGGTTAAAAAATCTAAATTAACCAAGAAAGTCAAAAAATGTAAATCTGTTACTAAAGTTTCTAAAAAAATACTTAAGAAATCAAAAGTAACAAAATCATGCAAAATACAAAAGCCCTCGAAAAATAATAAAAATCGTAAAACTTTTAAAAAACAATCAGGTGGTGGTAATCAAACATTAACTTTTAGTTATCAAGGACATAATTTAACAATCGTATATGATGACGACAGAGAAGTAGAACTTGTAAGTTCAGAAGTTTCTAGTAAATTAAAGGGATATTTAATGCTTTTTAGCAATAACAAAACCGCTTTAGATTATATTTTTGTAGAATTAATTACCCAATTAAAAAGAAATAATAACCAGAATTTTCAACTTTTATTCAACTCAATTCGACAAAATATAATAGATAATAACCCAGAGTTAGCTTTAAATAAAACAACAGTTTATTCTCCCAGAAATGCTCTTTATTCAAACAGTAATGCACAAGGTCCTGCATATGAAACAGTTGGTGAAGGTCCTGCATATGAAACAGTTGGTCATCCTCCTAATACTGGTGTTTTTGTAAATGCTTCAGGCGTTAAATATGTTATGCAGCCTACTACTAATCAAACCGCTCCTGTATTATATTCTCAAGTTGATCATCTCCAGAAAACTAATAGTGTTTACAACACAGTAAGTTACGGACCCCCTATATTACCTTCTACATTACCTGCAGCCTCACCATATATAAATTTTGCCTCAATCCTTGCTGGCGACAAATCCATTGCTTTTGTTGTTATTGACATGGACGCACAGTTTACAGATGCTGTTTATCAATTATGTTCACATATAACAAATAATGAAGATACATCTATAACTGAAGGATTAAAAAAAAATTTATGCATATCGTCAATTCGTTTGTCGGGTGAAATACGTCTGACTAATAATGAATTTCAACGTAAATATTTTAAAGATTTTAGTGAATTATTAGATTTATTAAAACGTTTAAAGGAATCCAAAACATATGTTTTATTGACAAGTTCTAAATTACCAAAAACAATTTTGAAAGCCTTTTTAGCCAGTCAAATTCAATGCACTCGTGAAATAACAGAGGCATTATTAAGAGATGATGATACAAAGGCATCATATAAAAATTTTAGTTTTCTTGATAAATATATCGTTGTGCAACCTAAATTAAAAAATTATCCTCCAGTATTGGTAAAAGATGAATTTAATACAGTAGAAAAAAGACAGCAAAATATGGGACGCATAATTTTAGAGGCTATAGATGATTTAATTCGTAATGAACAGTTCCCAAAACTAAAAAATACTAGTGAAACTATAAATGTTCGTTTCTTAACTGATAAAGAAGTAGACAATATTGATAACTGGAAATCCCATAGAGAAAATATTTCTGGTCAAGGAATATATGCTAATTTATTAGATGCACCATTAACGTATAAATTTGATTCTGTTATTCTAGCTCCTATATATGATTCGGCACATTATGAAGCATTTTTTAGCGGTTTAGGAAATCCCGACCCCCTCAAAAATCCCTCATAAATTATTAATACAATTTCATTATTTCAGCCTTTATTATTTTATTTTTTGATTAAATTAATATTTTTCATTGACATTTGAGAGATGAAGAATAAGTATTTACTTTTAATTTGTAATTTTCTTTTCTTTTGAAATTATAAATTATAAATATCAACATTTTAAATTATAAAAAGTCTAAATAATTACTAAAATGACAAATGATGTAAAAACTTCTAAAAAACCCAAAAATGATAAACATCTCAAAACACTTAAAACATTTAAAATGAATAAAAAAACCAAAATGGTTTTAAATCATGACACTGATAATATACAATCTGGTGGTGCATGTCAACCAAAAGATAAAAAATGTCTTGAATTAAAAGCAACTTTAATTACAAAACAGAAAGAATTTATAGATGGTGTTAATGCAATGAAAGAAAGCGAGAAGAAAAATCCTTTTAAATTATTAATGGGAATATTATCCATTAGTGAGTGGAAAACCAATTTAGAAGCCTTGGCAAGAAACTTTCAACATATCTTGGATTTTTTTCAAAATTCCAGTCCCGAGAATCCGGATGATAATACATTAAATTTTATCAATGCTTTATTTGCAATTTCATTAATGTATAACCCTCCAGCTTTAAAGTTTTTACAATCTTTAAAATCAAAGGAAAATGATTTAAAATATTTAAGAGTTCTTCCTGAAAATGTTCCAAAAACTATACAGTATTCGTCAGAAATTATATTATCTTCTGTAAATAAAGATTTGTATAGTAGTTCTCTTTTAGAAGATGTTGATAAGGTCATTGCCTCTTGGCAAAAGGTAGATGCTAAATTAATATCTGAAGAAGAATTACCTGAATCTAATACTTCGCTAAAAGGAATTGTTGATGCAATAATGAGTCGAGTATTAGATGTATTATATCCAAGTTCTGCCTTAGGGGAAACAAAAAAAAGTCCTAAACAGCAAAAATTAATTGTTCCTCTAACCCAAGAACAATTCCAAAAAATAGCATCTGAAAAATTCACAAGTTGGTTGTCTGCATTACAGAGAATCTCGGAAGAAGTGATTAGTTCCATGACAGAAAGTATTGATTTGGTAAGAAGATTGATTAAAACTTTAACGATTATTACTTTAGAAAGTAATAAAAGTCGAAATGAAGAATTAAATGATTTAATTCAACGAAAATTAACTGAAAAAGAACATTATTTATCATTAGTAAAACCTATAATTAATGATATAACTCAACAATTATCATCATTGAGAGAGCCACCAGATATGGAAAATAGTGAATACCTAGCTGCATTAGAATATTATAATTCATTTTTACATATTTGGTTATATGGAGATAATAATGTTATATTGGATTTTAAAATAAAAATGGAAGCTGAATTAGATCAAGCATTAGAAAAGATTAATACTAGTGTAGAATTACAAAATTATAAATTACCAGTGAAAGAAGGTTTCGGAATACATGAATTACAAACAGGATTAGAATCTATTTTAGAACAAGATTATAAAAAAGAACAAATCTTTCCAACCAATTTATCATTAAAAAATCCTATAGATATTTTAGATTTAGAGAATTTTCAATTATTATTAACAGCACAATTTAAAGAAATCACTGGGTTATTCCCAATGGTTACCTTTTTAAGTGGATTAACTCGTAAAATGTTTAAGACTTTTTTGCCAAAAAAACCAGATTTGATGCTAAATACTAATACAAATAATACTCCACTATATCAACCTAATCCAAGAATACTTAAAAAAATGGGTCAATCTCTTGATTCGTTGGATATGATATTATCGGAAACAAGTCAAAATTATAAAAGATTATATGATATAATATTTAGCGAATTTCCTCATCATTTAGACCCACGAAAACAAATTAAAGGTAATCTACTGGATGACCTACAAAATTTAGTATTATTAAAAGAATTAGATGGATAAAGATTGTATTTTTTTAAATTTATCTTATTAAATAAATAAATAATTAACTTATATATTTAAAAATGAAAGATTTTAATAGAAAATCAAAAAAACGAATACAATTATTAGATAATAATAAAATATTTGTTTTATCAAAAAAAAATCAAAAAATAACAAAAATCGTAAAATACTCAAACCATGCAAATAAATTAAAAACCCAATATGGTGGGGATTTAAAATATTTTTATGAAACTTTTAAACAAAAACTGAACAAAATTTTTAATTCTATAAGACTTGTTATAGGTAGATATTACGCATTATTTGAATTATTACATAAAATCAAAGGAAAATATCCAACTACATTTCAGAAATTTAATTTTGCATATTCAGTATCTCCAATAACAAACCCACCGCAAACATCATCAGATATAAATTTGAATAAAACAAATATAAAATTAGTAGTTAACGCAATAAATAATAATACAGTTTTTTCACATGTAAATAATTTTTTTCTGAAACTATTGAGCTATGACATGACATATTTATTATATGAATTTTATGTAAGAAATATTATAAATGGTTTAACTAATCCTAATGGTAATCTTAGAAAACAGCCTTTTCTAAACAAACCATTACTAGAATTAGCATTTTCTTTATTGGTGCCTCAAGGAGAAATAGAATTATCATTGGCAGAAAAAGACAAGGCTTTGTCTACATTTGTAATTTCTTTATTAAAAAAATTCTTTCAAGATTTTTTTAAAAATAATTCTTCAAAAATATTCAATACTTTATTTAGTGATTTAGTTAATTTATTGGGTAAACCTGATGACTATAAACATTTTAGATTCCAATTTAGACAATTAATAAAAAAAACAACAAAAATTGAAAGAAATGATAGTGATGAAAATGATTTTAAAGAATTGGAATCACTTATTAATCGAGGTTTAATTAATAAAACACTTTATACAATCGATCAGAATGTTGAAGGATTACCGGAAGTAATTAGTAATTATGATATCAATAAGGTCAATGTTAGACAATTACGACAATTACGTAATTTAGGTATTATGTCTGCAGAAAATGATAATGAAGCTAAAAAAATTAGAAAGGAACATAGTGCTCAAGTTCAGGTGCAAATTAAAGGTAAAGTGAGTGATGTGAAAGGAATTATTAATGATGTTAATAATTTTTTTGATAATAATATATTATTATCAAAAGATGAAAAATCATTATCAAAAGATGAAAAATCATTAAAAGATGATGATATATCTGAAGTTATTAAAGCTTTTTTGAATTGTGTGATAGAGAAAGAAGTATATGATCATGTTTTAAAATTGTTATCTGAGTTTGATACACTATCATCACCAACAGTTGATGATATTAAAGCTCTAGTTAATAAAATCGTTGCAATAATGATAATATTTTTTTCTAAAACAAAGAAAATTTCTTCATACGATGAAGATGAAGATGAATTACCATCAAAAATTAGTCTTATACAATATTCACAATCTAGGTCATCCAATAATAGTAAATTTTATTCTACTCAGATGAATAAAATAATTATTGTCATTTGTAATGAATTGAATAAAAAGTTTGCTGCTGGTCCTAATCCAGTAATCGAACCTCTAATATTTCTAGACGAATCTGTAGTTTTTCCAAGAAGCACAAATGAACCTCCTGAACATAGTGTTCGAAATAGAATATTAAGAAATTGGGGGGTACCTATAACAGATTTACAAGTCTCCCAATCAATCAAAACGTTTTTAGCAAATACTAATGAGAGTGGTTTAAGTGACAGACTACCTAGTCAATATGTTACGATTGATCCTTCCATCAAAGAAGATATTAAACTATATTTAAAAACATTATTCAACGAAAAAAGTGGCTATCATAATCTGTTTAGCCACGAATACATGAGACTTATGGAAATAAAAAAAGATGCAGTAATCATACCTTCCAACTTACAATTTTTAGTTGGACTAATGAATCCAACTGTTTTTTTTACAATTCAAGCACAATTAGAGTTTATTAATAAAACAATTGCCAAATTGGAAGCAATGAATATTCAAGATAAGAAACATACAGCAAATACGACTGTTGGTTGGGTAAACCCATTATATCAGTCATTATCTGAAGTAACTACACCACTACCAGCTTCACCAGAAGCTTCCCCAGAACCAGCTTCACCAGAAGCTTCCCCAGAACCAGCTTCACCAGAAGCTTCCCCAGAACCAGCTTCACCAGAAGAATCACCACCACCATTAATGTCTCGAAATCCATCGATGAAACTTCCTGAAGATGAAGAAATACGGAAATTTAGAGCCAATAATGCGCTGGCTATACAAAACATGATTGCTTATGGTTTATTAGCTCAGACATCATTACCAATTTTACATCGTCCAATTATTAAAGAAATTATATTTGAAGATAATGATAATCCTACTATACCAACACTTAAATTTGATAATGATGATGTGAAAAATAATAATCCAAATCTATTTTTATATGGGATTTTAATGCCATACTCATCAATTCAAGCTATTTATTCGGGAATTAATTTATTCGTGCTTAATTTAGACCAGGTTCAACCAGAATTCAAAAAGATTATATTGGATTATTTAAGAACTATATTAGACCATATTTTTAGTGAAAGAATTAGAGAGGAAAGGAGACAGCAAAAAATAAAAGAGGTAACGGCGAAAGCTAAAAGACAAGCAAAGATCAATAAACAAGAATGGGTGGAACCTGTATCCACTTCAAATGAATCATCAATACCTGCAGCAATCGATAATCTTATGTCTTCTTTTATAACAGTATTTAATGAAGCAAAAGAGAGATATTTAGATAAAATAGGAGTTAAAGTAGAAAGTGGAACTGTTCCAAATTTGCCTCGGTATTTAAGCTTTCAAGAGATGCAAAATTATGTTGATGAATTACAAAGTATTTTCATTCGACATATAGAAGAATATGAAAATAAAGCAATTACAAATTCGAAAGACTTAAACTGGGAGACTTATATTAAAAAAATGCATAAAGTTTTAATTGATGATGTTAATAAGTTGTTCGACGGAAGAATAATACCATTGGATATTATTTTTTCACCTATTTATTTATTATCACCAGAAGAGATAGATTATCCGGGAACTGATAAAATCAGTTTAGCATTTCAAGCGATATTAGAAGGATATAAGTATCTACGTAAGTCTAATAATAAAAGTATAGTATCCGTCGGTAATAGACTTAAAATTGATTATAACGTCCTATATAATCCCATATCAAAATTTATACAGGGTGTTTATGAATTTTTAAATAATTTTTTTAAAGCTAATCCAAATTATCATCCATCTAGACGAACTGATGAATTATATAATATTATTAATGATACACTCCAATCGATATTTCAAGGTAGAATTCCGTTTGATTATGAAATAGGTTACCTCTTTAATGAATTTCAACTAATAGAAAAAGCGCAGTCTTTCAATAATCCACTATATGCAGTTACCAACTATGTAGGTAAAAATAGAAGTGAAGGAGATTATGGAGAACGTGTAAATAAAGCTAATCATCCAGTTCAACCTGCTATCTCAGGTGAATATTATGAATTGGATGTAAGTGCGCCTAAAACTTTTACTGGCCACCCACAATATGATTATAATAGAGCGGACCCTGGATATTCATCGAATGTTAAATCAACTTATGGTTATGGATATCAATCCCCACCGGTTTATATAAACCCTGAACATCTAGAACCCAATCCAGGATTATCACCATCGCAAAAAACCAATACAGTATTGTCTGAATATTATGGTAATAGCACTGTAGAAGAACGTAAACGTAGATTAGAAGCAGCTATAGCTGCTTCTAAGGCTGCTGAACCAACACAAAGAAAAGTTGGGAAATTGAACCCATCATCCAATACACGTCTACAGACGTTTTCACAACATCCAGCTACCGTCACTATGGTACGTGGAGGTGGCAAATGTGAACAACGTAAAACGAAAAAAAAATCAAAACATTATCCAAAACTTAAATTACCTCGGAACAAGACTATAAAACAATCCAAAGCATAGCATGCTATTGAAGATAAAAAATGATACATTTTTATTTTTCCAATTTATAAAAAAATCTAATATATTTATTAAATAAATATAAAAATTATTAAAAATGAAAAAGAAGTTAAACTTAACTCTTAAAAACAAAAAAAAAATGAAAGACACGAAAAGGGGGAGAAAAACTGCGAAACTTATGAAAAGATTAATAAAAACAAAGTCAACAAGAAAAGTCAAGAAAACAAAATCAGTAAATCAAAAAGGGGGGGCTCTTACAATAATACCGATATTTATACCTATTAATGAACAATCCCAACAAATGATAGATGTTTCTCTTGCTTATGATCCCGAAGCTAATTATGAAACAAACATTAAACATTTATTTAAATTTTTAATACTTGGTAGAGGTCGTATGCTTGCAAATGATAGACCAATACTATGTCAGGTTTTTTTAAATGCTCTTCTAGTTAAAATACAACAGTTGCAAACAGATAACCAAAAAAAAGAGAGACCATCAGTTGAGGAACGATATCAATCTCTATATTTAGATACTATTATGGATATGTTAACAATAATATTATCCAAAAAATTAGCACAAAATCCTGAAAAAAATCAAGCTTTTATAACAATTCTGGAAGAAGAAGCTAAAAAGCATACACGTTTTTATGAAAATGTTTATGTTACACAATCAGATAATCAATCACAACCGACTATAGATTCTGCAATCGATGCCATGTTTAGATTAGTATCGGAGATTAAATTACAATATGAAATCGATAAATTAAAAACATTTGATGCTTTTATAAAACAATTTGGGAAAGAAGAAAACATACCATCAATTCAATCTGACTTTGATAAATTAAAACCTGATAATAAATCTCCAGATCCATATTTTTTTGATGTGTTTAAAACAGTATTAATGGCTTTTGAAGGAACCATAACTCGTGGATGTGTAAGTATAAATAATTTTCCTAAAAACCAAGGTTCTGGTTCAATATCAATGGAACCATTAGATGCTTCATATTTAAAATCAATTCAAGATTCAGGAGACTCTAGACAAAAATTAGAATTTGTTGATACATTATTTGGATTAAGAAATGGTTATTTCTTTCTAAAATTTATCAGACAGTTACAAGAACGTCAAATTAAATTTGCTATCATAACGTCTGAAAATTCTGGATTAGTAATGCAATCTTTATCTATTTTATGGGATGTTATTAATGAAGATCATAAAAAACAAAAAACTAGCTTCTTTGGTAGAGGGTCGTCAGGTTTTAAAAATCCATTTATAAATCCTTTAACGAGTAGTGATTATAAAGAAGCGATGAAATTGAAAGTAAACAACGGTGTATCAGTTATACCAATTAAATGTATACACGATTATTCATGTCTCACAACATCTACTGCTAAACTGATAGGATTAAATACTGGATATATTTTATCATCACATACTGCTTCAGAAATTGCTCAAGAAGAAAAAACGTGGGAACCAAAGGTTATTGAAAGCACCATTACTGCAGATGAAAATATTGAAGAAAAAGAATATAAAAGAAATAAATTAATATTTAGTCTTGTTCTGGCTTTAAATGGATTATATATATCAGAACTGAGCACTGCTCAAAATTACGAATGGAGAGAGTATGCTAGTTTTTCGTTTAATAATGTTCCAGCTGATTTAATTACAGCTTCACAAGAAATCCCCGACCCAAATGAAAGACCAAAACCGGTGTTGACTGGGAGTGTTAAACCACCCCCAGTCTTAGAACGTATCGTGCAAAGTTTTAGAGAAACTGTTTATTTTGATAATAATAATAATAATATTGATGCTTTAAACACCGACCCGATAGAACCAATGGAAATGGTTGACTTTCAACCTAAACCAGGTAGATTTAAATATGATTTTTATTTAAGATTAATAAGTGGTATTAAATTGGGTAATATTCGTATGGATTCATCTCAAAGAGCTTTAAACACAACTGCATTAAACAGCACTTACATAGAGGCATTTAGAAGAAAGCGTGAAGCATCACAAGCAGGAGAAAAAAATAATGTAGTTTCACGCTTATGTGCGATTGGTGGTTATGGATTATCAGTCGAAACAATACTTAAGATTCAAGATTATTTAAGAACACAAACAGATAAGGCCCGAAAAATATCTGTTATAACTGGCAAAACAAGAAATTTATCTACCATCGAGGGTGGTTCTTTTGGTTTTGTAAAATTTGTTGATAGCGATGTTATGTTTAAAAAGTAA
>JACCED010276590.1_pt1 | contig 34537 bp, 33 predicted proteins | sample 7455021 | NCBI WGS metagenome assembly JACCED01 (sample SAMN15323456, study PRJNA562643) | freshwater metagenome | isolation source: river surface water | place: USA:Blue River Watershed | collected 2017-08-19
AATTCAATGAAAAATTTAGGTTGATTAAATCTTTGTCTCATTTCTAAAACGAAATTTAATGATTGTTTTTCATTATTCATAATTATAAAAATATTATTATAATTATATCATGCCGTGCAGTTGTGGAGGAATGCGTCGCTCTGGTTTAACCCCAAGTAATATAGCAATTAGACAAACACAAGAACCAAAACCTGCAAGAATATTACCACATCAATTACAGAGACCAACTCAATCAGTTGTAGAACCAAAAGAACAAATATCTCAACCAAAGCCACAATTACAATTGCAGAGGTCTCCTCAATTTTTTTCTGGTAATTTACCATCTGCTCTTCGCAAGTAATTATTCTTTTTCATACTTTAAAGTAATATCTGATACTTTATTCTTTCTATTTGTTAAAAATCCACATAAAACCCGATTAGTTCCCGTTAGCCGGATTCGCCCTTCCCAATAAACACCCTCTTTAATAAATAGTTGGGAGTGTTTAAGGAAATCTTTCATTCCGGGAATACTTGCTATAATTCCTAAATCGGCTAACTGATTAAGTAGAACCTTAATTTCAGTGCGTCGTTCGTCTTCCGTTTTAAAATAGTCTGGTTTAACTTCTAAATGTTTCCTCTTCTTTTTTTGAACAGGTTCTTCTTTTGTTAAAACAGGTTCTTCTTTTGTTAAAACAGGTTCTTCTTTCTGATTTTCATTTTCGATGACAACATAATCTTCTGTATCACTCATAATTATATATTAATATATTCTTTTATATTATTTTTCGCGTATTTTATTGTATAAAATAATATTATTATGCAATAATGTCAATTGGAATAGAAGAAATCGAAAACTTTGTTATTTATGATGATATTGATTTCGAAATAATCAAATATGTAGATAAATTTCTGAAATATAATGGACAAATGCAGAAAGATATATTACATCAAATAGTAAAACATGCAGTCGAATATCGATATAAAAAAGAAAAATTGGAAAAACTGTTAGAAGAAGAAAAACAAAAGTATAATACTGTCTATGATACTAATGTAATTCTTGTAAATCAACTCAAATGCGCTGAAAGATCAAATAAAACTTTATCATCATTCAATCAAACTGTTATTCAAGAAAAACAAGAGAGAAGAGATTTCATTAAAAAAGTAATGAAATTCGGATTTTTATTCGGTTCCGTGGCCGGAGTTGCTGGATACTATTATGTATCTAAAAAGTCATAATCCCAATCATTTGCGCGATAGAGTCCATTATTTTGTATTTTTTGCTCCTGATAATGACCAATAAAACCGATTGTTCTTGCTAAAATGAAGAATCCATTCAGAACATGAACTTTTGATACATCCACTTTATAATATAATAACAAGTCTATTAAACAGGCCCCAATTGCTCCATCTACATTCAATATTAGATTCGACTTCTTTTCTAATGTTATTCGCTCAACTTCGGTCGCATATCGGAGAACATTCCACTCTGGAAATGAAGATTCCACGTATTTTTTAATAACTTCTACACGTTTGTCTGGATTGAATTTGGATTTTATCCGATGACCAATCCCCATAACATATTTACCGGACGTTTTCATTCTTTCAACAAAATCAGTAGGTTTCTCTTTGGATTTGTATGCTTCATAGAAATCCTTTCCGGCGTCTTCAATAGCTCCACCGAATCGGGGTCCAATTGTCAAGATTCCGGATGCGACAGATTCCGTAATATTTTTTCCTGCGCGCGCGGTTATTATTGCTGTTTGTGCCCCACTTACTGCGGGACCATGGTCAGCCATAATGGCCAATATTTTTTCAATGAATTTAGAGGCCCAATTATCGAGGCTAATATTTAGCCAGATGAGGCCAATTGTATAACCGAGCGAATTATCTTTCTCGATGATTTGGTCAATGGGGTCGGACCGGTATTTTAGGTCATTGCGCTCATCAGTTATTCCAGAACTAAAATTGGGGACATTTCGGACGAGTCCATTGGAGATTGCTTCTGATAAATCTACTGGGACTATCCGACCATCAGTCTTCTCAGTTGCTCTCTTATATTTCTGGATATATCTTCCGATTTGCTCAAATGTTTCCGGAACGAAAAATCCAGACTTTCTCATAAAGTAGTTCTTATAAGAAGCATCTTCATATGTGGAAAGCGATGACGACCCAGCGTGTCCGAACTCAATTTTCTTCTCAAATTTGTCATTGCTCGTCCCGCTACACCACGCTATGAGTGGCTTCGTTTGATGAATACTTGTCGCCTCTAATTCTTCTATACCACCCGACTCTCCAACCATAATTATGAGCCGAATCTTATCATCCGCCATATAATAATTGACCAAATCGATAAAACGGACGCCGTGATAGCGGTCCCCACCAATAGATACCGCCTCCCCAACAACCAACCCTAACCTCTCAACATAATTAATCATCTCATTAAGCAAACCACCGGACTTCGTTATAATCGCGACGTATCCCTCCGTCGCTAAATTACAGCGCTGAATATTGTCCATAAGGCCACCCACACTTCCGACGCGCCGACCATTAATTCCGGATTTAATCGCCCCGACAGATGAAGGTCCTAAGAGGGTTTTACCACGCAAATTTAAATAGTCAGCCAATTCGAGGGTTGTCGCCTCCGGTAGCCCCTCCGCAATAATATAGAACATTTTGACTGCGGGGATATCAGCGAACTTCTTTGTGGCTTGAACGCAACTGCGAATCGATAAATAATTATATACTGCAACTGTGCTCTGTTCTGGAATCAAAATCGCACTTATATTCGAAGTAATGAGTATTTTTATTTTTTGGCGCCCCCAAAAGTAGTTTTTGTAAGTGTCCTTTTTGCTGTATGGATCATATACTCCCAATACTGACCCCTTTTCTTTCCCGATATAATAATCGTAATCAAGAATGCGCTGTATAATTGTCGAATTATGTCCTATGAAGATTATATAATCATTCCAGAGCGCAATTTCCCGAGGGGAATCCGTAAGAGATACATCCTCAATTATATATTCCGGAAGTTGAACATTCGTCATAGAAAGAGCGATTGATACAATCTCGGTAATCGGGATTTCGCTTCCATAGACGTGGTTATCAATTGCGAGCTCTCCAAGAGTATCCCTTAGCAATCGCAGGCCTTCCTTTTCACCGACACCTCCTCTCCTTACCCAAACAGCGACATTTTGCTTCTTAAATTGGGCCGAAAACTTCTTAATCGCGCGTATGATTCCTTTGAATGTTTTTGCAACATCTGTAAAATTGGATATCCCTCCTCCAATGAACAATATTCTCTCATCTTTAACCACTTCGAACCAATTCTCAAAAAATAGGGAGCAATATTGATACAACTCATCCTCGGTTGGATTTCCACTATATTCTCCATAATTATATAGCTCATTCGCATATCCAGCATTAACGATTGCGTCAGTGTATAAAACGGATGCGCCTCCACCTGCAACCAGCGTCGCAATTTTTCCGGTTGGGTTAATGATTTTCAATTTAAGACTCGCATTCGATGCTTCATCTAAAACCGCAACCAGTTTTTCGACTTCAACTGACGCGCTTTCCTCTTTATGGGAAGCATCATAATACTGGCGATGCTCATCTTTCCAAAATGAAAGACCACAATTATCGAATTCAATTGCGAAATCAATCGGTAAATAATCTGAGTCGGTTAATATAAGAGGATTAACTTCGAGACTCTTGCAGTATAATGAATCAAACATTGCATCTAATTGATAAATAACACTGGTCTCTTCATATTCTTTAATAGAATCGGTAATTCTTGCATTTTTGTATGGGTCATCACAATTTATTCCACCATTATCATTAAAAATATAACGCTTCTTATTGTTATGATACTGAATACAAAAGTATTTCTCTTCAATAATATTGAATGTTTTTTCGAGAATAAAATGTGAATATTTATTATTCTCATTCATAAACGAGATTATTTTATCAACATCATTTGTTTTTTTGACTAATCCATTTTTACCGCGACGCTTAACAAATTCATCAACTTTTATTATTACATCTTTATGTATTTTTATAAAATTTAATATTATCGATTGGGGTGTATCACGATTTATTTCAATTATTGGAAAATCTGGATTGAAAATCTTTTTTGCGCAATATTCAGTTAATTTCCTATAAAAAGGCATGTTTATATATTAGATATTATTTTTATTGAAGATTGCTAAAAAATAATCTTTAAATGTTCCTTTTGGAGGATTATAATTACATTTTGTATTATCAAAAAGAAATATTTTCCAACTAAATAAATTTTTATATTCATATTTCTTTTCTCCATAATATAGTAAAAATCCAACGACTGTTATTACAATTGATAATATGAATAGTGTTAATGTAATAATATTATATTCCTTTTTATTTTGTTCCTTTTTAGTTTTTTCATCTTTATTATTTTGATGATATTGAACATATGTAAATAAACTAAATAATATAATTGTTAAAGTAATAAAAAAATATACATTCATTTTTGTCATACATATTAGCCATATGTAAAGCAATAAAGATATACCAAATACAAATAGTATATTATGATCTTTTGTTAACTCTTCCTTTGATAATATAATCGAAACAAATAATATAAAAAAAGCAAGAATATACTTAGAATATATATTACCTTCAAATAGTTTCTGAAACCCACATGGAAACATTTTTCCAATATATTCACCGGATATAGCAATCATCATCAAAAATATTCCATTTAATCCATTTTTTAAATAATTGAAGTCTAACATACTATAAAGAAATAAAAAAATTGAATAATAACAGTATAAATAATACTCGCTTATTATACAAAATGGGAATCCCACAATTTTTTAACTGGCTCACTCGGAAATACAACGAAGACATTATATGTCATTTTGAAAATCCAGACCATCTATTCTTCGATTTCAATGGAATCGTTTATCAATGCTATGCTCGTCTAAATTACGATGTTCTAATCAAAAAGTCTTTACATGAGAGACAAAATCATCTTATTTATGATGTTATTCGCTACACGCGCCATGTAATAAATACGGCGAATCCATCAAAAACAGTCGGTTTTTTCATGGATGGACCGGTCCCTATGGCCAAAATGCACCAACAGCGCCTTCGCCGATACAAAGGCCCCATAATGAAAGAATGGGAGAATGATATCAAAAAGAAATACGGCGTTTTTAAGGAGGAGTTGCTGGACACGAATCAAATAACTCCGGGAACCCTATTTATGAACGCGCTCTCGGACGCAATCCAAAATGCGATTAAATCCAACTATTTTGGGAAGCCAGTTGTTTTCTTAAATGATGCGAACGTCGCCGGAGAGGGGGAACACAAGATAATGAACCATATTCGTGCGACGAATATTCCCCCAAAAGAATCAATTTGTATTTACGGAATGGATGCTGACCTCATTATGTTATCCCTCTCATTGAAGAGGCGCGGAGTTATGTTAATTCGGGAAAACGCCCATATACGTGAAAACAAATCAGGCCCCGAATTTCTGTTTGTGAATATCGAGAAATTAAGCGGACTTATTCAGAAGGAAATGAGTGCTGGGTTGACGGGAGTCCCGTATAATGTGGATAACTTGATATCAGACTATGTTTTTCTTGGATTCTTCCTTGGGAACGATTTTCTACATCATATTCCGTCGCTTAGTATTCAAAATAACGGCGTGGATTTCATGATTGGGGTCTATTCGCGATGTTTCGCGAAAATAAAGGACCACCTCTTATTAAAAGATGGGGCTGGAAGAACAGTCATTAACCATCGGTTTTTGGCGGAAATATTCGAGGCTCTTGCGCGAAGCGAGGAATCCAACCTGCTTTTCTTACAGAAGCGAAAACGGACCCCGAAGCCCCCGAACTTTGATGACCACTACGCAGAGGACAAATGGAAATGGGACCGCGTTCCATTCAATCCATTATTCAAGGACTGCTCTTCTGTAATAGATTACACGCAAAAAGATTGGAAAAAGAAATATTACGACGTTCTACTAGAAGCGCCGGATATTGATGAAATATGTAAGAATTACTTCGATGGGCTGGTATTCGTAGTGCGATATTACTTCGACGGAGAAGTATGCTGGAATTGGTATAATCCATACCATTACTGTCCTTTCGCGAGTGATTTGAATGCGCATTTGAAGAGAGTCAAGGATATTAACGGAATCACGCTCGAACGCGGGACTCCGTTTCATCCTTTTGAACAATTGATGATGGTATTACCGAAGGGGTCTGCGAGTATTTTGCCAAAGTGCTTGGAGACCGAGATGAAAAGCAAGGAACTGGAAATGTATTATCCGGCGACATTCGAGTGGGTTGCTTGGGAGAAGTTCATGCTTTACTCAATTGAGCCAAAACTTCCGCTGATATCTGTCGATGCTATTCGGGCGGTAGTCGCAAGAAATAAGAAGAAATTGGATACGCACGCTAAAAAGCAAGAGAAGGATGTTGTTAAGGTCTCAAAGGAAATTGTCGATTTGTAAAAATCGATTTTAAATTATGATAATTTTTATGTTATAAAAAACAATGACCTTTCAGTTAAAATCATATACATTCATCAATCACGCAATCAAACGGGTTGTTGAACATATTAAAGCTAACGCAAAAAAACAATGTTTTTTTGTGAATCTTAAAAATGCTACCTTTTGGAAAAAAACTCCAAGAGGAGAGGAAATAGTCATATTCTTCAAAGAAATTAATGACAATCAAATAATTCAGTTTTTTGGTTTCTTTGACATTTTCTTTGTTGGTTATCACAATGGAAATAATGGATTCATCTCGATGACTGCGAACCCATCAAATCCTAAGTTTGAGCACACTGTATTTATTTCAATTTCGAAAGGATACAATCTATTTAAAGAGTGCTGTCCTCTACGGCCGACAACTCCTTCAATTGATTTAAGGGGTGAAATCGGACATTCAGAGTCTCCTTTTGAGCAATTTGGAGAACGAGCATTGTCGCCTTCTCTACATGGTTCCATTTTTCCATCGATTGAAAGAACTTTTGGAGGAGGACCTGCAAATACTCAGTATTCTCCATTTCAAGAACAGGGTCCTTGGAGTTTTGGAGGAGGACCTGTGAGTAATTTCTCTCTTTTCAGGTCTCAGCCACCGGCTATTGGAGGAAATGCTATGGGGTCTTATTCAGATTTTGCTATGAATCCTTTTACATTACAGGCGGATTTTGTTCCACTTTCATCGGCGACTGAACCACTTTCTCGGGAAGGAATATTGAAAATCAAAAAAGGACGAGTCATTCGAGAAATTCAAATTCCATCTGGTTGCTCATCTGGACCATCTACTTCTTCAACTGTTGGAGGAATCAATAAGAATTCTCCAAAGAGTCAGACACCAATCGAAATAACAATTGCAAATTTGGAGAAGAAAATCTGGAAGTTAGAGGGTCAGAATCCAGAGGAAGGAAGTCTCAATTTTACGGACCTTGAAATTTTGAGAGCAAAATTACAAAAAATACAAAACTCATTGTAGTAATGAGATTTTTTTGTTTTGTAAAAACAAAATATTATAATTATAAAAAATTGATGGTGAATTCAATCAAAATTATTGATATTTTGATACTTTATTTCGTTTATTAATGTCCGGAAATTCTGGAAATACCAAAAAACCCTCATATGCTCAGACTGCTTCTAAGGCTCCTGCTCCTGCACCAGCTCCTGCACCAGCTCCTGCACCAGCTCCTGCACCAGCTCCTGCTCCTGTAGAAGAATGGCTTACACCTACTGAGGCTGCTGCTAAGGCAAGGGCGGTGGCTGAGGCAAAGGCTGCTAAGGGAAAGGCGGTGGCTGAGGCAAAGGCTGCTAAGGGAAAGGCGTCTGCAAAAGAAAGTCCAGAGCAACCTGCATCACAACCACCAGCACCAGCACCAATCCAGCAATCTGCTGATTGTAGTGGTCAAGCTCTTGCTGGTGGTGGTGTTGCAACTCGGAGACCACACAGCAGTTCTCCTCCACCATCAAATGTTGTTGGTCGTGGTCAAGCCTGTGCAGGCGGTGGTGTTCAACCTCCGAGATCGGTGAGTTATTCACCACCACCAACACATTCTCCGCAATTTGCTGATTCTGCTGGTGGTGGTGTTGCAACTCAGAGACCACACAGCAGTTCTCCTCCACCCCCAAATGTTGTTCGTCGTGGTCAAGCCTGTGCAGGCGGTGGTGTTGGTAGAAGTTCCAGAAACCCCAGCCATTCTCCTCCCCCCTCCACACAATCTGGTAGAAGTTACAGAACCCCCAGCGGTTCCCCTCCGCCAATTGATCCCAATTCTGGGGAAAATCAATATCTCAGGAGAGCGAACTTGTCGCTGTGGATGATGGCAATAACCATAATAATGGTTCTTGAAACCATAGATAAGAGCAAAGTTCCAACCGAACTTTTGTCCTTGATCGAATCGCTGAAAATGTCCTTTGTCATCCCAGCCTTCTTAACTGAAGCTGTTAAGAAGTCGATCTGGACAAATTTCTCGTCGAGGCAAAACACTCCGATTCTTGTTGTCATTGACATGTCCAATGTGGGCTTCGGCCCTGCGGCATATTTTGAGGACGAAATAGCCGAAATGTTGGGCTCACCGAAAAAACGGTTGGTCTTTGGGTCCTGTTGGACGACATTTGGTTCTGTGAAACCGAGAAAGAGGGAAGAGGTCGGTGGTAGAGGCAGGGAATATACCATGCGTCTTTTCGCTCTTGGTCCAAAAATGATCGAAGAGGATGTTAACGTGGACCTCGCGATAGCATTAGAAATAATCTTATTTCTGGTCTTCGCTTTGCACAAGTGTCGTTCCTTCGACGAATTGAAAATATTTGTCGGAACTAACGATGGAAAACCGAACCATGGGTTCCTATCAATTGCTGATGCGATTGAAATCGCACTTCAATGTGGTGCCCACGTCTCGCTCTTGTGCAGGACTCCAAACCACTTTTACACAACTTTGAAGGAACGTTTTCCTATAACGTTCAAGATTGTTTACATCACAAGGTCGTACGCTAGCAATCTTAAAGCTGACGCGGATGCTAAAGCTAAGGCTGATGCTGGTTTTTGTGCTAAGGCTGGTGCTGGTTCTTGTGCTAAGGCTGATACTGGTTCTTGTGCTAAGGCTGATTCTGGTTCTTGTGCTAAGGCTGATGCTGGTTCTTGTGCTAAGGCTGATTCTGGTTCTTGTGCTAAGGCTGATTCTGGTTCTTGTGCCGGTGCTGGTGCTAAGGCTGATGCTGGTGCGATTGACTTTTTTGGAGGAAGACTTCCAGATAATGTCATCAGGGTCAACGGTTTAAGTGTCAATGCAAGTACGTTTCAACCTGCGTTTACATGTACCTTTTCTATGGAAACACCCTCACAAGAGGGCTGTTCTGTGAAATTCGGTGATCCTTCTCCCAGAGCTGAGTCTGAAACGGATGATATTTTCTTTCAGGAAAGAAACATTGATATGTTTTTTTCGATGAGTAGTGAATCAGAGGAACCGTTTGCTCAAATTGACCCATCTGGTCAATTTGGCCCATTCACTCAATCTGGTCCATTTGGTCAAATTGGTCCATTTGTTTCATTTGGTCCATTTGGTCAAATTGGTCCATTTGTTTCATTTGGTCCGTTTGGTCCATTTGGTCAATTTGAGGGTCCATTTGAAGAAGACCCCCAGTAAAATGTTGAATACGGAATTTTTTCCGTAAATATAATTATAATTTTTAATTTATTTATAATTCTTATAAGTTCATTCACGTATCTTTTTAACTATTTGTCCGCGAAAATATGTAATTGCTATATTGTCAGAACCAATATCGATTGTCAATTTTGTGAAATGAAGACGGACTTTTCAAAGTTGTGTAAAAACACATTAAACTTAACAAAATTGGTTATTGTGTAAATAAATCATTTACAATGATCAATTTTTATTTTGTAAAAATTGATGGGTTCACTTTACAAAATTTATATGGTATTGTTAATCAACTTTACAGTTATGCAAAACAGTGCAAATTTACTAACAACAGATCGTCTCGAAGCATTAAAATTCTTTATGAGTAGGGACGAGCAAATATCATCTGTTGTTCCAACAGATGATACACCAGCAGTCGTGAGACCACAACCGTTTATTCTTCGTGCGAATCCTCGTGCTGTTCCTGCTCAACCTGCTTTTCCACAGCCGACGTACGAAATGGTTTTTCCGACTTCTCCAAAGCCGACTCCACCCAAAGGTGGTTCAACAGTTCAACCGGAATCATTACATGTGCATCATAAGCCAACTCTTGTTGAAAGTGTCAGACAAAAGGTTTGCGGTTTGGTAATAAGACCAATACAAGTCATAACCTTTTGTTTGGCTTTTGTTGGATTCGGATTTCCTGAATCAGCAGTATCGGCTCTTTTGACAAAAAATGGTCTCACAAGCGAAAAGAATGGGAACGTTATGGTCGACATCAAGGGAATGATGAATCAAAACATCGACCAGTTTGTCAAATCTCTGGTGCAGATGAAAGAAAATGTGGAGTTTATCCTTGCAGTCATTCACAGCTTGAAGAAAAAACCAATTTATTGGACGATGTTCTTGAACCCTCATTCCAAAAATGACTATATCCACACGAGCATTCCAAAACATGTTCTCCAATCAGTCAGAAAATGTTTGACTACTATAGGATTTCCAGAGGGAAATGAAGAGATGAAAGTCCCTTCGAATCTGGCTTCTTTGTCTGAATCTCAGCTTTTGGAACATATTTGGACTGTTGTGTCCAACTATGATTGGGAGTCCGCTCCACAGAAGCCCGCTCCACAGAAGCCAGCCAAACGCGGTCGCGAAGAAGAACAGCCTGATAATGCTCCTTCCGCAAAGAGAGAGGCTCTTTCCAACGAGCAAATTATCAAGACGATTCTAACACGAATCATGAAAGCTCTTTTGAGCGGTGTTGATTCGGTTTCTCTTCATGAAATCTTTCAGTCTGATTTTCTCGATCTGAGTCAAGACCGCTTACGTCAAGTCATGGACTTTTTGTCCAATACTGACAATATATGGTGTCTTCACCGGATTCTGATGGAGATGAAGAAACTCAATGTCTTTTCTGAAAGAGATGATGTGGTCTTGTCTCGTGGTGATGGCTTCAACTTTGAAGGCTTCAATCCAAAAACCATTGAAACGGATTTCAAACGGCTTTTTCTTGAATCCATTATGATGCATCAATCGGCTTGTCAAGAGCGTCATGAAGAGTTTCTTCAAGAGGAAGTCCGAAAAATGCAAGAAAAGACGCGCATTAATCGTTTCAAAACTTCTCTTTTTAATCTCTGGAATACGAAGGACATGTGTGCTTTCTTCCAAGAGTTGATCGCAGTGTGTCCAGAGTTCAACTCTTTTACCACAAATTGGGGACTTCTTGAAAATGTGGTTTATGAATTCATGAAGTCGATATACAACTCGACCACTCGCGCTTATCATCACAATCGCGAGCCATGCGAAAATCCTCTTCAAGATTTTCTTCAATATGCAACGAAACGTGGAGTTTTCTCTCGCAAAGCTCCAGAGCGTGAAATTATTCGAGTGTGTGAGTATAGCTCAGACAACTGTCCATTTGGATCAAAGTGTTCTGGTGTTCACCAGTGCTTTATTTCTTCTGGGTGGAATACAGAAAGGTTTTGGGGGAAATGTTGCAGTGAATACTCTGAAAGAAGGACATGTTCGAATCGAAACTGTCATTTTGCACATTTTACGGGTGATGAATACGAGCGTGCTTTCAAAAATGGCGGAAAGGATTCAAACCGGATGAGGAATGACCTCCTTGCCAAAGCCTACATCGCTAATATTGAAAAGGATATCTAATTATGGAAAATATATTTTCCATTTTATAAAAATTGATGGTTAATTAAAGAAAAATTATTGATATTTTGATACATTTCTTACGAACCAATGTCTGATAATCTGACACAAACACAACAACAAAACCCAGTTGGAAAACTCTCCGTTGGAAAACTCCCCGCAACACTCTTCGTACATTACTGTCTGAGTACGGATTGGGATAATGTGATTAAAGGACTCGAACATCTTTTTCTGGAACTAAATTTCAATCCCAGAATTATGGATTTTCAAAAGTTCTACGATTTGTTGAAAGACAAGGATTTTTTTCCGAGTCTATCGATTCTCTTTTTGAAGATTGGGGGGCCATTTTTGACATTCGAGAAGTTCAAATCGTTTTTCGAGAACCTATACTTACAAGGTTTTCTCAATTTTGATATGGAGGAGTATGATGGAAAAGTCGAAGTTCGCTTTTTGACTATGTCAAAACTTATGATTGAAGAGTTGGTCTCACAAATCAAAATTGTGAGTTCTATCTCATTGATTCAAGTCTTCTCACATTTGTCTGGAATGCTCACTGGGGGTCCAATTACTTGGCCCGATTTGTATAATCGGGACCCGAGCTTGAAGTCTTTTTTAGATGGAAAAGGAAAAGATAAACTTCTGTTTCAAAATGAAGTAGAGAAAACTTTTCAAGCGTATGGTGTTGCAGTTGAAAAACACCCACATTTGAGTTTCACATTTCCTCCGAATTGGGGCTATACTAAATCGCTTCTATCATTTGTGTTGAAACTTGTTTCAACCATTGGCTTTTCCGAGATTCCATATATTTCGGATACTTTAGAAGAAGAAAGTCTGGTTCAACCTGTTGAACTTTTCGAGAGGCTTAGGAGATTATTCTCGAAATTGAAAAGCATTCATATAAACATGATTACTGATCTGGAGTTTTTGAAGCCATTATGCGAAATATCGCAGACGTCTCGGGAACAAAAGAAGCAGATCTTTACATTGCTTCTTCGATTTTGCTTCGTTATCGATAATGGCATTGCGACACCTCATCCGAGTTTTCATAAACACGTTGATCATTTTGTTGTCGCGTTCATGAGGATCAGTGGGGTCTCTTTGGAGGGAATCCAAGTTCAAGGAACGATCAAGTCAGGTCCGACCTGGGTTCATAAAGATGGCAAAAAACGCATAGTGTGCTCGTCTGTCGCGACTGGTAAAACGTGTCTAAACGAGAAAACCTGCAAGTTTCTACACTCTAAGACGGATTATGGAATCATGACCACATATTGTGGAAAAGTCTTTACTGTCTGTTGTGAAAATGCGAAATTTGACAAAACTCCACCAAAAAGCAGTTTACTCTGCTACAATTTCAAGTCTGAGATGATATCTATGGACTCAACACACCCTATCGCTCGTGGAGAATCTGCCGAACCAAGAGCACACGCGGTTGCTTGTGGAGGCTCTGCCAAACCAGAAACACACCCTATCGCTCGTGGAGAATCTGCCGAACCAAGAGCACACGCGGTTGCTTGTGGAGACTCTGCCAAATCAGAAACACTCGCGGTTGCTCGTGGAGGCTCTGCTGAACCAAGAGCACGCGTTGTTGCTCGTGGAGGCTCTGCCGACCCAGAAACACTCGCGGTTGCTGGTGGAGACTCGGAAGAGAAAAGACGTTATGCAAAACAAATGTTGCGTTTGATGGAGGATGAGCTAAATGCGTTTGATAATCCACCTTCTGTCGATCCACATGCAGTGGAACGGTTTTCGTTAGGAATCGCTCCACATCCTGAAAATGGAAGTCATTCGGACAATATCGTCCGTCTTATCAAAAGCCAAACTGGCGATCCAGATGCACTTTTGAGAACAGCTTCGACATTCGTCTGCGCCATGAAGGCCAAGAAAGCAAAGAACGCAAAGAATTAAATTTCTTGAATCTTTCCAAATATTATAAATTTTAATCTAATAAACAATATGTGGAAACTATTGTTTATTTTTATTTTTTTACTGATACTTCTTATGATATTCCCCTCTAATAAAGGCGCCGTAGAAGAATCATTCACAACGCCTGTCGCTTTACACGTTCCATCTGGGACAAGCCAAGACGGTAAGCCTTTTTTCATCGGTAATTTAGAAATGAAGATGGACCGCCCAATTGTTCCAACGAGCGGGAAGTATGAATTTAGAAAACCAGAATTTCTCTACGATGGCGTATGGAAACAAGATTATAAAACGGCTGACCGCAATAAGTTCCAAGTCTGTAATTCAATCGTCGCTGATGCGGACTTTCCCCTCAATAAAAAAGGCTACATCTACGCCGGAAATCACTTTTTTGACATACCTAAGCAATTAAAACATGAAATAGTTTCACCACCGGACTGTCCCCGTGATTCTCTCAATGAATATGACATAGAACCAGTATATATGGAAAAACCGACACAGCAAGACGTTTTGGGAATCCAGCCAATGGAGAACTTTTTGGAACCGTTTCCAAAAGTTAGAACTCAATAATCAAAAATCAAAAATTATTTTATTCATAAAAGTAAATGGATTTATTTTATTTGATTATTATAATTGTTGCTTTAGCCGTTTTCTTTTTAGACCGATCACATTCAATTATAGCCCCACCAACAGAAACTAAAAAAGAGGACTTCACCGATTTCCCATCTGAATCGCTCGGAGTAGATTACTCGGCCCCGTCCCCTGACCCAGAAGCAAGTCAAGGCGCAACAAATATTAAGTTCGAAGGAACCCCAAGGTGGGGAAGCGCTTTCTCAAAGTTTGGTCCCACTCCCCCCAACCCACGCTGTAATATAACAGTTATGGGCGAAAATTGCTCAAATTACAACTACGATACAACCACAAACAGCTTCCAATCAGTCTGTCAGAAGTCAGTTAATACTTACCCAAATAAGCTCTTCCCCGATTATGTAATGGGACGCTCATTGACCCGTGTTCGCCAGTGTAATAACCTAATCAGTCCATGATTTACACGCCTCTAATATAGATTCCCTTATTTCATTCGGTATAAAATTGAAATCGATGAGCTTCTGATTATTTTCGAAGAGCTTCCGCTTATCGCTCGTATTCAACCAAGATTCAAATTTGTCGCGATTTTGAATCAATTCAGTAATATCTTTTTCTGACATATTTCCAACGATTGACGGTATATTATCTCCTTCGTCGCCCCGCAATATTTTACGCATTAACATTTCATGTGATGTAGTCTCAACTTTCGAGTTCAGGAGCTTGTTTTGAAGGGACCATATGAGTGTCTTATCATTTACCAGTTGTAAATAATCATTGTCATTGCTTATAATAACTATTAGACGATTCTTATCTTCATTATATATTTTATTTGCTAAAACCGCAATAACATCATCGGCTTCTGCGTTTTCTACTTTTACTATCTTAAATCCATATATTTTTTCAAGTTCGGGATATAACTTATTATAAATGTGTTTAAATATGTTTCCGATATTATATTTCTTATTTTTATAACTACACGTATTCTTTCGAGTTGCTTTATATTCCGGATAAATCGACATCCTCCATATAGTCTCGCGGGGACAATCGCGAACAATAATCATGTTCTCCGATGGGACTGAATATATTGACTTAAACTTTAATAAACTTTTCATATACGTGTCGTTAAAATACTTCATAAACACCGGATTTTCAGACCAATCATAATCATCATCCTCTTCCTTCTGATAAATATTATTATACCATATTAACGTTGAAAAAAACCGGTGAAACGAAACATAACTACTATCTATTAATAAATATGGCTTTTTTGTATTTCCATTTATTTTTTTTTCATCATTCATAATACTATTGTTAGTATATATTTATATTTAAGCCGTTTTACGTGTGCGGTTCCTTTTAGGAAGAGCATCTAAAAGTCTTAACAATTCTTTTTCTTCCTTCTTGATATCATTTGAAATAAGAGATAATGAATTCTTCTTGTTATTTCTCAATTTATTATTCATATTTATATTCTTCACTCCTTTCATGAAATCATCGTGTCCCCCAATAAAATTATCTCCTATAAAAACCATAGGGACCATATCATAGTTATTAATAAATGGTTTCATTATAACTTTAAAATCAGCAAATGATTTTGCGAGACCTTTATTAATTAGTTCATCTATATCGTGATATACGGACCCCCTAATATTTTCAGCGATGTCTTTCATTTTTGCGCAATATGGACAGCCTTTAATTCCATATACAGTTAACTTGTTCGTTTTAAGTGGATAAGGAAAATTGCGGTTTGTCATATAATAAATAATATAAAAAAATTACGTTATATATATAAAAATGGAAGACAGTTCTTATTATCAATATGAAAATGGGATTTATTTTATAACTTCTTATAGAGCAAAATATAATGTTTATCATATGTCATCAGTCATCATGTTTAATCTAACATTAGATTTAATGACAATACTTTTATATAGCCTTTTTTACAAGGAATTCTTGATAGCATTACCATTTATTATCGCCGGATTTTACGGACAACGCAAATATAATACAATTCTCCTCTATATCTATCAATTTCATATAATAACATCAATAATTATAAATGTTTATTTTTCTTCAATAACGAGCCATCTCTGGCTAAAAGTCGGTTATATCATAAATACGCCGATTACTTTTTGGTATCTATACACAATTTGGTATTTCAGTGTCAAAGTAAAAGGTCTAAATACGAATGATAAAAACCGGTTAATCAGTGGTTGGACACCGGATGAATTCATTTGAGACACATCCGAATCGCCTCACACGCATCGTTTGGCGTATGGCGGTCAATCAGTTTCGCAATCAAATTAAGATAATGCGATGTCATAAAACGGGAGCAAGTGGTTCTATATGAAGGACCGACATGGTCACAAAATGTGTCTCCGTAGTCGATTATATCAGAAATTGTGTGATTTTCATTGACAAAAAAATTAATGCGCTTTGAAGCGTAATTACAGAAGAAGCAATCCGTGATATTTAATCCAACCTTGTCGCAGACGTGAAGATTTGAGCAAATGATTGAGGTGTCCTCTTTTTTTGTAATCATTTGAATCATTTTCTCTCCTTTATCGGCGACCATTTGAACGCAATCATTGAATCTCATCTTTGGAAGATGATTACAATTGGTCTTCATGATGTGAAGCGCATCTTCGTGTGTTGTTCTTTTGGTAATGTATTCCTCCGATTTTGAGATAAGAAAATCACAAATGGAACAATAATCAGTCTCCTTTTGTTCAACTGGAACCGCGGGTTCCTTTGTATTCTGTTGTTTTGTAATATGTGCTCTTGATATCGACGGAAAAAACATCGGTATTGCTGATGCAGTTGTTATTAATAGTAAAAATGTTAGTGTTTTTATCATTTTTACAAGACATAAAAATCAATTGAGAAATCTTTCATTTTTTATATTTGCTTCATGGCGAATGTATCCCAGTTGAAATTATTGGACCATTTGACTTTATTGTCAATATCACTATAATTTTCCCTCTGGACAATATATTGGTCATTCGCTAAATAGCAGTTATGATGAGGATGAATATGGGTCGTGTAAAACCAATCGATGCATTGTTTATTCTGGAACATATCATCAATATCCATTTCAGCAAATTTAGAGAGAATAATGTCATACATACCTTTGCGAACTACGTATGCGTGATTACACCAAGTTGTTCCCTTAATCCATCCATCAGTTATTGCGGTATGATGGGTTAATATTCCACCGTAATATATCATATCCCAATTGGCTGGATATGGTTTCATTGCGTGTATCTTTGATAAATCACGGAATACTATATCATCTTCAACGACCATAATTTCATCCATATCGTTTTCTTTTGCGTATTCAATTGCTTTAATATGTGAAAGCAAACATCCTATTATTGGGCGCGCATTCATCTTATTCACGAAGACGTGATAATCCACGTCGTGGAGGTCCAAATAGCGAGTTATAAGTGCGGTCCTCTCTGGTCTCTCCTCAACTGTTATTACATGAATTTTATGGGGGATTAATTTATTGAACATAGGGAGTGATTTGATATTGTGATAGAGGATAGTTTCGAAAAGATGAACGCCGTATATTTTTTCGTTTTCGGGGGTGGGTGTCATCGCCATAAATTTATGTGTTTCTACCCATGAGTATGGAAATAAGTATTCGTGGTCAAGTATCTCAATCTGATATTTTTGGATATAGTAGGGGTATTTCTTTATAAGGTTGATATTACTTTCGCGAATGTGATAGGCCCAGATGTCCATACGTAGGCCGGACCGAAATTTGTCGAACCAGAGCCGTATGAATTCATTCTTTGGACTACATGCAATAAATGCGTTTATCAAACTATCTCCCTGACCTTCGCGTGAAATATAGACAGATTTATTCGATTTAAGAATTTCTCCAATATTGCGATAAATATACATATCAATATCTAAATAGATTCCACCATGTTCATATAATAGGTTCATTCTACAAACATCTGCTTTATATTGGAAATGATGAAGTGGAAATCCATCGAATTCTTCTGGTATTGTAATTGGTTTTATTTGGACATATTTTTTAATCTTATCCCAGTAGCTGTTATTAACTGGCTCTTTGTTGTTATAAAGGATAATCTCATATTCAGGAGACATTGTTCTGATTATTGAACTGATACAGTGATAGTGAATATTATAGAACTCGGTCTCTCCAAAATAGAGGAGATGGATTATTTTAGGAATGGGTGATTCTTCTTTTGGATATAACATCGATACATTATATTCTGACCATGTTCTTACTGAACTTGATATTTTATGGTTCATAAGGAGCTCTTCGTATAATTCAATCGAACTTTTTGAAAATGCGTGAAAAAACATAACCATGTGGGCTTCATCATCATCTAAATCTTTGAATAATTCGAGGTAATATGATGAATATTCTGATAAAGAGTTAGTGTCTCTGGCGTGATAAAAATTACAAATTTGTGAATATAATTCTGCTTTTTTGAGATGTTTCATATTTCTTATAAATAATAAAAATTGATTAAAAATACGATTCAGTTTTTAGTCATTAAAATGTCATCAATTCAAGAACAACAACTTGCAAAAAGACGTCGTGATGAACAGAGAAAATTTAATATTTTTCGTCTCGACCGCTTGAAAAAAGAAATTGATACTTCTGTTAAAAGTTTTTTATCGGAAGTTTTTTCTCAATGGAGAGCATACAAGCGATTCTATGAACAACTTGCAGTCATTCAACGATTTATGCGGTCATTTTCATACAAAAACAAAATGAGAAATTTGAAGAAAAATCATCGAGAACCAGACTCCGCAACACATACAGCTCATCAAATTGACTGGTTTATCAGAATGGAACAAAATCGAGAAGCAGGAATCAGTCTATCCCGTGATTTGAAAAATAATGAATGGACTCACCTGAGAGCATTTCTTCTTGGATTCGTTAGAACCTATTCCCCAATAGTTAATGAACAAGCGTTCATTCAAAAAATGAGGGAAATGTTGAATCGAGATGAATTTAATTATATCCAGAATCTGATGGGAAGTCAATCATTCATTGAATTTTTTGAATCAACTAAAAAAACAGCATATGATATTCGATATGGATGCTCCTCTTTTAGAAGTATGCGCATTCATATTTCCGGTCTATTGTGGATTCTTTACTACTTGTCATCTGAACGACTTCCAAAAAGTTGGTTCCCAAATCCAGAATCTGACTTTGCGTTTGTTTTCGAAGAACTGCGCACAATTGTTAGACAGAAAGTTCAAGAAGAAGAGGAACATCATCGAGCAATTATGGAGATGGGACCACCAGAACAACCCGATTATTGCCCAGAACCTTGTCATCTCTGTGGTTGCGAAACAATACAGCGAACTTGTTTCAATGCAGAATGTATGCGAAGGCGCGAAAGCGCGTGTGCTTCTTGTGGAAACCCAATTGAAGGAAGCAATGTGGTTCAAGTTGATGGAATGCGTCTTCATCGAGATTGCGCAAACCACAATCAACACAATTCACATTTTCGCGAACATACAGAATGTTCTGCTTGTGGTTGCTCATCAAATGATATGTCATTTGTTGAAGGGCTTGGTTTGGTTTGTAGTGATTGTATAAGCTTGAACCAATAGCTGAACAACAACTTAAAAGGAATTGTCTTTTATAATATAAAAATGGATACACAACATATTTTAGAACATAATAAAAACATTCTTGATAAATTAAAAACATATCAGGAAGAAATAAATTATAAGATCGTGGATAAATTAGATTATTCCAAAAAGATTCAAAAGATTTTATTAGATAGGACCGTATTTGATAAAAAGACATTTTCCAGCGATAAACTGGTCCCGCTATGTCTTAAAAGAGTAGATAGCAAGGTCATATTGGATAAAGATGCGTCCCATATTTTATCACAATTGAAAACTGTCGATTATCAGATTTTGAAATCTATTATTCAAATGATTTTCAATCGTCTTACAAAAAACCGGAAGAACTACTCATCATTTGCGAAAAAAATTAATTCTTTCTTTGATGATGAAGCCCCCACATCTTGGGATGAAGTGGAGTTGCGCCATGGGGAAAATGTGGTCTTTTATTTGCTATTTTTATTAGTTCAATCTACTGATGATGTGATGATGTTTATTAGTGAGAAGCCGATAGATGATATGAAGGGGGCGACCATTATTCATAAAAAGCGTGTTCATTTGATGCGGGATGGTCTCTTCAATTTTTGGCAGTTGTTGAATTATGATAATCATATGACGACAGCAGTTCCTTTTGTGGGGGATGAGCCGAAGTGCGAGTATGAGTTTTATGTTTATTTGGTGTTCGACCCACGCGTTAGGAAAGCTTCGCCGAGTGGATTTCGTATAAACGACGTGGTTAGTGGATTCAAGTTGCTCTTTCATCCTCCAACTGTCCGTTTTTTGAATGAGCGGAAACACGACGTTATTTATAATCATTTATATGTATATTTACTCACATTTGAGGCCTTTTTACAGCGGAGCGTCGCACATTCAATGAATTATTTGTTGGCGGGGAGCGTTATAAAAAGCGCTTATAATGTGCGAGATTGCGCGGACGTGGATTTCTTGGTGTTGGACCACGAAGGAGAGATAAAGGATTTTTATCCGGATGTAGGAGTGGCCGGTATTTTTGAAGATTTTGGGAAGACGTATTATGGGAATGAGGAGTATTATTTCCCGATGATTCCAGAGATGTATGAAAAGCAGAAGAAGATGAAGGAAACGATGAGGGCGGAACCCAGTAAAATAGAGGACCCTTTAACAATTCTGAATAATTTCCCGAAGTATTCGGTCAGTGGATTGAAGGCGGGGCGATATATTGACATATTTGCGGGGGAGTGTCGGAAGATTGGATATGCGGTGGAAAATATGGATGATGTCGTTTTTAATCCGGAGAATCGCATATATTTTCTGGGATGTCCTGTTATCCAGTTGAAATTGGAGATGATTCGAGATAATATTAAGGATATTGATTTAGGGCGGGTTTCTCGGAAGCAATTACACGACCTACATTTTTTGAAAAAGAATTACGAGTTTTTATTTACGCAGGGGGAGTGTCGTGAGTTTGGATTTGATCGGTTTGTAGGGATGTCTAATATTCGTCATCCGAAAATTATGTTAAGCCTGAATTGTTATAATCGGCCGTTAATTTCTGAAACTAAGGTCGGATATGATTTGGTAATCCGGCGGATTCCACTGTATTTGCGTGATATTACGCGGATTATGATTGAGGAGGCACCGCTATTATTTTCTTGTGGGAATGAATTGAAGGAGTATGATTATAAGAAGATATATCAGTCTCCATTGTTATCATCATTACCAGCTTCTATGAAGAAGGACGGTGTCATGGTTGAAGTGTCTTATTATTATGAGGTGGCGAGGGATGGTCATATAAAGGTATATATTAATCCTCCTGAAGATGTATCTCTATTTAGGGAAGTGTGTATTACTGGACATATCCGAATTGAAATGGGGGAAAATAAGAAGATACTTATATCTGTAGATGGGCCGAAGATGAAGCGGATATATTCGCAGTTTGGAAATGTTGATATTCGCAAAGAGTATAGGATGAGATTGATTATTTTTATGAAAAATCTGATACAAATTCATAAAATGGTGGATTGTCATACAAAAGATAAAGTATTAGTCGATTTTTTACGATAAAAATGGATTAAAAAAATCATTTGTATAAATAGAATGAATGATTACATTAATAAATTTATAACGAATATTGTTATTGGACAGAAAATTGTTGATTTTTTGAGTGGGAAAAAAATTGATATTGAATCTGGGATTGAATATTTTTTGAATCATTTAAACTTTTTTAATCAGATGATTGGAGAGAAATGGGAGAAGAAGTTAAATTATTTGAAATATAAGGAGTCTTTTAGTAATGATATGGTCGAAAAATTGAGTGATAAGACCGGAATTGTTGTTGATAAAATGTGTAGTATAGAGCCATATTGTAAGAAGGCAATTAAATTCTATTCTCCAAATTATATATTTAAGAAGGTTGGGTTTCATTTCCGGTTGATACGGTTGGAGAGTCCTTTATACGATATGATGGGTTTCATATATTATGGGAATGAAATTGTAGGTTATATATGTTGTCGGAAGGGTAATGACTATAAGAATTTGTATATTGTTATTTCGAAGAAGTATGATGGAGAGATTTTTATGAATCGGAACCGGACAGGGAGTTCTGTTAGTGATATAACTGAGGATTGTATGATTTATGACGCTTATTATTATAACATGTATGCTAAGCATTTCAGGAATATACTGTATTCATATGTGATTGATATTATATCTGAATATGGAAGTATAAAAAATATAATTATGATTGGTGAGGAGGCTGGTGGTAATTTGTTGGAGTTGTTTATGATGGATATTAAGAATAATAGGAATGATATAAATGTTAAGATATCATCGAAGGTTGTTTATTTCCTTTTTACGCAGAATACCGCAATGATGTCGTCGGAATTCAAATTGGATTACGCGACTGATATAATCATTATGAATTTTAATAATCGGGATTCTTATCTGACATGGAACATTGATGAGGCAATTAAAAAGAAATGTAATTTTATTTTTCAACCGGCGAAATAAATGATTTTATAAATAACTTTTTTTCTAAAAAAAGTTATGCGTATTACAAATCTTGCGCGGTTTTCAATGTTTATAACATATATCGTTTTCAACATAATACTTTTCTTATTATTCGCGAAGAAGTATGTGTATATGAAATTTATAGCAGGTGTGAATATAATTATTTTTCTTTTTATGTTCTTCAAAGATTTGTGCGATTATTTGAATAAAAAGAACCACAAGCGCGATGATAAAAAGATAAATGGGTTCGTTGATAACGCTTACGGATTTTATAAATTTGTCCGATATTTTCATTTAACACTAACATTCGTGTGCTTTTTTTATATGTTCATGTTTTGTTATATTTGCTATTTGTCGCATATTGGTGAAATACGGGGAGACATGCGCTTTTTTGTAATATTACTTGCAGTGGTTGGATTGGTTGTCGTATTGAAGGAGGTCATTTTACAATTTTCGAGGTGCTTGTATGCTGGGACGAATCCAGAATTGAATTTATTGGAGAGGTCAGAACCGAAAGGACGCTGTCATTATGATTATCATAACTATTGGGAATGTTTGGGTGGAACTTGATTTTTTTGATTTTATAAACTGGATGATGTAAGCTTATTTACCAATCAACTTGAAAAAAAATGATGGTAAATTTTACAAAATTATTACAATATTTATTACAGTATTATATATAATGGAGGATTATGATGAGGAATACTATCGTCAACCAATATCAATTAGCAATTTTTTGAGAGAACTCAAAAAATATCAAAATCAATTCGAGAGTCATACAAAATTCTTTCGATTTTTTGAGTTGTTGGCAATACTTTTTGAAAAGCTATCACCCAAGCAACAAGACAGTTTCCAATACTTTTTTGGGTGTCTTAGTGAAGGATTTTTCAAAAACGCAGATTTTTTGGAGTTGTTCAAAACAGTTTTAAATCTGTTATATTCGACTGATCAATTCAGTCTTCAGTTGTTCTTCTTTAATCATAAAGAAGAACACATCGATACAGCAATGGAAGTTCTTGAACTCGGACAGTTTTTTGTCGAGCTTTTTTTCCCTCGCAATATTTCGGATATTGAATACGTTGCGAACTTAAATAAGGCTGGAATGTCAGACAATATACTTATCGGTTTGTTGGTCCATCGAAAACAGTTTTTGAGTTGCAACGAAGTGTTTGATGTTGAAGCCAAGTTCAAAGAGTTTTTCCGTGATGGACACGAAACTAAAAGTTTTTGTGAAGATCTACGAAAATTAATCACGTCGGATCCGAACATTTGTAAGTTTCTCTGGAATCATTGCGACATTTGTGGAAAAGAAATCCAAATTAAGGCTGTCAATTACGAAATTCGTGCGTGTACTGATTGTGGAGGCCCATGTGTTCTTCTTCCGGAACTGGTTCCTGCTTTGAGACCAACTTTTCTGCGCAGGATTCTGAACATATTCAAGTACTTTTTCGACTAAAACTACGTGTCGCATCAGAAAGACAATGAAATAATTGGTGAAAACCAATAATTATAAATACACTTTTTACTCTTTTATAAAATTTTTACTTTTTATAAAAAATACACAATAAAAAAAGGAGGGGGGTAAGGGGGGAACAGATAAAAAACTTTTAGTTTTTTATCTCTTGAGTCTAAAAGACATTCGTCTTTTAGACTGAACTCTAAGTTCTCCCCAAAAATTGAAAATTTATAGTTTAAAACTATTTATATAATTAAATATACTGATGTCTCTTATAATTGTTGAAAGTTCTACGAAAGCAAAGAAGATAGCGAGTCTTCTTGGAAAAGGCTACATTGTCAAAGCAAGTAATGGCCACATTAACCAATTGGCCAAAGAAAATATGGGAATTGATATGAAGAATGGAATCCATCCGACATACAGCGCAATCCCCGAGAAAATCAAGGTCATCCGCGAATTGAAAGAAGCGATGAAATCGGCGAAGTCGGTTATATTGGCGGGAGACGCCGACCGAGAAGGCGAGGCGATATGTTGGCACATTGCGAACGAGCTCAAACTCCCAGTTGATAAAACGATGCGCATCAAGTTCCACGAAATTACGAAGGAGTCTTTATTGAACGCAATTGAGAATCCGAGTGTTATAGATATGAATTTGGTGAATGCGCAACAGGCCCGAGCCGTCTTGGATAAATTAGTAGGTTTCGAGATAAGCCCCATTCTTTGGAAGCAAATCCAGCCCAATTTATCGGCGGGTCGCGTTCAGACTCCTCTATTACACTTGATTATGGAGCGCGAACGCGAAATTGAGAAGTTCAAGGCGGAGACCTATTTTTACACAGTCGGAAATTTCAGCGTCGATGGAAAGAAAATGAGTGGCGCATTGGACAAGAAATTTGAAAAAATTGATGATGTCCGGAAGTTCTTGACGGATGTTTGTGGCGCCACTTTTTCAGTTCAGGCCGGAAAGAAGAAGGGAATCCTCATTAAGAAGCCATCACCTCCTTTTACTACGGCGTCCCTTTTACAAGATGCGATTGGTCGTTGTTATATGACGTCGAAGCAAGTTATGGAGAGCGCCCAGAAGCTTTTTGAGTCTGGAAAGATTACTTATCATAGAACGGACAGCACGAATTTGTCTAAGGAGAGTATTTTTATGATTAAGGATTACGTCATCAGGACATACACTGACAAGTATTTGAAGTTGCGTGATTATAAGACAAAGATTAAATGCGCTCAGGAGGCTCACGAGGCTATTCGCCCAATTGATATCGGTCTGGTCCAGTTGGGAGACGAATTCAATCAGAATGATAAGAAGATATATAGCCTTATTTGGAAGAGGACCGTCGCCAGTCAGATGGCGGATGCTTCATTCAATACGATTACGGTCATGATTGGGAACACGAAGAGGCCCGAAATGTTTCAATGTTATGCAGAAGAGTGTGTGTTCGATGGTTTTCTTAAAGTGTATTCTGTATACGTTGATGAGGCCACAGGAGACGCCGTTCCGGAATCTTCTTATTCCGTTTTATGTGGTGTCGAAGGCGTCGTTGCGATGGATACTATTACTACGGAGGAGAAGATAACATCCTCACGTGGGCGTTATAATGAGGCGCAACTCATTAAGTTGATGCAGGACACTGGGATTGGAAGGCCGAGCACGTATTCATCGATGATTCATAAGATACAGGAGCGCGGGTATGTGGTTAAGGATAGCCGGACGGGAGGTAAGATGGTTTCCCATTGTTTGACGATTGATGCGAAAGGGAAACTGAATTCATCGACACGGGATGTCATATTACAGAAGGAGAATATGAAGTTATTTCCCACGGATACTGGTCAAATTACGGACAACTTTATGAAGGGAAATTTTACCGAACTGGTTATTGCTGATTACACTGCTGAGCTGGAGAATAAGCTGGATATGATTGCGAATGGGGAAGTTGATTGGAGGGAGGTCGTATATAGTTTTTACAATGGATTCCATCCGAAAGTGGAGCATTTTTTGTCGATGAAGCCGACCGACGCAAAGGAGAAGAATAAGTATGTTCGAATCATCGGGAATGACGGAGACGGGAATCAGATTATTTCGCGGATTGGCCCTTATGGGGCGATTGTTCAATCTGGCTCGAAGGAGGCTGGAAATATCCGGTATGCTTCATTAGAGGGGCGTCAGACGATTGATACAATCACGCTTGGAGAGGCGATTGAGTTGTTGAAATATCCGAGGTCATTTGGGATGTATAATGGACACGAGATTATGTTGAAGAAGGGGAAATTTGGGCCCTATTTGGAATATAATGGTCAGACGTATAGCTTGAAGGGCGGGGGCGTAGGATTGGATGATATTACTAGGGAAAAGTCAATTGTTTTGATTACGATGAATGAGGGATATGTTCCTAAAAAGAAGATTGCGAAGAAGTAGTTCAAATAAAATCGAAATAGTATTTATGGATAATAAATTTTTATTTGGGGTGGCGACGGCCTCCCATCAAAATGAAGGGAATAATTATTTGAATAATTGGTGGGACTGGGAAATTAAGAAGAAGTTAGAGAGGTCTGGCAAAGCATGTAATTCATTTATTGAGTATAGGGCGGACATTGATTTAGTTAAGGCACTCGGATGTAATGCTTATCGGTTTTCGATTGAGTGGAGCCGGATTTATTTGGATGAATATCGCATTGATGAAGAGGCGCTTGGAGTTTATCGAAAGATGGTGGCGTATTGTTTGAAGAGTAATATTGAGCCTATTATAACGCTACATCATTTTACGAGGCCGAGGTGGTTCGATACTAATTTTGGGGGACTACATAGTAAGATGTTTATACATCATTTTTCGAAGTATGTGGAGACGGTTTGTCAGGCGTTTGGTGGGGATGTTCGCTATTGGATAACATTTAATGAGCCGATGTTGGAGTGTGTTCATGGGTATTTGAGGGGAGAGCGACCCCCCGGAAAAAAGGGAGATTTTGAAAACATGTATTATGCAATTGAGAACATAATAGATTCACATTGTAGCGCGTATGCTATTATTAAGAAACATAATAAGAAAGCGATGGTGAGTATATCGAAGAATATGGTTGATTTTGAAAAACAGTATTATTATGATTTGATTAAGTCAAATATTGAGGACCAAATCATTGAGAATTATAATTGGTGTATATTGGATGCGTTTTACAAAGGGGTATTGAAGTTTGGGCTGGGAATGATGGGGTTCGGTTTTAATAAGGTTCGAAAAGACAGTTCTTGGAAGGGGAAATTAGATTTCTTAGGTGTGAATCATTATAATGTAGGTTATATTTCAGTAAGTTATAATGTGGAGGAGCCAGTGGATGTAATGCTTACGTTGAAAGATAGCGGTTATAATAAGAATGCGATGAAGTGGGATATAAAGCCGGAGTCGATGCGAAATGTATTAGATAGCCTACGGGGACGTTATGGAAAAATAAAAATGATGATAACGGAGTCAGGGAGCGCAGAGAGGAAATCTCGGGTGGAAGGTAATAATTACCAGAAGGAGATAATTGACACACATATGCGGTCAGTTATCCAATATCAGAAGAAATATCATACAATTTTGGGGTATATATATTGGACCTTATGTGAGAACTATGAGTGGAATGATGGATACAAGCCTAAATTTGGCCTACACACGATGACTTATAAGAAGGGAAAGCGAGTTTGCTTATTGAAGGACTCCGGAGAACATTATAAAGAGGCTATTCAGAAGGCGAAGAAAATACTTTAATCATTTTTGATTAGCTTTTGATTGAGATTCTTTATCATGGTTGAGCCAGTCGTTTGAAAAAGAGCAGGAACAATTCCATGAACAATAAATACAATGGAACAACCCAATGTTTCAAGTCCCAATGCGAGAGCGTGTTTAAGATGTTCTAAGTAGGTCATCTTTTGCTCTTCTGGGTGTTTGAGAAAAATGGAGCTTAATGTTGAACGAAGCATTTTATATAATATGAATAAAAATAATTTTAAATTTTCGTAATATTAAATATTATGAAAATGAAACAAACAAGTGGATTAAAACGAAACACAATAGATAAATATTACACAAAGAAATGTGTTGTTGATAATTGTCTCAGATATGTTAAAGAACATGTTAATATAGATAAAGACGATTTAATTATTGAACCAAGCGCGGGAAACGGTTCATTTATTGAAGGGATAAAGTCAATGTCAAGAAATTATAGATTCTTCGATATTGCTCCTGAAAACGATGAAATTATTAAACAAGATTTTTTAGAATATTCTTGTAAATCAAAGAATGTGCATGTAATTGGTAATCCTCCATTTGGACGTCAATCATCAACAGCAATACAATTTATAAAGAAGTCTTCTTTATTTGCGAAGAGTATATCTTTTATATTACCAAAAAGTTTCAAGAAAGACAGAATGAAGAAATCATTTCCATTATGTTTTCATTTGGTTTTTGAAATTGATTTACCAGAAAATTCTTTTTTAGTTGATGGTGTTGAACACAATGTAGAAACTGTTTTTCAAATTTGGGAGAAAAAAGAGTGGAACCGCGCCATTGTAGAAAATGTAGAACCTGAAAATTTTATATTTGTTGGAAAAATGGATAATCCAGATATTTCTTTTCGAAGAGTTGGAGTTAAAGCTGGTGCTATTAGTGTTAGTATACTTGATAAAAGTGTTGAATCACATTATTTTATAAAATTCACAAATGGAAAATCAGTTAAAGATAATATTGAATTGTTAAAAAATATTGAATTTCATCATAATAATACTGTTGGTCCAAAGTCAATATCTAAACAAGAACTAATTCTTGAATTTAATCGCTTGATAAATTAAAAAATGAATAAATAATATTTTGTAAATTATTTATATAACATAATGTATTATTTTCAAATCCGACCTCAAATAACTTATATACTTTATTTTTACTTTTAAATTGTATTTCATTACATATTACGCATAATAATTTACTATTTTTATTATTATGTTTATTATCAATTAAATATTTATATCCTCGGTTGAGTTGATGACCTCCATTCCATAAGTCTAATTGATTCATACCAATTATTATTTTATTTGTTTCTTTTTCAAAAATATACCAATCTGGAATTTCAGTTGTTAGAAAAATTTCACATTTTTTTTCAAAAAATATTTCAAATTTGTTTATATCTAAATTTAAATTTAATATAAAATTTTTAATTATTTTATTAAATTTATTACCTCTTAAAACTCCTTTTGTTCCAGCAGGTATTAGCTCTAATAAATATTCTCCAATTATTTTTTCTTTTATATATTCTTCATGAATATATTTATCTAATATAGATTCAAGTTTTTTTATTTCATTTTTAACTGATTTACATTCTTTATATTCATGTAATAAAGTTTGGTCTAATAATTTTTGTAATGTATCATAACATAATTCTTTTTTAATGCGATTATGTTATGATACATTATTTGATTTTATAATATAATTTAGTTTTTATGTTTTATTTATTCAATTTTTTATCTTACTACGCAAAATTTATTTTTATAAAAATAAATTTTCCCATGTAATTTTTTTAAAAAATAAAAATTTTATATCCCCCACGCAAAAAATATTTTTCCAAAAAAAACCCATTTTTACCATGAAAAAAATCAATTATTTTTTCTAAAAAAACGCGTTTTTTACAATTTTATTTCAGTTGCACATGTAAAAAAACGTAGTCGATAAAAATATTTTTTAAAAACACATTTTTTCGACTACCAACAGCATGACGACCCTTTTTTTAGCCCCAAAAAATGGTCTTACGACAAAAGTCATTTTTTCGCGTTTTTTGAATTATTTCACAATTATTGTAAAAAAATACAATAAAATAAAAATAAAAATATTTTATTTTTATTACGTATCGTTTTTTTAGTGTTTTTTTCGCATTTTTTCTCTGGTAGTCCACCATGCTTTTTTGATAAAAAACCGAAAATGTCAAATTTCCCACGCAAAAACGCATTTTACAATAAAACCGCTGAAATAAAAATGAACCACCAGATTCCAGAACTAAAAATGATTGTAGACAACTAAAAAAATATTTTTACCATGTCGAATATTAAAAATCGAGCGCTAAAAAAGCAGAATAAGACCATGCTAAAAATGAAAAAAACGTCTCTAAAAAATTTGATTTTATGGTAGGGCATTTTTGGTGGTTTTCAAAGTGGGGTGCATCCGTCCATGCGAGCGTAAGGGATAAATTTAAGAAAATATTCAATTTTATCATGTAAAAATGCATTGCAACTACCATACGTGTTTTCACACTTTTTGAAATTACTACGCGTTTATTACCAAACATTAACTCGAAGGTCTCAAAAAAATGATTACGTATTTTTGGACCATGCAAAATTACGCATTCTGAAAATTTCGCGTATTTCCTTTACATGGAGCGCCCCATGTAGCGATGGTAATAAAGTGATTTTTATTTTTTATTATTATAAATCATTATTATGCAAAAGCGTAATCAATTTTATCACTTGCGTAGTCATTTGGCATTCCCAAGAGGTCGCGTAATGATTTTTATTTTATTTTTTGAAATGACCATGCGAGCTTTTGCGTGGGCGAGCATGGGTTCTCTACGCGAGGGTCTCTTCGGACTAATCCGAATTTATTACGCAATGACTACGCAAAAATCATTTTTTTGGTCAAAAAAACGCGTTTTTTTTAGGTGTCATGCAAGCGGTTTTTTATTACGCAAACCGGTTTTTTATGGATTTTGGTCTTTTATTTTTAGCGTAGTATTACATGGGTAAAAAATGGGATTTTTGGACGGCCCCAAAAACAAACAAAATCCCATGTAAATCGGATGATTTTTATAAACTAACAAATTCCCTCTATACGCAATGCATGGAGCGTGATGATTTTTGAACGATTTTTCCATTTTTTGAACCACTGTTTTACATGACGTTTATTACCATAAACCCAGTTTCGATTTTTAATCGTTGCATGGGACCATTTTTGGGGGACCATTTTTGAGTATGTTCCTCATTTTTTGTATTTTTTTACATTTTTTGGGGGGGACCCTCCAGACTCTGGAGGGTCTTTTTTGGACCATGCTACGTAATGGTTTTTTTACCCCTTTTTATTTTCCATTTTAAAAACAACATGGGACGGCCATGTCTCGATTTTTAGGTTCCATGTAAAAACGCCCCGAAAAAAAGGAACCACCGTCACCTCATAATCACAACCATGTTTTATTTTTATAAAATATTCAAAAAAGTTCATGGTAGTCAAAATTTTTTCATTTTTTATGATTTTTATTTTTTTGGATTTTTATTTTTGATTTTTATTTTTTAAAAATTCTTATAACGGTTTTTTTTCATGGTTTTATTTTTTTCATTACGCAAAATGTTTTTTTTTATGGTAGTAAATTTTTTTTGTAACTTTTTTTTTATTACGCAAAACTACCATAATGGATTAAAAATCGCTCTCTTTTTGACCATAAAACATGAAAAAATAGGGTACAATCTACTAAAATTATGAATAAAAATAGATAGTTAAATATACAATAAAATCAAACACATGAAAAACAGAGATTGTAACACGAAGAATCACAGTCATTGCGTTTTTCCAAAAAAACCAAGTTCTCGTAACTTTAGAACTCGCATTATTCCTTACTATTCCATATTTGGAATATATGGAATGAGTAAAACTTTAGACTCCGGATGTTCCAAAAAAAAAAAAAATGATCACACAAAAACACCCCCTAATTTTTTCTCGAGAAAATCCCGTTTCTGATTTATATTACGCAAAAAAGGAAAAAATATGTCTAAAAACGGAACATTTTTTTAATACCTAAAAGCGTCTTCAAAAAAAATCGTTATAACGTTTTTTTCAAAAAAACAATTTTTGCATGGTAAAAAGACTAAAAAAGACTAAAAACACTCCAAAAATTAAAAAATAGTTTAAAAACAAAAAATACATTTTATTTTATGAAAGCAACAGAAAAAAGTTGCGAAGGTCCAAATATAGGTCAAAATAGTCAATTTGACATTGTAGAAGTAGATGGTCAATCTGAAACCCCTCCGATTTTATCATGCAAAAGCATGATGCACATCAAAAAATTAAAACCCCTTAAGTCAAAAACGGCCCAAAGACGTAAGGGGTCCGAAAATTTTCCATATCAAGGTATTACGATCCATGCTGAAAATCATCAAAATGACACAACTGAAAAACCGCATGGTAATACTTACGTAATGAATTTTTCAAATAATAATTCTTGCGAAGATATTGTAGAAAATATTGATGAAAAAATAATTGCTCATCAGGAGATTGTAAAAACATTTCCAGAAATTGAATCTGATATTGAACCTAAAAAACCAACAACGATATTTTTTGAAAATTTCAAAAAGAAGATAACTTTTCCAAAAGAATTTTGGATAACCTCATTAGTTTCTTTTGGAAAACATCACCCTGAAATATTCGATGAAATTAATATGAACGAAGTGGTTAAAACAACATATGATGGTGTAATTAGATTAATTGAACACCTCTATTTTAATGATTATCGCCCTCAATATCAAAATGTTAAAATGAAAAACATGCAACAAAAACTTTGTGAATTTTATGATGGAACTACTTGGAAATTAATTGACGAATCAACATTAATACACAATATAATCGTATATACAAAAGACATTATAGATAATCATTTCACGAAAAATAAAAAAAAATTCAGTAAGTATTATCAAGAACGATATAGTAAATTTAGTAACTCATTTGATGAAATTATAATTAAGAAAATGAATGGAAAAGTAAAAAATGAGCAGTATGAAAAAATATATGAAAAAGTTAGAATACATTTGATAACTAAAAAAGAAAATGACCGCGTAAATAAGCAAAAAAAGAAATTAGGTATAACTGTATGAAAGTCGAAGAAATCGTTATCATTTGGATAAATGATATAAAAAATAAAACAAGATATGACCATATGGTCTCTCAATTAGAAACGCATTTTCCTCGTAATAAAAAAATACATGTTGATGCTATAATTGAATCCCCAAAATATAATGGAGTTTCAATGGCTCATATGGTCGCAGTTTTAAAAGGCATTAATAAAAGAAAACCGTTCTTAGTTTTAGAAGATGATGTTAGTATTGATTCTGAAAGAGTCGATTTTTTGAAACTCGAAAAAGAACTTCAAAAATTAGAGACATCTTGCGACATATTATATATGGGATTAAGTGGATGGGGAGGAAGAAAAGGAAATCCAGATAATAAAATAGAACTCGAAAAAGGTGCAATCTTTGAGAATATTAATAATCCATATTTTGTAAAATTACATAGTATGTATAGCGCTCACGCAATATTATATATTAATCCGGCATACGCAATTGAAACAACCAAACTCTGTATAACAGCTATATTTCTCAATAAACCACACGATATTTACCTGTATAAATTATTTAAAAAATATAATGTTCTTGGAATCCGCTCGCCGTGGTTTTACCAAGATGCAAAATATAACGGACAGGAAAAGAACACGCGAATACATGTATAATTCTGGGATTATTGTAAAAAATATTTATTTGGAAAACAATTATTACAATAAACTGTTGTAAAAATTAAAAGGTTTTCCCATAAATTATTTATCATTCCAAAATGAAAGTAGATGTATGGAGAATTCAACCAAAACTCGCGGATTATATATTGCTCAAAAATGCGCCAATTATATTGTAAATGTATTGTTGTTGTAGAAAAAATATATTTTATAAAAACATTTTACGATATAATGTTGTAAAAAAAGTAATTTGATTTATTATAATAATTGAAACTAAAAATTGAGATAGTTATATAGACAATTCAAAAAAAGAAACAAGGTTTTATTTTACTCAAAAATGACTATTCCATTTATTCCAAATATTCCATTTTATTCCATTATTGGAATTAATTTGGAATATTATTCCACTCATAAAACAATCATGTATTTTTTGGATTTTTTCATGTTTTTGGAAACCGCCTTTTTCAAAAATGAGTTCGTTATATTTTTATAATTTTTCATGTAATTGATATCCGGCAAATTCATGTAATATTTCCGGATGTATTTTTCAATTTCAATCTCCGTTTTATCCTCACTATACATATAATCCGTTATAACTTTCATTTTGAATTTGTCGAATTCGTGCGATGTCAGCCCGCTTTTATA
>JACCED010261733.1_pt1 | contig 34471 bp, 40 predicted proteins | sample 7455021 | NCBI WGS metagenome assembly JACCED01 (sample SAMN15323456, study PRJNA562643) | freshwater metagenome | isolation source: river surface water | place: USA:Blue River Watershed | collected 2017-08-19
ATTATCACCACTTCTATCCCCACCTTCACTTGCACACTTAGGACATTGTGTTTTGTGTGGGTATGTGAAATCTATTCCTGCTAAGGATACCCCTTGCCATTCTTTTAATTCATTCATATTTTCTCCTATTAAAATAATGATGAGATATTAGCAAGTTTCAAGAGTGGTGTCAACATAATTATTTATAATTACTTTAGGAAATAAAAAACACATCACCGTTTAGATGATGTGTTTATAAAAATTTATTAGGTTAATCTTTGTACAAGACATTTGTTTGAATACAAACTGTGAGTTATTACCTCAATATTATCCAAGTTTTTCATCAATGTGGTTATCAGAGTAATAGCAGTAGCAAGTACCGACGATTACACCGAGTGCAAACAGTCCCCACATTGCTAGGGCTGTTACTGTTAACTCCTTTGGCATTGATGCCCCCTTAAATAAAAACCCACTCAATGAGTGGGCTTTTAAATTAAATTGATATTAGATGATATGTTGCGCGTCATGTTTATGCCCTTGCTTGATATAAGGGCATAATAACATTTTGTTCATTTATTACAAGTTTGCAACATAAGACACGGTCATTGACTTATTCGCAGCTACAGCACCGGATGCCGTCCATGCTTTAACTAAAGCCGACGTTGAAGAGTTTTCGATATTGCTGATGGTTAAAAACAGCAGTTCAGTCGAGCCGAAAACACTGACAACCAGGGATTTAGCGGCGTTTGCAAGTCCATGATTAATAACAAATTCGCCGTTTGCATTTGTTGTTACATTCAACTTACCGCTTGACTGCCCCTTTTTTAATCTGTTGTATTTGTTACCCGTGCCATTGTCTACAACAACACCAATTTGACCGCCAATGTCGTTATCAGCGCCACTTATATCAAGTCGTGAGCATATCAAGTCGCAATAGTTATTGCTGCCTGTGATTGATATTTTTGCGCTTGTATTTGCGATGACAATGTTATTGCTACCGCTAATTAACACAGTCGATTTTTGCACTTTTGCATTGTCAGTGATTAAAACAATGTTATTGCTACCGCTCACGAATGTGTAGTTATTACTAGGATTGTCAGCAACTACTAGTCTTACAATGTTGTACTTGGATTTAATATTCGCGTCGAACGATGGATTATCGGTACTAATTAAATCAACTAAGTTGCTATCTGTATCAATCAGTGCCGAATATGATTTAGCATTTGACACTGTTGCATCAATGCGATTGCGACCCTCTACAGCATATGCTCGTGTTGCTGTAGCATTGACGCCTGTTAATGAACCCGATTTAAAAAATCCACCCGACACTGATTTGACGTAAATAACACCAGTGGCAGGTATTGCAGAGTTTGATGCGATAGCAGCTAAGCTATCAGCATATACAGCAACTAAAACGCCAGCGACAGCACCTTGTGTTATTGCCGCGCCAACTGCCGGGACCGTGCCACTGCCGTTACTAAACTCAATCGCAAAAGTCTCATCGTTTGCAATCTGTCTTGCCGATTGGATGCCGACGCCAGTACTTGATGTCGTTACCCCTGTTGTGTCAATCAAGCCGTCAAATCGAGTATGTGATAAATACTGTAGACGCAATCCATTGTCGCCTGCATTTTTAATCGTAACGCCGCTGATATTATGACTACCGCCAAATGACTGCAACGTGTTTACATTAATAGCGGTTGCATTTGTATTTTCGAAGTACGATCCATTTACTATGTTATATTGTGAGCCGATTTGAAACTCCACAGCAGTGCTGCGGTCACGTATATTTGACGCTGACACAATGTTACCCTTGCTGATACCAGCAAGACGAATACCTCCATTAAAACCACCGTTATTTGTGCCACCCGGTGGTGGTGTTGTATTATCACCATTGTTATGAGCTGCCAAGCCAATAATTTTGGTATAGCTTGCTTGGATATTTTGTACAACAAAGCGTTTTGCTTTATAAACATAATCACCAAGACTTAAACTGTCTTTTGAACCATATCCTGCAACCGCCCATTTGCTATCAGAAACAGTAAATAAGAGAGCATTTTCAGTATTTTCAAATTTATTTGTGCAACTAACAGCGCCCCGCCCATTTGATACAGATAAAGCTGCAAAGTCATCAGCAGTTGCATCGGGCATTGCGCCAAACTTGATGCCAGTAACACTCATGCCACTAATTAAATCACCGTTTGCTTCATTTGAGGTGCCGAGTGCGTAACCCAAGGTCAAGGTGTGTTGATTTGACGTATCTTGTACTAATTCAGTATTACCACTAATTTGCATTGGCTTGCTGACAATTACTTGTCTTGCAGTAGATTTATCTGTATTAAATAACAGTTTGCTAGTTGCTTTGATGCCATTTGTGATTGATGTTGTATCATTAGCATTACCGCCAATTGCACCAAAATCTTTAATACTCAGTAAATCTCTATTTTTATCACGCTGAGTACGACCATTTGCTGTGCTTATTAATAAATCAGTCCAGCCATTAGCCCCCGCTCCTGCTTCGACATTCTTATCGTATAACGCAACCACACCTTTAGTGTCATCATAGACTTCATTAATGGCTTTAACTAGATTAGTTTTATCAGCAGTTTTTAACGTTGTTAAGTCACCACTCTTACCATCAACATAAGCCTTAGTAGCCATATCCGTAGTTGCTGTAATAATAGCACTACTTACCGCATTACTAACAGGTTTATCAATATCTGCTGTATTATCAATATTACCTAACCCCACCTGTTCTTTAGTAACATTATGAGGATTGTTCTTATCAGCAATATGCTCATCTAAACTATCTTTAATAGCTTTAGATGATAAGTCCACATAATTTTTATTAGCTAATTGTTCTTTAGTGACAACATACCACACTAAATCACCTAAGCTGATGGCATAGTTACCTAAACCGCCAGTAGGCATTTTAACATCATCTGTAATACTTTCTTGCAATAATACAGGTGCACCTACAATTCTTAAATCTGCCATTCTCATTTATCCTTTGTTAATTATATTACTGTTTTCTGTATTGTCAACACTTAAATTGTTATCGTTAGAGAGTGTGTCAACAGCCACTCCTCCAGTAACACTTTCTAACTTATTTTTAACAGCGTTGCTCACAATATTCACTGTATTATCACCCACTGTATTAATAAGTTTCTCAATCATTCGTGGTGATGCTATTCTAATAACATCTAGTGTTGTCCCTACCACCATTCCTGTAGGCACATTTAGGGCAAACAATACCCAAATCTGCACAATATTTTTTTCATGCACTAAATATTCACTCATTGCCCCACCAACTACAGAGGCAACAATAGTGAATAAGATAGTTAATCTCCACCCATAGCGTTTTACGTCAGCAGAAATTAAACTACCAACCAATGCACCTAACATCGAGAATACTGTTTGTGGTGTAAATTGTAACGCTAGGGCCATTTCAAATTCATCCATTTTTGACCCCTAGTTAAAAAGTTTACGACCCTTAGTAGTGTCCTCTTCAACTTTGTTTAATTTTAATAGGTGTAGTCCTGCTGTAGCGCACATCAAAGAAAATATAGGGTATGCGATTGGTGCTGGTGTAAGAGGTGGAAGGCTTGCAATGAAAGTACCTGCTACCATTCCCCACACCCAAGCTGATGAAATAAGGATAATTCCACTAGCTTGATTAGACTGTAAGCTAGTTTTAATTAAAGCCATAAATTGCACAACACCTAAGACGAACATTCCAATCCACCAATATGGGCTTGAAGCTATAGCAAATGCTCTGTATGATGGTACGGTAAGAATACCCTCGAAGTTATAAATAAATGTAGATGCAAACCCAATTAAAAATAATGAGTTTAACACTTCAACTACTCGTGTTCCTTTATCAAATAACCAATGGGGAATGTGGCGTGTCTTAACGATTTGCTCAAATACTGACATAATTAAACCTTCTAATGTTTATGTGTGTTAAAATGCTTATATAAACGCTGTATTTTGATTTTAAATCAATCCTAGTATAGTTGCACTAGATTGGCTGTAGAATTGAAAATAGAGGTGTTATATAAGCGAGATGATGGGGTATGGAATATGTTTTGTAGTGTTGTTTGGTAAGGAATGATTATAGAAATATACATCCCTATACAATTACAAAATTAATACTAAAAAACGCTTGACAAGATAATTTTTAGGGTGTATACTTCGTACTAAAGGGGTTGGGGATTGGAGAGTTAAAGATATTAAGATATTAAGATATTAAGATATTAAGATATTAAGTTTTATGTATTTAGTATTAGTAAATAAGAATAAAGATTATTATATGATACTAATAACTACTTAATATACAATATAACACTGTAACATCAGATGATAATAAATAATATATTACATTATAGGCTAATATTAAATATACCAATTGACAGTGGTTACGTTATTGTGATAACTTGCATATAAATTATTAAACAGGAGTTAATATTTATGTCAAATAAATATTTGAATAAAACATACACAAATAAACAAGGTCTTAATTATAAGATTGTTCATTATAATACTTATTACGATATTACTATATTATTTGATAGCGGTTATATTAAATCTGCTACAATGAAAGAAGTTAAAAGAAACGCTATTAAAGATAAACTATCACCGTCTGTTTATGGTGTTGGAATTGTAGGTATTAGATACAATACGAATGTAGATGGGAAGCACACAACAGAATACGGTACATGGAAAAATATGTTAAGACGTTGCTATAGTGAAAAAGGCAGACATAAATTCCAATCGTATGACGACTGCACTGTTTCTGAAAACTTTAAAAAATACAGCTATTTTTATGAGTGGGTTAACAAACAAGTTGGTTTCAACACTGTTGATGATATGGGAAACATATTTCAACTAGATAAAGACTTACTCAGTAAAGGTAATAAAATTTATAGCGAAACCACTTGTGTGTTCTTACCACTTGAAATTAATATTGCATTAGCAATAAAAGATAGTAAGCATAAAAAATTTCACGTTGGTGTTAGAAAAAATCATAATAAGTATGAAGTCACCTGTCGTATAAATAGTAAATCAACATACTTAGGGACATTCAACACTGAAATTGAAGCCTTTAATGCTTACAAGCAAGCTAAAGAAAATTACCTCAAAGAATTAGCTAATAAATGGAAAGACAAAATTGATGAAAGAGCTTATGACGCTTTAATGAATTATCAAGTGGAAATTACCGATTAATAAATACAGCTACCTATCGTAAGTGATAAGGTAGCTTTTCTTTTATCAATAACTTCTTAGTGCCTTTTCCATTACTACAGCTATGTCAGCTATTTCCTTAGCCTTATCGTTACCGTTGATACATCGCCTTGCCCCCAACAGGTCTTTCTTTTTGTCATTGATATAGTCACTGATTTTCTTAGAAGTGAACCAACCCTGAACAAAACCCTTAACTAATATCTCTGCTGAGTATTTAGGTTCTAATGCTAAATCGGGGTTGTTGATTAGGTCAATTCCAAGTTGTTCACCTGCGAATTTATAGTTAACCCAGTGTGTCAGTTGCGTATGACCCCTCCCGTAATACAAATGTGGGTAATCAGAATATAAGTATGTGTCACCACCACTTCCTGCTATACCATACTTAACACCTTCAGTATTGGTGTAAATAGTGCCATATTTGCGGCCCTTGCCTTTACCATATTCTTCAATAGGTTTAAAAGTGTGTGCTGTTTCGTGATATGTAGTTGCCAACACGTAGGAAGCCTGCGGGTATGTTAAATTATATTTCTCACAAGTTTCAACAATCAAATTGATATTATCGACAGCTTCTTGTGATAAGCTACCGAATTTTAATCTAATGATTGCGAAACCACCTGTTGTCATTTTCATTTGTGTATTCCTATATGTGTTTTATTTACTGTGCTAAATGCTTATATAAGCCACTTAATTTCAATTCTAAGTGTTTTGTGGTACAAATGTACTAGCAACAGTTTAAAATCAAAATTAAAGGGCTTATATAAGCGAGAATGAGTGGTTGTGGAATTGTTTTACAACAATTAAGATGTTCTTTTCCAAATGGCTACTGTCACAGAAGGTTGTACATTATTGTGAGGTTGACTTCCTCCTGCTTCAATCGTGTCAGCTAAAGAATAGTTGTCATCTCTAGGTGCTGACGACTCAGTATAACCTTCAATCTTCCCTAAACCAGTAAACTTTACCCCTTGTTGGTGTACGTGCTTCGGCATTTCATTTACATTTAAAGTGTGTTCATATTCACCAAAAATGCCACCGACATATTTATTCCAATCAGGGGATTTCGAGTTATCTATGTCAGATAAACCAACGATTGCTCTGCCTTGAGCGAACAAAACCCATGTACCATATCCCAACATACTACTGGGGTTTTCTTGATTGGTTGTGAAATACAAATCCCCAACTTTATAACGTGTATAGTCCTCTAAAATAGCTTGTAAATCACTTTTACGAATTACATCATTATCGTTTGTATAAGTACCATTGAAATCGTAACGCTTATTTTCACCATTAGTTACATATAGGTTATCATTCCCATCAAACTTAACACCTTTGGCTACATCATCACCACTGTAACCCACACCTTTAGCTACGGCGTTTAATACAGGTGCAGACTTTCTAACATAATGTTCTACATAACCATCTTCGTCTTTAATCTTAGTGATAGTGTCAACAATACTAAAATCAGCAAAGGCTACAGTCCAAATAGCTATATTCAATGTAGGGTCTTTATCAACATTTTGTGATAGTGCTTTATAGACAACACCTTCTCTTGCAACAAAAGCATTAATAGGGTATTCTGTAACATTATCCCATTCGACAATACCATGTTGATTGATGTATTGTAACATTGCATCTTGTCTGTTTTGCACCCAATTCATTTGCTCATTGAGTGGTTTTTCAGCAATCCAACCCAACTCTACTTTTTCAGATGATGGGATTTCGACATTACCACTCTCAGCCCATATCCCATAATTCATATCAGGCTTATTAATTACCACCATATTTTACTCCACTAATTGTACTTGTACGCCACTAGCGATAGGAATAATGTTGTCTACACTATTCAACCTATCAATAAAATATGCAAGTAGCCCTGTTGTGTCTTTAGATGTTATTTTTATCAAACCATGTCCAAATCTTTGAACTTTATTATCTGTTCTATCAGTAATTAAATTAATCACTTCAACAACATCATTTGTCGTACACATTGATTGATTGCATATCACTCTAGCCTTAATAAGTCTACGATATTCATCATCATTCAAACGTCTTGCTGTTGATTTATTAAAGTTACTTCTGCTATTCCAGTAGCCACCAACGCTAGGGTCACTACTATCACCAAACGTATCACTGTTGTACGAGTATTTAAAGCCAAAGTATTTTTCAACATTGAAATCAACAAGAAATCTATTTTGGCCTACTAAGCCACCAATCAAATCTAAATGGCTTTTCTCAGCAATATCAATATTTAAGATGTTCTCTGAAAACCATTTAAAGTCGTCTTGTTGTGTCATCAGTACATCATAAATAGATTCAAATAATAAACTAAGGTTTTCACTTTCCCTAAAAATAGATGGTTGTAATTCTGAATGTTGTTTAAAATAATCTCTATTTAACATGGTTAATTACCACCTATACTAATATCCTCAGCATTGATTGTTGCTAATTCATTGTGTCTTATGATAATATCATCAACACTTAATGTACCACCCTTATAACCAAATTTAAGGTTACGGACAGCAAAACCACGAATAGAATTAATAGGTGAGTACAAACGTGAGTAGTGGATATCCTCACCAACATTCAATTTATTGAACCAATCAACAATAGCTTGCTTGATTAACGCATTACCGTTACTAGGGTAATCAGCGTAAGTGACTAATGACATGGTGATTTGTAGCGGTTTAGATTTTGGTCGAGAGAAACGAACTTCATGTCCAAAACCATTGATATCTTTTACTTCTTTAACAATATCACCGCTTGTCGCAATACCATCACTAACACTGTTGAAAATAGCTACAGCAATTTCATCTTCATTACCACCTTGAACCGTAATAGCTAATCCATTGTTGATAATACCACCACCTGTTTCTTTAGATGATGCATTAGCTTGCACATTCTCGTACGTAACGCCCTTAACAGATTTCAATGCAAATAGGATAGCATTGTATTTACCTAAAGGGTTTCCATGTAGATTTAATTTAGCACGATAGCGATAATCTTCATCACTTTCAATAGGTGTTGAAGGGAATATATAATAAGGGTTTGTTACACCTAACCACCCTAGTGTCGATGAGCGTATCAACGTAACTTGATTAGCTAAACTTTCTTTAGATGAATATGTTGTAGATGTAGCATACACTGACATATAACTTCTAACAACCGTCATATTACCTGTTACGATAAAATTACCAACATTGTTTCTATCTTTGATGATTACTTTTACGCTATTATCATTGTTTCTTGTGGCTGTTAAATAACTAGATTGACTGTTAATTGCATCAACAAGACGTTCAGCAATTTGTTGGATTGTAGTGTCTGTAACCCCTTTTTGCACAACGATATTGGGTGATTGTGATAGCTTACCGTCAATCGTGTAAGCGAGCTGAAAGCTGCCATCAACACTAGAGATTTCAATGTCAACACCGTTAGTTGAAACATGACTAAATGTTACGTCATCATCTGTAGCATAACTATCACCTGTGATATAATTACCTACTTCACTACCTTGACTTACTGTTGTCCCTATTGTACCATACAGCATTAACAAACCATTAGCTTGTCCTACACCATTACGTTTAATTCTGTGAACATTCCATAGCAGATTATCTAATTGCTGACCTTCTGCTTGGTTGATATCTAGCGATTGTAAGATAAGTGGGATAACTTCAGCGTTTTGAACAATGGGTAGGGCAATCATACCAAACAATCTACCCAACACACTACTATCATCTACTCGTAAGGTAGTATCACCTAGTTTATCAGCAAAAGCAATTTGAGCAGATTCAGCTAATTCTGTCCTTATCTCATTATACCCTTTGCTGACAAACCCTGTTTCATTAAAAATGTTTGGCATTGCAATTCCTTAAAGTTTTAGTGTTAATACATCACCATTCTCATTAGTAATATCTAACCCATTTTCATTTGTTAAAATATAATAAGTGATGACTTTTTGTTCTTCTTTTAAAGACACTGTGAATTTACAAGCGTATGTGTAGTTGACTAGCTGCGATTCAAAAAAGGTGATAGAAGCTACCATAGGTTCTTTTCTAATTTCTTCTTTGATGATAGTGTCAACAACAATTTGTGACTTATTAATACCAAACACATCATTTAAGTAATCAATACCATACCCTGTATTCCACATCAAATCCCTTTTGAATGTTTTAAATCTAAGGTAAAGTCTTTGCATTAAATCATCGACAGAGGTGTTGATAATAGCAATATCAACTTCATTATTTCCTAAATCTACAAATTCAATATCTTGTCTTTGTGGGTTGAAGAAGATATCCATTTACATTCCTTATTGTGGTGGAGTAGTTGTACCACCTTTACTATCTATGTGTGTATGTGTTGTCATGTGGTTAAATAGACTCTTACCTTTTATTAGGATATCGCCATCAGGAGTTATTGTTACACCATTAATCTCTACATTTGATTTTGATGTTATGTTGATTTCACCATTTTGTTTTATCTTAATACTGGCTTCATTTGCTGTATTTTTATTATGAACAATGTTTAAATCATTTAAGTCAAAATCTGTCGAATAGTTGTTAGCATTGAAGCAACTGTCTTGCATTGTTTCAAAACCGACAAAAGCAACACAATCGAGCAGGTTGCCAAAAGTTAGTAGTGTAGGGTTATGTTGCTCTTTATTCCCATGAATGAATTTACTAATATCGTCAGATTGAAATACTAAGTCGACAGTATCACCTTGCTTTACAGGAAAGCAGATAGTTGATGATTGTGTTGATGGGTAAACCACCCTAACACCTTTCAATATGCCATATTCAATAGTATCTCTAGTATAAGGGTTGGTGTAATTTACAAGTGGCTTAACATCAATCAACCCATCTTTCAATTCAGAAACACCAACAACTATTGCAGGAGTAGCAGTACGAATACTATAATTGTTGTGCTTTATCATGTGTTTAACAACAGATTCAACATTCATTATTTCTTACCCCTTACAAGTATATCTAAATGGCTTCCGCCACCACTTCTAAAGTGATAACCGGTGGAAGGGCTCCAACCATTTTTTTCGGCGTAAACAACAACGTCATAACCATGTTGCTCTGCTAGTGCTTCAACTCTTTGAATTGCTCTTGCATAAGCTTGAACACTATCGCCACTCTTTAAGTCTACATCCATCTTATAACCAGTATAGTGACTTTGATAACCACCTTTATGACTTTTACCACCAGTAAAGGAAGTGAAGGCATTGATATCACCACCCAAACCATCATCATCTAAAATCTTAGCAAATTCCGCAGTCTCTCTATTAACAGGTGCGGATGAAAAAGCACCACCGCTTACAGGGTGTTTTAACATTGCTTTAACTTGACTACCACTCACAGTATAAACACTTAACGTAGTTTTACCAAATTCTTGACTACCGCTATTTGGGTTTTTGCTATATGTTTGACCGTCATCTTGAGCATTTTTAAGTTGTTGTATTTGTTCAGGAGTTAAATCAGTATCATTTTCAGGTGAAGTTTCAACATACAATTCCATCACCCAATCACCACTTTTATTATTACCTTTATATGTCACACTTCTAGCACGACCTACAATAGATTGTTCAACAATAGCACCTTCATCATTGTAACTCTTTTGTACGATAGCAACAGGTGATTGTGGTTTCACATTTGGATTTAGTAATGCCACCACTTTAATGAACTTTCTATTAACTTGGGTTTCATTTTTAATAGATTTAGCTTTGAATGGTTTTAAATCTTTCAAGCCCTTTTCTTTACGTTTCTTTTCATTACTGATAAATTTTTCTGTTTGCTTTTGTGACTTAAATGTTTCTTCATCAGTAGATAAAAGTTGTTGGTCACGATAAGCCTTAGCAATCTTGTATTCAACTCTAGCTGAAAGTAGTCCAGTTTCTTTTGAAAGGATTGTTACATTACTTAAAGCATCATTTGATACTGCTTCATAGTAGGTTCTAAAGCTCATTAAATCGTTAGCGTTTTTCTTTACTTGCTCTTTACTAATACGCTTTAAATTATTTTCAGAAACGAATTTAAGTGTTTCTTTTGTTGCTGTTAGCTGCAAAATTGACCCACTATCCTCTATCTTACTTTCACGAATCAACCCAAAAGTTCCACAAATTCCATCAAGTGCTTCCTCAGCAGTGCCAACAAATTCATAAGCAAAAGATACACTATTGAATATATCTTCACACTTACTTTTTTCTTGTGGTGTCATATCTTTACTTGCGTAATAAGCAATATTAGAAAAACCACAAGCATAGGCGTAATTTCTTAATAAGCTATTGAGTGTAATATCTTTGGATGAAACACCTGCGCTCACTAAACTTTGACTAACAGAATAATAAAACTCTTGTAAGTTCATACTACACTCAATCGTAGTGACAGTGGTGTTATCTATAATCTCAGATGTTAGTCGCATAATGTATGCTCTAAACAATGCAACTACATTATCCATATAACCACATTTCAAAGTTACTTCGCCACCACTTTCAGAAAGCCTACTACAACGTTCTTCAGACAAACCCTTAATTTTGATTGTACCTGTTGAGTTTTGTGTGCTATCATCAACACTCTTAAAGAAGTCAAACTCAATCTCTAAGTCATTAGGGATGGTGATTGCTTTGCCGTACTCACCTAAGCTTTTGTCGTTAAAATCATTAATGATAACTTCAGCATATCGCAACCACTGATACTTCGTAGTTTTATTTTCTTTACTTGTATTTAATACTTCAGTATCTTCAGCCACGATACACCCCTATTATAATTGACCAACAAGATATAGAAAGTTATTGGTATTTAGTTTTTCAATTAATTCATGTTTAAAACCAACAAAGCACAAATTGAAATCTGCACTCCAATACTCATAATCGTAATTTTCAACCAAATTAGATACGTTTGACATTGATTTTGGTTTTAATGTAACATAATAATTTAAGTTGTTTAATTCGGCATTGAAATTTAATTCGCAACGCCTACCATATTTTAAAAATGTTTGGGGCAGTAAGATGTTATTACCACTATCTTTAATGAAAACCCACCGTTGTTTGTTAAATGTGTTGTAGCCAACAGTGATGTAGATTTGTACACCTTCTAATGAGGTTGTTGTAGTGTAGCTAAAAACATCACTTAATGACACTTTAACGTATTTAGTGATTAACCTATCTTTTAACTCATAGTCATATCTAGTAGCCATGTTTTCTATTCTCTTCATCTATCTGTTTTCGTAATAAATCGTTACCACTTCTAAGAGAATTAATAGTTGGTGAATAGGTAGAATAGCCATCTGACCAAGTTTGACCACCACTAATATCTGTATTGGGCTTAGGTGGTTGATTGGCTTGTTTTTCAGCATCTTTTAATGCTTGTGGGATATCGTTAGATGTTTCACCCACACCATTATCACCACCACTTTTGCTACCATCAGCATTAGTGTCTGTTGTTGTTGAAGTGACACTAGAAACATCAGTGTTAGGTCTGTATTTTTGTAATACACCCATTTCACCTTTTTCTAACCTTCGCTCTTGAACTACAGCAATAGTGATTTTTTGTATTTTCATGCTGATAGAAAACACCTCACTAGATGCTTCAGGAACACTGAAATCCATACTTGTTAAAACACAGTTTTCGTACTCTTTATAATAACCGCGTTTTTGTTCGTTGTAGTTTTCAGTGATATCTTTGTTTGTTGAGCCATACTCAGATTCCATTAATGTGAAAACATTTCTTTCTTCGAAGAAAGCAATTAATGAATCCCTAACCCTAGCGTGAGTGTATGTTTTACTGTTAGAACTATTGGTTTTAAACTTACTACCATCCCACACAATTTCATTTTCATCATCTTTTAAATAGTAACTAGATATGTAACCATCTAAAGTGAATTGAACAGGCTCAATATTAATGTTATCACTAATATTGAAACCTTTTTCAACTGTTTGTGTGCTAACTGTAGCACTTCTACTTTCAGAAAAACTTTTGATACAATCAAATGATATAACACCATTGATAGTTTCACTGCCACCATCATCAATACTTTTTAATACAATCGCATATATCATTTCATAATCCTACGGTGATATCATATTCGGGATTGTTGTTGTCGCTTTTGATGCTACTGCCATACCGTTTTTATCAACAACAACCTGTCCTATATTTACTACAGCAGGGACAGTGGTGCTAGATTTGAAATTAGGGATTGTAGAGTTCATCAGTGTAGATTGACGATAGGGGATGAAGGCACTATTTTGTTTAGGTTGAGTTGGTGAAACTTTAAATTGAGAATCATTAGGTAGTCCTAGTTTTTCTCTGCCCCATTGTCTAATATAATCACCAGTTCTAGCACCTAAATCAAAAGAAATTCCATTACCTTTAATACCCATTTTTGCTTTTATTAGGTCAAACCGCAAACCCAATCTTTCTAACTCTAAAACAGTTATTTCGGTCCTAGCAAACATTTCATCAAAGAAAGTCCACTGTCCTGCTTTACTACGTTCCATTTGATTGTAGACAAAAGATAGTGCTTTACTTGCACCCCAAATCAATAATCCCCAAACAGTGAACTTTCCAATTATCTTACCTAACGATGCGCCAAATGTTCCTGTTAATACAGTAGAAAAAATCCTACTCCATCTTGTACCACTCTGTAGCATAGTGACTACAATACCACCAACCCTACCAATGTGTCTAAATCTACCGAGTAGTAGTAATAAAACACCAATGAGAATATTGTTACCACCAGTCACATCATTTAGTTTCTCATACCAATCACCAAATGTAGTAACAATTTCTTTTAAAGCACCAATAACAGGTTTTAAATTCTGCGCTAAAGGTATAAGTACTAAAGTAATTTTCGTCAAACCTTTGAACACAATACCTAATAGCTCATCTAAGCCACTATCCATTAACTCTTTAGATAATTGCGCTAAGGCTTCCTTAAACCTATTCATATTGTAGGCTGACGACTGTAGCATCTTGTCGTAAGCACCACTCTCCCTAGCCATTTTTTGCAAGTTTTTAGTGTAAATTCCCCAAACTTTACCAACGTCTGTAATTTTACCTTGCTCTTGCATTTTAAATGCTTCAGCACTGGATTTTAAACCGTAGGCTTGCTTAATTGCGTCACGAAAAACTTTTTGGGAAAAACCACGTTCAGCTAACTGGTTAATCTCTTCTTGAGAAATCTTACCCTTTGAGAACATTTGATACATTGCAGTGTAAACCCCTTTTTGTTTTTCAGGGTTTAATTGCATGGTAGCCATATATTCATTTAAGCCAGTGAATATTTCTTTTTTCTTATCTTGACTTAAACCTTCAGCAGCCGTATTAACTTGAGCAAAGGCTTTACCTAACTCTTGAGATGTTAAACCCAATCGCAAGGCTTCTTCTTTTACATATTTTAAGCTATCGCGAAACTCGTTCATATCTTTGGATGACATTTGTAGTGCCAATTCCATACGAGTTTGTTCTTGCCCTGTTTTTACAACTTGTGAACCAAGATAACCTACTGAAGCAATACCACCACCAAGAATAGCAGTTGGTAAGGAATTACCAAGTAGCCCTGCTAACATCCTTCTGCCACCTAAAGGAATGACAGTCGTTCCGCCACCAGTTGAAGCATTTTGATTTGCCGTTCCTTGCTGCGATGGGTTTAAGCTACCGCTTTGACGAACATGAATTGATATGTTACTATTACTTCTAATATCTTGTATTCGACTTCTTACTTGACGTAAGGCATCTCTAGCACGATTGACAGCATTAGCGTAATCATTCCAATGCTTAACACCTGCATGAACACTAGAGTTGATTTTACCAATAGCTTTAGTGGTGTTAGGTTGGTGAGTGGTGATGTTTTGTAAGTGTTTATTTACTTTTTCAACAGCAGTAGCCATGTCACGATAAGACACGATAATTCTATTGTTAGCACCTGCGCCACGTACTTTATTTAAAGCTGTATCTACCGACTCTAAAGCAGACTTCAAACTTCTTAAATGTTTAGATGATTGCTTAACACCTTGATTTAAGTTTGTAAACTCATGTCTAGCACTAGCTAAACTTCGTTTAAACTTATCTAAACCGCTAGTATCAACTTTAAAACCAAGACTAGCAAACATACTTGCAATTTGCATATTAATTCCTTATACTAGCTTTTACTAAGTTTTAGTACCCTAGCGTTTAACGATGGCTGTACGACTCTCTATTGTTTTTTAATTCATCTTCATGAGCCATCCAGTTTTCGTAGTGTTGATACTCCATCAAATCATAGACATCACTAATAGTCATTTCATGATTTAACTTATACAACAAACTTGCTTTATCTTTAGTCGATGGGTGTGCTAATACTTGCAACCACTCAAAAGGTAAAGAGAAATCTTTTCTAAACTTCTCTTCTTCTACAGGGTTTACCCTCGTTGACGAATCATTACTTACGCTTTTGGTAAATTCGTAACGAGTCTTTGAAAAGACTCAAGATAGTTTAGCTTGATAACTTGAATTACTAGCAAAAGGAAAGCATCATAGTTTTCTGCAAACTCTTTATCAAAGTCGATTTTCATATTATCCACTTCAACATTAGACACTAAATCAACAAGTAATTGCTCAACCTCTTTTTGATTTTCATCACTAAGTAAGCCAATTAATTGTGAGATAATTTCACTATCGTCTTTATTTTCGTTAAACATAAACCCAATAAAAGGAAATACATATTTAGTAAGTCGTGGTAAGTATGACCAACCTTCTCGACCTTTAAACGAGTTGATGACGTATGCTTTATTATTAATTCTTTCAATATGTTGTGACATTTAAAACTCCTAAGTGTTATTTACCTACTGTTGGAAAACAAACTACATTACCACCAACAGGACTACCTTCTAAGACAGCTACTTGTGTGTTCGGTATGTTTTCTATTTGTTGTGTGACTTCACTAATTTGTGTTGCTGTAGACGATTGTGATATAGTTTCTTCTACAGTTGTTTCAGATGACGCAGTTTCATTAATCTCTTGAACACGCATTAAGTTTGGTGCATACTGATTTAACGCTAAGACATACACCCTATCATTAGAATCTGTTTGCATATCCTTCTGTGGCATTGATAAGATATATGCTTTATAAACACCTTCTAACTTACCATTTTCATGCACTGACACAGAAAACCAACCTTTAGTTTTTTGTTGAGTATTTCTTAAATCTTTAAGTAAATCATTAGATGGTGATGTGGGAAGTAGTGTTACTGTTAACGTATTGCTTTCTATTGTCTCATAGTAGACGGTGTAATTAACATCAATACCTTGCTCTTGCTTTAATATGTTTTCAGCATTGATTGATGATGATACAACACCTACAAGTGGTATTCCTGCAACTAAAATTGTATTCTTTGATGAATCGTATAATTGTGTTTGTCTTTTAACAACATTATTCAATCCGTATTTACCTAATAGACTGTTAGCTTTATCAGATAGTTCGTCTAATACACCCATTATTACAATCCTTAGAATAAATTTTTCAATCTTGTTTCAGCACTATCAATCCCTTTTTGCACCATATTCATAATCTTAGGTGCTGTGAAACCCATTGATTCAGCAATACCCATATAACCAATCAATGACATGATTGTACTTAGTGATTCAGCAACGAATGATGCTTCACTTGTACCTCGTATCTCATAGTTACCATCGTGACAAATAAATGTCCATGTACGATTACCTAATTCAGCACCAAATTCACTACTGGGCTCTGTTTCAAAGAAACAATCAGAAGCACTAAATGTAGTACCTTGATTACCTACAGCTAAACTTGCTGTCTCTCTAATACTAATAGGCATCCGCAAATTAGTACCTAGCACTTTATACAGCTTTTGAATTAGGTGTAGAAATTCATTACTTTCACTCACTTGAGATAGTGTGATAGTGACACGATAACTCCCATAACTATCAACAAAACCTGTATGACTACCATCTTGTGCTTTTCTAAAACTTACAAGGTTGTCAATACGTTCAATGCTAATAAAACTATCTTTAGCAAGTCCTACAAGGTCAATCCCAAATACGCTTACTTTCACTTGTGATGGTACATAGCTGTATAGATTAGCCATTGTAGGACTCCGTTAATTTATTAGATTTGTTTCCATGTGTCGTCAATATCAACACCTAAAGCGTCTAAAGCATTAGCCAGTTCAGGGTCAACTTTACCTGCACCACCTAGATATTGTTCTGCACCTGCCAAAACAATCACCCAATCACGGTTTGATGTATCATTACCGTACTCATAGTTTTGTGGGCGTTTAACAAAGCATTGTGCTGAATAAGCGTATGTACGACTAGATTTATCAGCAAACGTACAAGTAAAGATACCATCTAACCCTGTAAGGTCTCGTTCATCGTAGCTTGCAATAGCAGATAAATAATCATTACTTGCTGAAGTTTGGTCTAAGTGAACAGTCATGCGCAAAGTTTTATCTAAGCTATGAGTACGAACTGTCTCACCGTAGTTTAATGTCTTTTCAGCCCATGTTGCTTCAGGGTATTCCAAAGTTACAACACTATTCTTACTCATACCACCAATGATATGAGAAGTATTTGTTTTTGGATGTGTAATTGCGATTACAATGCTACTTGGGCGATAGCTTGCTAATTGTGATGTTGCCATTTATAATACTCCTAATTAAGCGTAAACTGTGCCTTCAATAGCATTGACAAAAAGAATAGCACCTGCTAATCTTGCTCTAAATGTGATTTTGCGTAGATAACCACTTGCACGTTCTTGTGATGTCAGTTTATTAGCGTCAGGAACTTGAATACTAAACCCTTCGTCATCTGTAAGAATGTTATAACGTACAGCTTCATTTAATACCGTTACAACTTCGGCTTTAAACAATTCAATACCTGAATTAGTGTAGTTGATACGGTCTTTAGTGTATAATAGATTCCATGCTCGTTCAGCTAAACGGATTTCCAACCAAATAGCACCTAAAATAACATGGAGTTTTTCACCACCTGCAACATTCGCACTACCTTCAATGCTGTCATCTTGACCTACTTTAGTGTAGAAATGAGCATTTTTAGATTGCAATGTTGACCATTCAGTACGAGTAAAACTTTCAGCTACTAAGGTGGTAAGTGCTTTATGAATCCAAGCATTGCTGCCAATAACTGCTGAAGCAAAACGACCTACCCATGCTGATTCAGGACTTACAACTGTTGTGTCACGAACAAACATACCTAAAGAGTGCATTAAATTTAACGCTTTTAGTTTTGAGAAAATGTCTGTAGTGTCTGCACTATCTAAGGCTTTAACATTACTAGATGAATAAACATACATTGCTGTTTGTGTTTCAATGTATTGAGCAACAGCTAATTTATCAGCGTCATCTACAGCGTCAGTGATTAAGAAAAACCACTCATTAGTTGCTGATTGTAGTTTCTTAACAGCATTGACATAATTAAAGCTACCGTCTTGTTCTGCTACTACTTTACCCACTACAATATCGCGTACTTGTGGGTTTTGACTAAAGATACGTTGTGCTGCAATATAAGCGTATTCAATAGTTGTGAACCCATCGCTTAACATTTCTGTAGTAGATGAATACTTACGATACAACTCATTTGTACCAAAGTGTGCGTGTTTTGATAGCACAGCGATTGTTTGCAAATCACGTACTGTCTTACTTGTTGTTTCTCTGTTAATAATTACATTAACAATATCGCTAATCTGTAACATTAAATGTTCCTCTGTTTATTAATTGTATACAACACCTTCGATATCCGCATTTAATATCGAGTACGTGAGTTTTGCTTTGAATTTGTAGGTTGCGTTGTTTTGTTGTCTGTCTAATGTGTTACCTAATAGCTGATACTCTGAAAAGATACCTTCTGTAACGGCTACATCTAACACCTCTTTGATTTTATTTTCTATCAACACAACACCTTCAGATGTTGCATCAACCTTTCCACTTTGGTATAGTAAATTCCAAACGTTTTTAGTGATAGCGTATCTAACCCAATCAAGACTTACTTGTTCGTTGATAACAACACCTTGACCCGTAACACCATTACCTTCTGTTGCACGTTCCCCTAATATCTTTATTGATGTAGTTGAAAGGTTAGGGATTGTTGTCAATCTAAAATCATCAACTCCTGCAATAAACTTATGCAACCATTGAATTTTACTAGGGAACCTGTGTCCACATAACGCAATCCAACCACCTTCAGGGTACGCTGTTTTAAATGATTGTGCTTCATCGGATTCTAAGTCATGAACTTGTAATGTGACATTAGCTGTATCATCATATTGAACATTCCCATCATCAAACCAATCCCAATAATCTTTTACACCATCACTTAAATATGGTAGGGTGTTGTTTCCATAGGTCTTGTTGATATAATATAAAGTTTTATCTTTATCTAAAAAGTTTGAGCCATCATCCCAATTTGTATTAGCTTGAGAATAGAAAGGCGAGTAATAAAACACAATTTTTCTATTAGCTACTAAATCGGAGTAGTCATTTGTAGATGAAAAGAATTGTAGTTTGTAAGAATCCACACTATTGACATAGGTGTTAAAACTTAGCACTGTTTCAATATTCTTTGTATCAATTACAACGTAATAATAGGTACTATTATCATCAGCTTCAAAAGCTTGCTCATAGGTTTCATTTGTACGTTTTGCTCTTACGAATACAGATGACATACCTTGTTGTAAGAAAGCTGTTCTACAGAAATCATAAGCTAATGAAAAACGATAATATCCATTTTTAAGTAAGTCGTCTAGTGTTCTTACTTCAACCGTTCTAGGTGCTAAATCATCTTCAGTGATAAAGCAAACATTATAAAAAGCGTCACTCTTAATAACGTAGTTTTCAACATTAACATCAACTTTAACAGGTGATAAATTTAATTGCATATCGTCACCCCATTAAATTAGTTTAGCTATAGTGACTTCGATATTATAGATATTAACTGCTCTATCATAAGTTTTAACACTAATTGTTAGCCCATTTGAAGCTAACGCACTGTCACCATACATCACAGTTTCAAAGTGAACATTTTGAATTAGGTTATCACCACGTAAGATTCTATCTTCACTATAAGGGATTTCTGTGGTATCTTTTGACATTGACAAGTTTAAGAACGTTTGTTGGCTACTTGAAGCCACTTTAAATCTAACACGGACACTATAGAAACCATCACTATCCGCTAATAAATACTTTTGATTTGTGGGGTTGTAGAACGTTGTGACACCTGTTGGTAACACTTCCACCTTGTTTGTAGAATTATTGGGAATAACGACCTGTGTGTTGATTGGGATAGTGTAGGGTGATGCGTCAGTGTATTGACTATCTTTATAAGTAGCCCAACCATATTGATTTGGTGGAGTGTCTGACTTAACAGTTGTATTGTCTGTGTATGTCAATGTTAAAGACAAATCAGAATTAAACTTAGCACTACTGATTGATTTACCATCAGCACCTTTTTCGCCTTGTAATCCCTTTTCACCTTGAATACCTTGTAACCCACGAATATTATCAGCATTAGCAATATTACTTACTAAGCCATTACTACTAAGGTACTGTCCTGTTGTAGGTTTTGTACCACTACCGCCTAGCCAATCTGATATTTGCAATACTACATCATTACCACGAGCTACGGTTTTTAATACAGGCGACCACCCATTTAAACCATCACTACCTTTAGCACCTGTAGCACCAACTAGGGATTGTAACCATTGTGTTTGTGTACCCTGATAACCATTAGCAACAGCAACTTGATAAACACTTAACCCATCCTTACCATTAGTACCATTTGCACCGTTAACGCCATCTTTACCGTCTTTCCCTGCAACACCTTGTATTCCTTGTTCACCTTTAACGTTCTCCCTTATCCAAGCTTGAAAAGTTGGTCTTGAAAGCAATCTAGCACTACCATCATCTACCACAAGGAAATAATCATTGTCTGTAAATTCAGATGATGCCATTGTCGGTAATTGGTCAATCTTTACTTCTGCCACTTAGCACCTCTAAATGTTATAATCTATATCAATATTCACATCATCTACATTGGCTAAATCACCAGTGATATTAACTCTTTTAATTGTATTAACAGTAAATTCTTCACAAATCTCTAAGCTAAATGTTATATTCAAAATAGCACGTTTGTAGTTGACACCATCAACAGGAGAAGGTTGATATAATATGGTATCAAAATCCTTAATACCTAATCCTTGTTGTTCAAACGCATATTGGTAGAAGTCGCTATTCAAACCTCTGTGAAATCTTTTAAACCAATCATGTGCTGTGCCGTTTGTACTATCATGCAAAGTGAATGAAAAGTTATGAAATTCTGTTTGGTATATTCTTTCTGTAGATGTTGTAGCAGAATGACTATGCGTATTTCGTGATAATGAATTAGTCCAATCGCTGATTGTTTGAATTAACAAATAGGGTGGGCAACACCCTACACCACTTCTATCAGCTAATACAAGAGTAAGCTTAGGTGGTAGGTCTATTGATTTTAAAGCATTGATTATCTGCTTTTCTATGTTCATATAATCACCACATTATCAAAATCTTCACGCTTAATTTCACCAGTAATTCTAGGTGATTCACTATCATTCAATCTAACGGCAATAGCTTCACAATGTTCACCAAAATTCATATAAGGTTTTGATACAACAACTTTCCAATAAGCACCACGATAAAATATTAAATCAGCTTCAAGTGGAACACAACCTGACCTAGCTGTATATAAGTGGTGGTTACTAAAGATTGCAATAGCTTCTTTCTCACGCTCACCTTCAGGTAGCATTTTAGATTGGTATGACAATAAACTAGGTTGAATGTTAGCGTAGATATTGATTATCGCTCTATCGGCTATTACCCATTCACCATCCACCCATTTACCACTATCATCAACTTGCCTAGTTACTTGATGTAGACGTTTACCTAAGTTTGTTAAACTTCTCATGGTGTCACCTTGATATTACCAATCCCTTGTCTGTAAACTTTAGACTCAAAACTATTAACCATAACACCACTATCGAACATTTGATACTTATGTCCTTTCAACTTAACCGTATAAGGTGCTAAAGGTTTGTAGTTTTGTGATGCAATAGAATTACCATAAGCTGTTCTTAGGTTTTCAGCTAAGAAGTTTAAATGACTATCAACATCTCTACCTTCTAATGCAGCGATAAAGATGTATTTAATATCGTTATAATAACCATACCTCACCTTATTCACAGCTTGTCTAAAGTAAGGTCTAGCAGGAATTGCTGCATTATCTTCTGTAGCAGGAATACCAAACTCTTGCCAATTAGCAACTTGAGCAATAGGGACTTGAGCATTAGGGTGCATCTTATTCTTTAACCACCCATAACGGATATGACGCTTATTCAACACCTTAATATCCCTTTGAAGGGCTTTTAATTTTGTTGTGTCAATATCTAATTTAAACTCAAATTCCATGATACATTCCTAAGCTATTCTATGATACGTCTAGGGTATGTTGGGTGTTCACTGACACCAAAAGGAGTGATTGTACGTTTAGATACCCAACTAGGAACACCACTATGTTGTCCACGATAGAACACACTATCAATTAAGTATGGGTGATTTTCATACCACTCAACAACATCTCTAAATACCCCACCAACATATACAGCAGGGGTAGCACCAGTGAGTAATGGGTTACTAACTTTCTGTTTAAGCCAATCTAAATAGTTTTTATAACGCTCACCTAAGAAAGCTTCTTCCTGTCCCACTCGTTGTCTAAAACCATCTTTAGCTAATTTAGCTAGAATAGCATTACCTACATACTTACTTACTGTCTTAGGTGATAATGGATATTTATTCAAATAGTATTGATAACTTTCATCTGTTAGAATATAATCATACTCATCAACATCACCAAATTCCAAACGTAGAGCATGAATTGGATTGTTTGTTGGGTCAAATAATGTTTCCATAATGTTCCTTGTTTATCAATATATTTTATAATAATCTAAAACAAATCATTATAAAATATAAAGGGAGTGACTAAGCACTCCACAATATAAGTTTGTAACAAATAGTTAAACTGTTACAGTGATGTCGATAGCCATTTCAGGGCGTGCCATGAATGGGATTAGGTGTGACTCTAAGGTCATGTCGATGTGTGTATCATCAACGATACCTGTTGAACGAGCATACCACTTACGACCTGCTGAATTGTAGGTGTTGAAGTAAGGTGCAGGAGTGTACTTAACTTTATACAAGTTAGAAACACCGTGAACGATAGTCCAACCTTTCATGTTAGCTACAGCGTCTACAGCGTCACCATTCCAACGATAGAATTTTTGTGGATAAGTGACGAACAATAGATTACCATAAGCAAACTCTCTGCGGAAGCCGTATTGAGTAGAAACAGGAACATTGCGTTGACCATTTAACATAGGTTGACGTAACGCTTCAGTACCACGACCTTGATAAGCCAACTGGTACATCGTATTTAGGTCAGGGTGGTTAACGATAGCGTTAAATGCACCTTCACCAACTACCACTTCAATCAAACCTACGTTACCATTGTAACCATTTAATTCAGCTACTTTATTGCTCAAAGCTGTCAGGCTTGAGATAATATCTGCTGTAGGTGCAGCGTTGATAGTTAGAGTGGTTTGTGCAGTACCAGTGTTAGCAAAACCGTCAATAGCTACAGCACCATCTTTAGGGTCTTTAGTTTGACCTTGAGTGGTGGTAAGTAGTAAGTATTCCATGTTAGCAGCACCAACATTGGATAGACGAGTAAGTTCGTTTACTACAGCTTGTTGTACTGACTCTGATTGATAGTCGATGGTATCGGTGATAACACCAATCAAATCCTCTACATGAACACCACCAGTTAGTTTGGTAGTAACACCACTCATAGTGATGAACTTCTCACGAGAACCTTCTACAGCCATTGCATCACGCTCTGTACGTGAGGTAAGCTTAGTCATTTTCGCATTTGGTTCATCAACAATTTTGTAAGCGTGAGATAGTGATAAAATACCTTGCGCTTCAAACAAACCACTGTTATCAATATAACCGTATGATGGGTTAATCTTTTCTAGAGTTAACTCTAAATCAATCGTAGTATTAGGGTTAATTGGATTGCGTACTTGTGCCATTATTTATTATTCCTTTATAATTATACAACAGGAGTGTATTGTTGTTCAACCATTTTGAATCGGTTTACGGTGGTGAATACTTTATCAAGTTTAGCTTGTTCGGTTGCAGTAAGTTTATAGTATTGAACACCGTTGATATCCAAATAACCTTTTTTCAGGATGCCACGACCATCGCCTTTTACAATAGCAACACCATTACCATTAGCAACTTGAGTAAGACGGTCAAAGTCTTGTGCTACAGCAGGATTGGTAGGAAGGTCACGACCAACAAACACACCTAAAGTTGCTGTATCAGCTAGAGTAGCAAGGTCAGTTTGTTTAAGTGGTGTTGCTGTATTAGCTAGGTAATCTACAACAAGGATTGTACCAACGCGAACAGGTTTAGCTGTAGTAGCGCCTGTAATGTTGAATGTCTCGCGACCATAACCAACGTCTGTATTTACTTCATAGCCAAATACATCAGATGGTTTTACGATGGTGGGGTTTAAATTAGTGATAACTGCCATTTTCTATTTCCTTATGCTTTTTTAGACATTTTTTCTGCTGTTTGAGCAAGCTGTTCTTCTAGTGTAAGTTGCTTAACACTGTCTTGACCTTCACCACCAATTTCAGCAAATTGTTTTTCTTGGGTTTCTTGTTTAACTTCTAACGACTTAGCAATCACATTGAATTGTTCATCAGATAGAGTTTGAGTTGACGCAAGCAATGTAGCCACTTGTTCGTTGTCTTTACCTAGTGACGCTTCTAGTTTAGCTGTACGTTGTGCTACACGAGCATCTAGTTCAGCTTTTACTTTTTCAGCTTCGAGAGTTTCTTTAGCTTCTTTGATTTCAGCTAACTCCACTTTCATTACTTCAAGTTGTTCTTTAGTGATGTCATATTCAGCTTGTAAATTCGCTAGAGAAGTGATAAGCTGTGTTTTATCTTCTGTTGCAGTAGCAAGTTGTGTTTTTAGTTCTTGCAACTCATCAGCGTTTAATTCAACATTTTTAGTCATGTTTTCCTCTGATTGTAAAAAATACATTGATTTCATGTTAGATTTGCTAGGTAGGTAGTTTCCATAAAACTCTGATTTTGTCATAATTTTATCAATGAAGCCAACATCTAACGCATCTTCCGTATCAAAGACTTTTGCTTGAGTAGCAATAACATCTTCGACTTGCATATTACGATTTTTAGCAATAAAGCTAGTAAATTGTAAACCTGTTTTATTAACTTTCTTCTGTAAGTCGTTAATAAATGTTTTTGAAAACTCACCATTAGAATCAAATGGAACTTTGTTTTCACCGAATGTAATGAATTGTCGTGTAATCCCTGCATTTTCTAGCATTTTTGAATTGTTAATCAGTTGAACAACTACACCAACTGAACCAATCTCACTAGACGGTCTAGCAACAATCTCATCAGCAATACTAGCCCATGCGTATGCAGCACTAGCAGCCAACCCATCAACATAAGCAAAAATAGTGATATTGTTTGCATTGGCTAAGTCTTTAACTTCTTGAGCGACCTCGAAGCATGAAAAACTCTCACCCCCACCACTATCTAAATTCAACACTAACTTTTGAATACCCATATCCACTTGTTGTTGGAATGTGGATAACAGTTTTTCGTATGATGTAAAGCCCATACAAGCATTGAAATCATCATGTTTAGCAACTAATGTACCTACGATATCAAGTGTACCAACTCTACCATCAGCAGAGACACCTAATCGTTTTCTATCAATTATTAGTCGTTCTTCGTGCGTTAAATCAACATTAGCTTGTTCTTTAGTGTCTACTTCAACTTTATTTTCATATACAAAATCAGATTCATTTTCAATACCATTAGCGCGATTGACTAGGAATTGAGCAATAGTTTGTAAATCCTCTGATAAAATAAGTTGTGGGGTATTGAACACTCGTCTAGCTAAAGTTAAACTACCACGTTTATACTTCGCCATTATTATTCCTTATTAATTGTTATATAGGTTGTTAGCACTGTTATCTACCTCACTAGGATTATCACTCGTTCCGTTGTCAGAACCCTTTGACATACCATCGCTTGCTCTGCTATCATCCTTTTGCTCAACACCTAAAATCTTATCAAGGTCATCTTGAGACATATCTTCAGATAATCGTTCAGGTAGTCCTAATTCCTCACCAATGTAATTAATATTCTTAGGTGTTACAGGGATAAGTTTAGTAGCTTTAGTTTGTTGCATTGCCTTAGCAAATTCAGAGAAAGGAATTTCACGTAACTTACCATATTTTAACTTTGGTGTTTTATTTTCATCCCAACCATTTAATCTAAATAGGTGTGGAATTAAATCATTATTAATTACTGTGAATATCTCTTTAACCCTATTCTCAACAAGCATACTAAGCATTGAAGTTTTTGTACCATCAATACCATCTGCAATTTCACCTGCAAATAAACATAAAAGCATTTCTTTCTTTAAACGCTCAATGATTGCTGTGATTGCTGTAATATTACTAGATGATGCAGACATTAAGCTAAAGTCAAATAACTTACCACCTTGACCTGTCATATCCTCACGGTCACTAGGTAACGCCAAACTTGATTGTTGTCCTATAGCAATCTTAGATACACCATCAATTAATGTACGATAGACTTCACTATTTGGGTCAGCAGGGTCAGTTGTCATGTATTCAGACGGCATCCAAATAACAGGTAAGCCGTTAAGGTTTTTACTTGAAGCAATCCCTTCTAAGTCTTTATAGCGTTGATAATCACGCCATGTATCATAGACATAAGATAGTGGTGAAACACCTTCGCCCTTACCATTACTACTATCAGCTTTGAAATGTAGAAAGTTCTCACGAGGGATTAACAACTCCCCATTCCATTCTTTCTTGATATTAGATAGAGTATTAGTAAGGTAGGTAATACGTCTATGAGATTGACGTTGAATAACGCCTACAATCTCTCTACCTCGTTCATCATACTTGAAATCCTCAATAGTTTTCTGTGGGCGAATGGGTAATCGTTTAACACCTACCTTACCATCATCATACCTACTACCGAATTTCTTTTGACGAACACGAAACACTTTCTCATGAATACTAAATCCATATTTATTCATTGACAAGGCTTCACGTAGAAACTCATCAAATGAGTGTGTCATATCGTTATTATCTTTTGTAATACCTAAACAATCGTCAACGAATTTAGCACGTTTCTTATGTGTATCACTTTCATCGTAAGGCTCAATGTATCTAGGGACACGTAAAGCGATAGTTTGAACAGCGTTTAATGCACTAGCTAAGGTAGTATCTTTTCCCATAGCTTCAAAAGTTTGAATACTGTAAGGAAACACTAAATCTTTATCTACAGAGAACAACGACCACTCATCATCAAAGATACTACGTTCAGGTGGCATTTTCATACCAATTTCCTTCGGTAATGGCTTTTTCTCTGCTGTATTATCTCTTTGTTTAGCCATTAAATATCCTTAATATTTCATTTTCAACGCTGCTGCGTTCAGAACTGGTAACTCTTTAGATGTTGCTAGTAAGTTAAACGAGTCTGCTGTAGCATCAACGATATCATCGTGAATCTTACTACGACTACCTGTAAACAATTCCAACTCTGTGAAAAATGTTTCATTCCACTCATCTTCTTTGACAACCACTAGGTTATTTTCAGATACAGATGCGAAAGGTAGAAATCTATCTAACTTAGATTTTGTAGTACCTACTTTATAGAATTTAATAGGGACTCTAGCTTCAGCAAACACCATAGAGAAGTGATGCTTTTGAATCTTACCTGCACTAGCAGGTTCTATTGGTAAGTAATTCATACAACTACTACCATAAGTTTCAAAATCTTTTCTAGCTTGTTCTACAAGCATTTGTTCTAACTCACCTACACGCCATCTACCATGTACTAAATCTTCAATCAAATACCTGCCTGATTTTAATTTAGCGATTAAAACACCTGCACAGTAATCGGGGTCAGCGTTTTGCTCTGATGGTAGTGTGGATGCTAAATCCCACGCTCTAACTCGTCTAACGACTTCATCATTAGCTAATAAGTCGTGCATACGAATTGTAGGAGTCCATGAGCGTTTGAAATAACCACTACCTTCTTCTACAGCAAACCAATTTCCTAGAAGCAATCTTTCCTTTGTAATTCTAGGTAACGACATTAAGTTTGAAACATACTCAGGGTTGGCTTCAAGAAGTGGGGGGTTGTCAAGGCACGTAGCTGATATGAAACTGAATGTTCTAGGATTACAAGTCGTTTTACCGTTTTTATCTTTTGGGTATAAGTGACCGTATTTCTTAATCATTTCTTCGGCAGTATCACCCCAAGCCATTTCGTTACCATTACGGATATAATAGCGAATAACACCATCAGCTTCGGGCTTAGGTCTACCTTCTACCAACTCACCATTAATGTGTGTACCCATTGGGTACAAGTGATAAGGTTCTAACCATTTTCTAATGAACGAATCGGGTGATGGATTACACGTAAGCCATATGCAAGGTTTCATTTTTGCAGATGTACGTAAACGTGATATAACCCACATCACCTCTTCTTCTGTGAAGTGAGTAGATTCGTCACACATGGCAGCAGAGATTTGAATACCTTGAATGGCGTTCATACCCGCTTCACCATCTAAACCAGTGAAATTGATAGTAGCACCACTAGGGAAATAGATACACATGGGTTGTTTTGTGTATTTTACACGTTTGTCGTAAGCTGTAAACATTTTAACTGCTTCACGAAAAGCACCGCCACCATTTTTCAAGTCTGTAGCATTTTTACGAAATACGTAACCAACGAAGTTTGGGTCATGTACATAGAACAAAAAACGCATAAGACTTAAAAACGTCTTACCGCTACCACTTGCACCACCAAAAATTGTGATAAATGCTTCAGAGTTAATAAACATTTCTTGCTTTCGTGAAGCAGGTGCAAACAATACTTCACTGGTCATAACCATACCTCAAAATATTAAACTGTTACTACTGCATCGTAGGACTAAACTTACTCTGATTGATAGGGGAAATCCCCTTAACGAAGTTTTCATCTTCAATATCAGCAACTTCAGCTTGTTTAATCTTATTCGTTAATTTCTTATTCTTAATGTTCTCTTTGAACTCTTGTTCTTTTTGAACTTCATTCTGTAAGCGAATCCACAACATTAAATAATCTTGTGTTGCTTTCAATTTATCTTTAGCAGAAAATTCATCACTATTACAAATTTTCTCTAAAGCTAAATCCTGTTGCTCAAGAACAAATGCAATCTTACTACCCATTTTAACTTTTACAGTTTCAAATGTTTCAGGTAGTCTACTTGCTACTCTATTCATTGTTATTATCCTTTTGTTCTTGCACTACAATTTCTTAATGGTAACTTTAGCTGTACCTTGATGCTTTCTTGATAACATAACTTTTACCAAAAACTCTATATTCTTTATTTTTGTAAGTTACAGTGCGTCTTAAATTTTTGAAATGAATGGTATAATCTTTTACGTTCTCTAAATAATTATTTAAAACATATTTCCAAGAATCAATATCCTCAAACTCAAATATGTGTATAAGATTTACGTTATTCTTCTTACAAAGATTAAACTTATTGTGATGGTAGCTTGATGGCTTTTTAGTACATTTTAAAAAATCAGAAGCGTCATCATCGTTAGTATGATGGTAAGCAATACCATTGTATTCAATAGCCAAGTTTAAACTAGGTATATACAAATCTAATTCTTTACCTTTTAACCAAGTAGGTCTGTGGTTTGGAATTACATCAATACCTTTAGAAACTATAAAGTTTATCAAATCTTTTTCAGCTTTTGACGACAATTCCATATTTGCACAACTTTTACATCCATGACCTTTTAAGTGGTTTGATGGGTACTGTGTAAACTCACCGTGAATTTTGCAAATAATTTTAATAGGGTTTTTATTTCCTGTATAATTTAACACAGAATAATCGTATTCATTACCGTGAACAGATTTTGCTAACTCCACATACTCAGGAGTTGTCATCCTATTAACATCAGAAATAATTTCGTGGGCGCATGATTTACAACCATGACCTTGTAGATGTGAATTAGCTGATTGTTCAAATACGCCATGCTTTTTACAAATAATACTGATTTTATGGTGCAAATTTACTATCTCACCAACTTTTGAATAGTCGTAAATACCTTTGTGTATTTCTGACATACGTTGTAAAACGGATGATGAATCTGACTTATACAAACTGTTTCTAAAATCATTTAAACAAAAATTACACCCACCGTATTCTTGTGATATGTGGTTAAACCATTTAATGTTAAAAGAGTTGTTGTGTTTTTCACAAGTAACTTTTATAGTTCTATTACACTCAAGATTTTTGAAATCATATAAAAATTTATCACCATGTACTTCAAAGCATTTTACTTTTAACTCATCTAAAGTGATGTAGTTTTTAATACCACACTTTAAACACCCGTGTTTAGATTTCATGTGGTTATAAGGTGTAGATTGAAATAAACCATGCTTAGGACAGATTATTTCTACTGGTGTATCAATGTTAATATATACCACACGGTTATAATCAAATTTCTCACCATGTTTATTTTTAAAATCATCAATAATCTGTTCTAAAGTTTTCTTCATAATTTTTTAATACTTACTTTAATAAGACCTTTAGATGGGATAGAAATTTTAGAAAACGCACCATAGCTTAAATCTAATGTACGACCCAATCTACTAAATCCGCCTCTATCATTAACTTTGCAAACAACACTTTTATCATTAGCTGTATTAGTAACTTTCAAATAAGTTCCAAGCTTATGAGTGTTGCTTGCACAAGTTAATGAGTGTGTTCTAAACACTTCACCACTTGCTGTCTTTCTACCGTCTAAATTGTACCAACTAGCCACTTCAGCATTAACACTAATGCTTGTCAGAAGTAACAAGCACAACATTAATGCTTTCATTACTACCTCTTTTATTTTAAACACAAAAAGCTACCTTAATTTGGTAGCTCTCATATTAATATCTTTAGCAATGTTTATAGCCTCTAAACATAGTGCTGTATAATCATCAAACTTATCTTTTGTCATCAGCTTAACGTCTTGTGGGAAGTATGATGACTCAATTATCGACATAATAATGCTCAATCTACTTTCAAGGTCTTTCATAATACTCTCACAGGTAAATAGGTGGGTTTCATTCGCTAACATGGTAGAAACCGATAACTGCACGTTCCATTAACTTTAATCATTGTCGTCAATGGGAAACCTAAATAATTGGTTAACTCTCTAATGTGGATATGTATGTTAATACGATTTATTTATTTAACGTTTGACTTCACTATCACAACATCATTCAAATTGGTGCGGATGCAGGGACTCGAACCCTGAACAGTGACTTGGAAGGACACCATGTTGCCAATTACACCACATCCGCGAAATTGGTACTAAGAATAGGAATCGAACCTACCTAAATGGGTTTGGAGTCCACTGCATTACCACTATGCTAAGACCTTACTAATGGTGGGTCAACCAAGACTCGAACTTGAAACTCAACGATTATGAATCGTGTGCTTTACCGATTAAGCTACTGACCCTTATTGGTATCGTATACTCTTACAATATTAAACAGCACTAACGTAGCTAACACGAATAACTTATGCTCTGTTATTAAGCGTTATACGATGTATATGACAAATAAATTGTCATCACCTTCTTCGTACCAAATTAATTGTCAATAGCAACAATATCGCTAAATGCTAGTGACGTATATTTCTCACCGTCTTTGTTAAAACGTACACCACTGAATTTACTGTAAAACAATCTTTGACCTTTTGGAATTTTGACTGTATTACCATCAATGTTTACAAAAGAATCACACATCACTTCGCCTAACTTAGCTAGGTTATCTACATCAGCAGTCGTAGGGGATATGATTACGCCGCCCACTGTTTTATTCTCTTGTAATAATTCTTTTACAATCACACGATTTTGCGGTGAATACATATAAACTCCATAATTAATTAAAAAATACCAACTACTAGAGGAGGATTGATGCATAAACATCATAAGTAGTTGGTTAGGAGAAACTTCATTATTGTTGTTTGTTCTTGTTATAAAGTAATAATACTACAATTAATTGCTTTGTCAAGGGGTTAGCGCAATATATTTGTAACAAATTGTAAATATTAGTCATCAATACTCACTTCATAATTAATTAATGCTTCATAAGCTCTTTGGTCAATCTGCGATTTCCACTTCTCAGCTTGCTCTTTGATAAAAGATTCTTTAGCTGTTTTATAAGCATTAAAGGCTTCAATCTCGGTGTTGAAAAGCCCCAAACACTCTTGCTTACCTTTGCTTTTCCTAACTCGTGCTACAAAAGCCTTATTTGTATTAGACCAACTAACACCAATTAAATATTCACCTCTTGAGGCTGTACGCTTGATTAAAAGTTTGTTGATTTCAGCAGGTATAAAAACACAAGAATATTCTGAATAAACTTTATTACCTTTGGTTAATAAATCTTTATCTAAATGAAATGGATTTCCATTACCATCATTACCAAATCCTACCTGATTATGACACCATTCGTAGAAATACTCGTAGCTTTTGAAGTTATCACTCACTTCACAATCTATATAAGTTGGGTATCTCTTTTTAAGAGAATCACTATAACACCTGCGTAACATATCCCTCCATAACTCATACTCTTTTGTGTTCCTACCATTGACCTTAGCTTGGTATTTAGTACCTAGTACACCAACACCGTAAACTGATGGTACATGTGGGTCTTTAACCTTACCCTTCCTGATACTTCCTAATTCTGCTATTGCTTCAAAACCGGTGTTGAAAAACCGTATCTCTACATTTCTAGCATCATTGTATTTCAACACCTTAAAGTCACCTGAATTTAAGCTTTTACATACTTTACCAACACAATCTTTATAATTTACATTGTTTAAATACTTCATTACTTACCTCTCCTTTTTGTTAATGAAAATGAATTATAGCTGCGTGTTTAATGATTGTCAATGATTCATTCATATTCATCACCTTTTTCACATTTTAAAATGTCTATAGCTATACCTTTCATCTTTCTTACCCTAAAGAAATCCTCAACATCTTCAACATTGTTTTCATCAATCATTAAAGCTGTTTCTGCTAACTCTAGCACCCATTTATACACCAACTCATTTGACCATTTCATATTCACTCCTTATTAACAAACACTATCATCACCAATAATATCTCTAGCTAAGTCTTTCATTCGCTGAAGGTAACCATTTCCTATACATACATCACCATTAATATCAAAATCTATAGTGTTATTCTCATTAATATTAAGCACCATCTTAGCGAGTTTTAAGACAGTACTTTCAGAGTAAGTTTCACTTACGCCAACTCTTATCTTACACGGACTACCATTAAATTCACCATCTATTTCATCTGTCCATTTCATATCAGCACTCCTCTTAAATATAAAAATTCATAATCAGGTTGATTTTGTAAATACCCATCTTTAATAAGTGATTTATATTGTTTTTTGTCAATCTTTCCAAAATAGGCATCACAAGCATTAACTTCTTTAAACGTTGGAATATTCTTAAACGCTCCTAAGAAATATTCACCATGCTGATTGTAATCGTTTATATCCTCTGTTAACACATATACTTTATCTGTCATAGTTTCCACCCCATCACCAACACAATTATGAATAAAATTGATTTCTTTAAACTACTCATAACTTATTTACCTCCAAATACATTCTTAATATCACCTACTAACACTTTCAATAATTCTAAATTCAAATCGTCTGCTGTATTAGCAACATCAATCATTGTAATAATATCCACTAATTGACATCTGCAATAATACAATAAGTCAACCTCTTGTTTTTTAATTACCGCATTAATAAACGAAACCCTAAAACTTAGGGCACTATCATTCAATAAATCATCAGCACTAACACCACCAACTTTAGGTCTGTCAAAATTACCACTATCCATCACACTTCCTCCCATTCTGCTTCCATCCACTTACTAAGAATAAACTTTAATGCGCCTTCATATTCATCGTACTCACTTTCAGGAACATAAATATTGAATGGTTGGTTTAATATATAATCTTTTTGAAAATGTGGTTGA
>JACCED010955720.1_pt1 | contig 34376 bp, 36 predicted proteins | sample 7455021 | NCBI WGS metagenome assembly JACCED01 (sample SAMN15323456, study PRJNA562643) | freshwater metagenome | isolation source: river surface water | place: USA:Blue River Watershed | collected 2017-08-19
ACAACCGATCAAATACAGCAAATGCTTAAGAATTATCTATTCAGTAGCAAAAGATAGATTACAGAGAGATGGTTTCCTTGATGCTTGCAATACGGCCTAAAACACCGTGGATGTACTTTGAAGACTCATCGCTAGATAACTCTTTAGCTAGAACAAGCGACTCATCAATTGCAACACTGGTAGGAACATCCTTAGACCACAAAATTTCATAGATGCCTAAACGAAGAATGTTGCGATCCACTGCGGGCAAGCGATCCATATCCCAACCCTGAGCATAAGTAGTAATGAGTTCATCGATCTTTCGACGATTATCCGACACACCATTAACAAGCTCTTTGGTGTAATCACGGATTGGTCGTGCATCTGGACCTTCAGCTGGAATGTCACGCGAAATCAATGTTTCCACCAGGTTGGTTCCACGGATATCAGTCTCATACAAGAGATCAAGCGCTTGTTTACGCGCCTTGCTACGAGCGGACACTAGTTAGCGCGACCCTGGTATGACCCATCACGTGTGTCAACCAGTACAACTTCATCCTGCTTAATGAACAGTGGCACTTGAATTTCGATACCTGTTTCAACTGTTGCCGGCTTAGTTCCACCAGATGAGCGATCACCCTGGATTCCTGGCTCCGTGTAGGTAATTTTCAAAGGAACAGATGCCGCAAGTTCGATGTACAAAGGATTACCTTCGTTAACCGCCACGATCGCCTCTGTGTTCTCCAACATGTAATTTGCAGCATCGCCAACTGTCGCGGCGCTAATTGTCATCTGGTCATAAGTCTTCGTGTCCATGAATACAAAATCATCACCCTCTTTGTAGAGGTACTGCATCTCACGCTTTTCAAGAATAGCTACATCAACCTTGACTCCAGCGTTGTAGGTTTTATCAACGACCTTGCCACTAAGTACCGACTTGAGCTTTGTGCGAACAAATGCTGGACCTTTGCCAGGCTTAACATGCTGGAACTCAACAACTGTCCACAACTGGCCTTCGATATCCAAGGTCATACCATTTTTCAAATCATTAGTTGTTGCCACAGCTAATCCACCCGCTCTTTGTCGATTGTTAATGTTTTACGAAGGTCTAAGGATACCCGCTAGAAGGGTGTGGTTTGTTACTTTGAAACTAGATTTGTTAGCGCAATGATGGCCAAAACATAAGAATTTGGCCCAAATCCGCCGATAGTTCCATTTGCAACACCTGAAATAACAGATGTATGGCGGAACTCTTCACGAGTTAAGGGGTTGGACAAATGAACTTCAATCAACGGCGCCTTCACTAACTCCGCGGCATCTCGTATCGCATATGAATAATGTGTGAAGGCTGCTGGATTAATGATCACAGGGGTGTGATTGTCCGCCGCTTCATGCAGCCAGCTAATGATTGTTGCCTCATCATCACTTTGACGAATATCGGCTTCAAATCCATGTTTGGTTGCGGCGATATCGATGAGATTTTTCAACTCTGCATAATTGAGATCTCCATATATTGACGAGTCCCGTATATCTAGCCGAGAAAGATTGGGGCCATTAACTACTAGGATCTTCATGAGGAAATTCTCTCATAAGCTGCATCTAGCTCGCTGGAAGAAAGATCATCGAGGCGAACAGTTGCTCCGATACCGTCAAGGACCACAAATCGAATCTTTGTTCCACGGGCCTTCTTGTCTAATGCAAGCAAGGGAGCGAGCTTTTGCCAGGCATCTCGTTGAAAGGTAATTGGGAGATCAAATCTACTCAAGAGCTTGCGATGCAATTCAAGAACGGTCACATCAATTAAACCTCTGGCAAAAGCCAGTTCGGCGACAAAGACCATTCCTATCGCAACCGCTTCTCCATGACGAAGCTGATACTTTGAATAAATCTCTATTGCATGACCCAAGGTGTGCCCATAATTGAGCGCCTCGCGCGCAAAGCTTTCTTTGAAATCAGATGAGACAACATCTGCCTTAACAGCTATCGCCCTGCTGATTAACTCAAGTAACTCCGCAGAGTTTTCGAGTGGACTTTTGGAATCTATCGTTTCAGCGATCCTAAGAATCTCAGGATCGGAAATAAATCCACACTTAATTACCTCAGCCATGCCCGCTGAAAAATCCCGGGAGGACAAAGTTTTTAAAAAATCTAAGTCAGCAATCACACAGCGTGGTGAGTGAAAGGCTCCTATGAGATTTTTACCGTAATCAGAGTTAATACCTGTTTTACCTCCGACTGATGCATCAACCATCCCCGCTAACGAGGTGGGAACTGCGATCCAATCAATCCCGCGCAACCAAGAGGCGGCGGCAAAGCCTGCCAGATCTGTGATCGCTCCCCCGCCTATTCCTACGATGAGATCTGATCGGGTAAATCCCGCAGCTCCTAACCAATTCCACAAATTAATCAATACTGTTGAGCTTTTGGCATCCTCACCATCTGGAACCTCAAAGATGTGAACCTCTGAATCAGTGGATTTGATCGCATCCAAATCTGGCGAAAAGCTAGAAGAGATGATGACCGCAACTCGAGCTCGATCCTTCATTAATGGAATAAGTTCTTGCGCCCATTGATGACCAATTAGAACAGAGTATTCATGTTCAGCCTTCACAGAGATGCTTTTCATTTCGCTTCCTTTACGATAGCTGTGACAATCGCATCCACATCCATCTCATCTACTTTAATCACAACATCTGCCAATCGCTCGTAAACTGGTCGACGCTTATCGCTTAAAGCTTGCCATTGTGCACGTGGATTACCTAAAAGAAGTGGTCTATCTCGGTTAAAGCCAACTCGTGGCGCCGCTGTGGCCAATGAAACATCCAAGAAAATCACTAAAGATTGTGAATCTGTTATCAGCGTTTGTGCTTGCTCTGAAATGGGCGCGCCTCCACCCAAGCTAATAACTGTGTTTTCGCTCTTCAACACATCTGCAAGCACTTCAAGCTCGATCGCTCTAAAAGCTTCTTCCCCATCAACAACAAAAATATCTGTAATGGTTTTACCCGTTGAATCTTGGATCAGAGCGTCGGTATCTAGAAACTCACGATTCAGTTTCTCTGACAGAGCCTTGCCTACGGTGCTTTTTCCAGCACCGGGGGCTCCTATCAAAACCAAACGACTCATCGTGATTCTTACTTGAAATTTAGGTTAGAAATGTATGACTGGAAATTTCGACGAGTCTCAGTAACAGAATCGCCACCAAACTTTTCCAGAACAGCTTCAGCGAGAACCAAGGCAACCATCGCCTCGGCGACTACCCCTGCTGCAGGTACTGCGCATACATCAGAGCGTTGATTGATCGCCTTGGCCGCTTCACCAGTTAAAACATCAATAGTGTCTAGCGCCTTTGGAACGGTCGAAATCGGTTTCATAGCCGCTCGTACTCGAAGAATTTCACCGTTGGACATACCGCCTTCGGTACCACCTGCTCGATCTGTGCGGCGAACAATCTTTCCTGAAGCATCCTTTTCAATCTCATCATGTGCCACAGAGCCTCGGCGAGTAGCTGTTTGGAAACCATCGCCTATCTCGACGCCTTTAATCGCTTGAATTCCCATAACCGCACCGGCAAGTTTTGAATCTAAGCGACGATCCCAGTGAACATGTGAACCCAACCCAGGTGGCATATTAAAGGCAAGGACCTCAACTACGCCTCCCAATGTGTCACCGTCACGATGAGCGTTCTCAATCTCAGTAATCATCAATTCACTTGTTGCCGAATCAGCGCAACGAACTGGATCGCTATCGATCCTCTTCATATCAGCGGCCAGTGGCAACGCTGTACCTTCTGGAACTCGAATCGATCCAATGGCTAAGACGTGACTCAAAATTGTGATTCCTACACTTTGTTCTAAAAAGTTTCGAGCTACAGCTCCCAATGCAACACGAGCCGCAGTTTCGCGCGCACTAGCTCTTTCCAGAATTGGACGAGCATCATCAACATCGTACTTTTGCATTCCCACTAAATCTGCATGTCCTGGACGTGGACGAGTCAACGGAGCGTTACGAGCTAAATCACGAATCTCTACATCAGGAACTGGATCAGCGGACATCACCTTTTCCCATTTAGGCCACTCTGAATTTCCTACTTGAATCGCGATCGGGCCACCTTGAGTCAGACCTAACCGAACTCCACCCAAAATTGTTACCTTGTCAGCTTCAAAGTTCTGACGTGCTCCACGACCAACTCCAAGACGTCGACGCTCTAAGTGGTAATCAATATCTGCAGTCGTAACTGAAACGGAGGCGGGAATTCCTTCCACGATTGCACTAAGTGCCTGACCGTGAGACTCACCAGCTGTTAACCAACGCATGTTCCTATTGTGACAGATCTGATCCCCACCGCGACGCCAAATAAAGGCCCAAACCGATGAAAATACTGGGTGCCATGGGTATGTATCTGGCCAATCTTCTTTTATTCAGAGACACCAACATGAAATGAATCATTAAGCAGAAAAGGATCAATAATCCGAAATTAGGAAAACCAGAAACACCAGCGCTGTTGAGCCACACACCTATGACCACAAGTAGCTTCAGATCCCCCATTCCCATCCCGAGAAGGTGAAACAGTATTGTGGAAAAAAGAAGGATGAACAGAACCTTCAAATCGCCAAAACCATTAACCACAAGATGTGGGATAAGAAAGATTGTCAGAAGCCAAAGATAGATATTTGGAATCTTATGGAACTTGAGATCGGCTAATGCAATGGGTAAAGAAAATGCGAAGAGAGCATAGATCACCTGCTAAAAGTACTGATCTGAAAGAGTACTGAAATCCGGTTGTGGACTACCTCAGTTGAATTAACGCAGCCTTGCGTAAATGCTCATACAGAAAAGTACGATCTAGGACAACTCCAGAGAAAATCTCCATTTGAGAAATCGCCTGATGAATCAAAAGCTCTACTCCATCAATAACCAGTTGATCCGAGGCAGCCCAGGCGCGAGCCAGATCTGTAGGCCACGGATGATATAAAACTTCGAAGAGAGCGCCGCGGGGTGCGTTGATCGAAGAGAGAAAACTGCCTGCAGCATCTCCTGGCGCAGTATTTACTACAAGATCTACATCGTTGATCAGGGACGTTGACTCCCATGGTAAGAATTCAATTGGAATATCTGAAGCCTTATTCATGCTTGCTTCGCGATCGGCATTTCTGCTGACAACTTGGACCTTCTTTGCCACAGTTGAAAGATATGAAACCGCAGCTCTAGCCGTTGCCCCAGCACCTAAAACCATCACCGTGTCTAATGAATCGATCTGTTGAAACTTTAGTGAGTATTCAAATCCTGCAACATCGGTGCTGGTCAAGGACCACATACCGTCTGCGCGGGTCAAAGTGTTACCACTAGTAATACGTTGAGAAAGCGCGGAAGAGGCATCTGCCAAGGAAAGCGCTTCCTCCTTAAGCGGCATCGTCAGCGATAAGCAGTTTTTATTGGTTGAACTAAGAAATGATGCCAACTCCCCCGATCTAACCTCAATCGCCTCGTAGCTACCTTGGATATCTAAAAGTTTGTATGCCTTTGCGTGAAGCAAAGGGCTCAAGGAATGAGCTATGGGAGAACCAAGTACGGCTGCATTAATCAATTGAAGGCACCCGCCTTTCGATTCTTTGTGTAAAGCTGTTTCCAAGTATTGAATACGGAAATACTAGATGTAAATCGGGTGTCCCCTGGAGCTACAGTAATGAAATACAGCCAATCTCCTGGCGCAGGATTAAGCGCTGCCTGAATTGCTGATGTTCCCGGGTTGCCTATGGCACCTGGTGGTAATCCATAACGGCGATAGGTGTTGTAGGGCGAATTCAGCAAAGTAGAATTCCGGCTCAAGAAAATCTCACCTCGAACCTTCTTTATAAAGTGAACAGTTGAATCCATTTGCAGAGGCATATCAATGGCCAAACGGTTGTAAATAACCCGGGCCACTTTGTCAAAATCCTTAGTATCGCCCTCTGCTTGAACTATTGATGCAATAGTCAGTAATTGCAGAGCAGAGTATTTGTCATTGCCTTGAAGAATAGTGCGTGCGACCTTGTCACTGGTGAAGCGATCCACCATCTCTTGCAAGGCCGACAGCGCAGATGCCCCCTGCTCAAATGAGTACTGCGCTGGAAAGAGCAGCCCCTCGCTATCTGTGAAACCCGCTGGAAGTTTGAGCTGAGTTAAAGCGCTCTTGATCTCACTTTGGGAAAATCCATTACTCACCAACGATTCGATAATTTCGCTCTTCCAGGCTCCCTCATTGACCTTAATCAAATTAGGAATTCGATCAGGATCTAGAAGTTGTTCGAGCGCCTGCAGCGCTGAGATTTTCTTGGTCAACCGATGCTGACCGGGTGCAACCTTTTGTGACCGAGTATCGGCTACTGCAACTCGAAAATATGATTGTGAAGATTTCACAACCCCAGATTCGTACAGCAGGGATGCGATATCAGATCCAGAAGCACCTGCCGGAATATCAATGACTACCTCTTCCATATCTGCAACTATCTTGACGGCATCGTAATCAGGTGCTGCAGACGAGACCGATCTAGTCAGAAAAAGCGAAAAAGTAAAGAGAAAAACTATGACACCTGCAGCCAAAATCCGCTTCAAGGATCTCATTTCTTGCTCTTTTGTAACTCAATACCAAAATCTAGAATCGCGACCGCGGCCGCCATATCGATAGAGGATTTCGAATCCTTAGCGTTTCTGCCCGCTTCACGAAGACTGCGAGCAGCGCTGATGGTCGACATCCGTTCATCTACCATCACAATTTCAACATCGGTTATCTCTGTTAACTTTTTAGCAAACTCTTCCGCTTTTTCAGCAGCTGATCCAGAATTGCCACTTAATAAGGCGGGTTTCCCAACAAAGATCTGTACAGGTTCAATCTCTTGAAAGATCGCAATGATGGATGTGAAAAGGTTTTTGTCCGTTGCTTTTAATGTTGAATGCGGCGAGGAAAGGATTGAGTCAGAATCACTGACAGCAACGCCTATGCGTGCATCACCAAAATCAAAGGCGATACGACGTCCACGCTGCATCATTTATCCAAGCAGCGATTGTGAAATTGCAGCGATCGCATCCAGTGATGATCCAGGATTTGTACCTCCGCCTTGTGCGAAATCATCCTTACCGCCACCGCCACCGCCAAGAACAGTTGAACCGACCTTGACCAAAGCTCCAGCCTTTACACCCTTAGCTCGTGCCTCATCACTGACCGCGACAACCAAAACCGGCTTGCCATCATTGTTGCTAATCAATGCAACAATCGAGTTGCTGTGTTGAGCTCTTAAATCGATTGCAATTTTGCGAAGGTCATCACCTGAAACACCATCTGACATCACTGAAGCGATAAGGGTGAAGCCGTTTACATCTGTAGCTGATTTCGAGAGATCTCCTGCTTGAGACAGAGCTTGGGCAGATCTAACTGCAGCTAACTCCTTCTCGATCTCCTTCATTTTATTCAACATATCTGAAATGCGTTCAGGCAGCTCTTCTGTTCGAGATCCCTTAATGAGATCCGTTAATGAGTTGAGCAAGATATGTTCGCGAGCTAGGAATCGATAGGCGTCTACTCCTACCAATGCCTCAACACGTCGAACACCAGCACCGATAGATGATTCACCTAGAAGTTTTACAACTCCTAATTGACCTGATCTAGATACGTGGGTTCCACCGCACAACTCGCGCGCCCAATCACCCACGCTTACTACTCGGACAACATCTCCATATTTCTCGCCAAAGAGGGCCATCGCTCCGAGCTCTTTAGCCTTCGCTTGAGACATGCTCTCCGCAGTTACCTCTAGATTATCTAGAAGTAATGTATTCACTCGAGATTCAACCTCATCCAAAACAGATGGTGAAACCGCTCCTGTTGCAGGGAAATCAAAACGGAAACGTCCAGGTGAGTTCTCTGATCCAGCTTGGGTAGCGGTCTCACCTAAAATTTCTCTGAAAGCTTTATGCACCATGTGTGTTGCTGTGTGAGCTCTTGAGATTGCAGAGCGGCGCTCAGAATCAATCTCAGCCAAAACATCTGAACCAACTTCTACACTTCCATTTAAAACACGTCCACGGTGCACAGAAACGCCTGGCACCGGTGATTGCACATCATCAATCTCAATTACCGCGCCGCTGCTGAGAGTTATGCGACCACCATCTGCAAGTTGACCGCCACCCTCTGCATAAAATGGAGTTCGGTTGAGGATGATTTCAACGTCATCACCTTCAGATGCTGAGGCAACTCCAACACCATCAACAAGGATTCCAGTTAACTTAGATTCAGAGGAGATATTTGTGTAACCAAGAAACTCAGTCTTTCCACTCTTATCTGCAATAGCACGATAAACAGAGACATCAGTGTGACCTGATTTTTTGGCTTTAGCATCGGCCTTTGCGCGATCCTTTTGCTCCTTCATCAGACGACGGAAGCCATCCTCATCAACACTTAGACCCTCTTCACGTGCCATCTCGAGGGTTAAATCAAATGGGAAACCGTATGTGTCATGGAGTTTAAAGACATCTTCTCCTGGCAGAACATTGCTCTTGCTCTTCTTAAGCGCCGTTGAAGCTAAATCAAAGATCTGTGTTCCGCTCTTGAGTGTCTGCAAGAAGCTTTCCTCTTCAGATGCACTAACAGCCAGAATCCGATTCTTATCTGAAACCAATTCAGGGTATTGAGGTCCCATTGCACCAATAGCTGCAACGGTGAGTTCGGACATGATCGGATCCATTGAACCCAGAAGGCGCATATTGCGAATAGTTCGTCGCATCATTCTGCGAAGTACATATCCGCGACCCTCGTTACCTGGCGTAACTCCGTCACCGATCAACATCGCTGATGTGCGAGCGTGATCTGCGATCACGCGCAAGGAGACATCAGATTTCTCAGATGATCCATACTTCACACCGGTTAGCTCAGATGCTCGATTTAAAATCTGAATCGTTGTATCGATTTCATAAATATTTTCAACACCCTGCAATAGAGCTGCAGTTCGTTCAAGACCTAACCCAGTGTCAATACTCTTTGCCGGAAGCTCTCCGAGAATTGGATAACCATCTTTGCCGCCACCAGCGCCGCGCTCATTTTGCATGAATACGAGATTCCATACCTCGAGGTAACGGTTTTCATCGGCGATCGGTCCGCCTTCAACACCGTATGCCGGACCTCGGTCATAGTAAATCTCTGAACAAGGACCACAAGGCCCTGGAACTCCCATAGACCAAAAATTGTCCGCCATATCGCGACGCTGAATTCGCTCCTTTGGCACACCTATTTGTTTGTGCCAGATATCTGCCGCTTCATCATCATCAAGGTAAACAGTCACCCACAACTTTTCTTCAGGGAATCCGTAACCCCCATCAGCGATTGGACGGGTCAGAAGCTCCCAAGCCAGTGCGATCGCACCCTCTTTGAAGTAATCGCCAAAAGAAAAGTTTCCGCACATCTGGAAAAATGAGGCGTGACGGGTTGTTTTTCCAACCTCATCAATATCTAAGGTGCGCACACATTTCTGAACAGAAGTTGCTCGCTTGTATGGTGGGGTAACTTCACCTAAAAAGTATGGCTTGAAGGGCACCATTCCGGCGTTAACGAGAAGAAGGTTTGGATCATCAGCGATTAATGATGCCGATGGAACGACGGTATGTGTTAGACCTTGGCGATTGTCAGATTCAAAGAAGCGCAGCCAGCGCGAACGGATCTCGGCGGATTCCACTAGTTAGATTCACTCAGCCTTCTTCTTCTTAGCACGGCCCTTGTTCATCTGTGCCGCTGACAAGAGAGCTCCTGCAACCTTGACCGCAGAGCCGTTCTTATTCATAAAACCTTGAGTTGCTTCACTCACCTTTTCGCTCATCTCTTCGATGTTTTTGCTCACGCGATTAATGCTGTGAAGGGGGCCATTTACCAAAGTGACCGTTGTGTGGACCTCGTCGATCAAAGGTGCCGTCTCATCGGTGAGCGCCTTAAGAGAGGCTCTCGCCTCATCAATTAAACGCCCAACTCTTACGACCACATAAGCGATCGCGATTGAGATGACAGCCAATGACGAGGCTGCGATTATTGTTGCAATTCCACCTGGACCCATGTTGTTAGCCTACCTGAACCCTTAACTCTCTTGTGGGCTTTTCGGTTGTGGCACCCAATCAATTCCACTCTCCTTGCGTTGAGCAGGAGTAATTGGAGTCGGTGCGCCAGTCAATGGATCTCCGCCACTAGCTGTCTTAGGGAAGGCGATAACTTCTCTAATTGAATCCGAACCGGTCAATAATGCACACACTCGATCAAGGCCGAGAGCGATTCCACCATGTGGAGGTGGACCATAATTAAAGGCTTCCAATAAGAATCCGAACTTGCTGTTCGCTTCCTCATCACTCAAACCAATAACTGAGAAAACATCCTTTTGGATATTCCGATCATGGATACGGATAGATCCGCCACCTAATTCAGTTCCATTCAACACAATGTCATAGGCATATGCCAAAGCTGATGCAGGATCAGATTTGAAGGTTGAAGCAAACTCAGGCTTTGGACCTGTGAATGGGTGGTGGACCGCTGTCCATCCACCATCATCTGTTGGTTCAAACATTGGTGCATCCACGACCCATAAAAACTCCCACTGACCATCTGGAATCAGATTGCAACGCTTTCCAATTTCCAAACGAACAGCACCCAAAAGATTTAATGAAGCCGTTCTTTCACCAGCTGCGAAGAAGATCGCATCCCCTGGCTTTGCTCCCGCTGCACCTACAACGCCTGCGGTTTCTTCTTCGGAAATATTTTTTGAAACTGGTCCACCAAGTGTTCCATCCTCATTAACGAGAATGTAAGCAAGACCCTTTGCACCACGTGCCTTGGCCCAATCTTGCCACGCATCAAGTTCACGACGAGCAGATGCTGCTCCCCCAGGCATGACAACCGCACCTACATATGGAGCCTGGAAAACGCGGAATGGGGTGTTGGCAAAGAATGCGGTTAAATCAACTAACTTATTTCCAAAACGTAAATCTGGTTTGTCAGATCCATAATTCGTCATCGCATCGGCATAAGTCATGCGCCTTAGTGGAAGAGGGATGTCGTAGTTAACCGCTTCCTTCCATACGCGAGCCACAATCTTTTCTGCGACAGCCAAAATATCCTCTTGATCGATAAAGGACATCTCAATATCTAATTGAGTGAACTCAGGTTGTCGATCTGCACGGAAATCTTCATCTCGGAAACAACGTGCAATTTGATAATACTTTTCCATACCTGCAACCATCAGCAGCTGCTTAAACAGCTGTGGTGATTGCGGTAGCGCGTACCAAGAACCTGGCTGCAAGCGAACCGGGACCAAGAAATCTCGTGCACCTTCGGGAGTTGAACGGGTGAGATACGGGGTTTCAATCTCAAGAAAACTCTCATCCTCCATGACACGTCGAATTGTTGAAGTCACCTTTGAGCGAAGTCGTAGGTTGTGGGCTGGCTTTTCGCGACGAAGATCTAGATAACGGTAACGCAGGCGAACCTCTTCATTGATCTCGGTGTCATCACCGCTATCGACTGGAAATGGCAATGGCGCCGCCTCTGAGAGAACCACAACGGTATCCCCCATGATCTCGATCTCGCCTGTTGCAATATTTGTATTCTCATTGCCAGCTGGACGAGCAACTACTTCTCCTGTGATCAGCAAGCACCACTCAGCACGTAATGATCCGGCAACCTTTTCATCGCGAATGACGACCTGAACAGAACCTGAGGCATCACGAAGATCAATAAATGCAACTCCACCATGGTCACGACGACGAGATACCCACCCCGCCAAAGTTACGGTTTGACCTGCGTTGGATTTACGCAGTGAACCAGCATCATGAGTACGCAACATTTTCTCTTCCTAATTCTACTTTTCTAGTGCTTCGAACAATGAGTCAATCTTAACCGAGGTTGAAGCGCCGGTTTTCATCTCTTTTAACTCAACTGAGCCAGTTGAAATCTCGGATTCACCTAAAACAATGACATATGTGGCACCACTCTTGTCGGCACCCTTCATAGCTCCTTTGAGGGCGCGATCTCCGAATGCGATTTCAACAACCTTGCCCTTTAATCGAAGGGATGAAGCGATTGTTAGCGCTTGAAGCTTTGCACCTTCCCCAAGTGGAATGATGAATAGATCTGACACAAATGCATCCGAGCCAATCACACCCTCAGCCTCAGCGGCCAGTAGGGCGCGATCAACACCCAAACCAAAACCGATTCCAGATAGCGACTGTCCACCCAACTGCTCCATCAATCCGTCGTAGCGTCCACCACCACCAATTCCAGATTGGGCTCCCAATAGCTCATGAACAAACTCAAATGTTGTTCCGGTGTAGTAATCCAAACCGCGAACCATTCGTGGATTGAGGGTGTATGAAATACCTAGAGCATCTAAATACTTAATGACCTGACCAAAATGTTCACGTGATTGTTCAGAGAGATAGTTGATCAACAACGGGGCATCCTGCATCGCCTTTTTCATCTCTTCACGTTTGTCATCAAAGAGTCGAAGCGGATTTATTGCTGCACGCGCTGCTGTATCTTCATCTAAATCAAGGGTGGCGATAAATTTCAAAAGATCAACTCGGTGCGCCGCTCGGGATTGCGCATCACCTAATGAGGTAATTTCCAAACGATACTTACTTAGCCCAATCGCTTTGAATCCAGCATCTGCTATCGCGATTACTTCAGCATCTATAGCTGGATCATCTAAGCCAATCGCTTCAATTCCGACCTGATAGAACTGACGGTAACGCCCCGCTTGAGGACGCTCTGCTCTAAAAAATTGTCCCGAGTACCAAACCTTGACCGGCAGTTGTCCTCGGTCTAAACCATGTTCAATGACAGAACGCATAACTCCAGCTGTTCCTTCAGGGCGCAAGGTAATTGAACGGCCACCTCTATCTTCAAATGTGTACATCTCTTTAGAAACAACATCTGTTGACTCACCAACACCACGTTTAAAAAGATCGGTATCTTCAAAGACAGGAAGCTCGATTAACTTATAGCCCGCCTTACTTGCCGGTGCAATTAAGGAGTCACGAACAAATTCAAAGGCGCTTGAACGCGGTGGCGTGTACTCACTTACGCCCTTAGGCGCTGTAATTTTCTGTTGTGCCATTAGTGCCGACCTACCAAACTCTTCAGATAAGGGTTGTTTTTCTTTTCAAATGCCATTGTCGTTTCTGGACCATGTCCGGGCAAAACTTGCAAATGATCTGACAAAGGAGCTACCTTTTTTCGCAACGTTTCTTCCATCTCCTTTGCAGATCCAGTAGGCAGATCTGTTCGGCCTATAGAACCAGCAAAGAGCACATCCCCGCTGATTAATACCTCATCATCCACCTCAAACATCAATGAACCGCGGGTATGACCAGGCGCATGAATCGCTCTGAAGGAAAGACCTACAATGTCAAAGAGCTCACCATTGCGAAGCTCTCGTACCTCAATTGGCTCAGCAAAATTCATGTCAGCAACGGTTGATGAAAACTCAGCGCTCAACAATTTCTCTGGAGCAGTGAGATATGCGCGATCCTCGCTGTGGATGTAAGCGGGAATTGAGTACCCATCGGCGATCGGTTGAATAGAAAAGGTGTGATCTAGATGGCCGTGGGTTGCAATGATCGCTACCGGCTTTAGGTTGTGGCGAGACAGGATCTCTTCTAATTGATGAGAAACATCGGGCATTCCCGGATCGATAACAACGCACTCACTGTCTTTGCCCGGTGCCAGAACCCAACAGTTGGTGGCAAACATAGGCGCGGCAAATGAGTCGATCAGCAATCTCCCCACCCCCGAATTTCACGCTCAATTGTGGCCCGATTGACGCTCGAACCATGAGACAGGGTACCTTTTGACCTACCAATCCACACTCGACCCACGCTTAGAGGCTACAAAACTTCTGAGCAACGCATACATATAGCGAGCCTTATGAAAAAGGTAACGCGCTGAAAGGATCACTCTCATGACAGATATGAATTTCCCACACCAGGCTAGCGCTGCAAGTGCGTTAATCGGAGATCCTTCGGCATTTGGTCGAGTAGCAGAGGATGGAACAGTTTATGTACGTACTCCTCAAGGGGAAAAGCCTGTTGGTTCATATCCAGGCAAAAGTCCAGAGGAAGCTCTGGCTTACTTCGTTCGCAAGTTCGAAGTCTTAGCTGGAGAAGTTGCACTTCTGGCAGCTCGCATTAAGAGCGGTGCAATGGTGCCATCAGATGCATATGCTGCTGTAAAGAAGTTGCGCGATCAGGTTAAAGAGTTAAATGGAGTCGGCGATCTCGATGCTTTAGCGGTCTCTGTTGAGCAGATCGAACCATTGATTGAAGGCCACCGCGAGGCGTATGAAGCGAAGAAGGCGGCAGAGAGCGCAGCAAAGGCTGCTCGTCGCGAACAGATTCTTGTTGAAAAGGAAAAGATCGTTGCAGAAGCGGAATCACTAGCACTTTCTGAAAGCTGGAAAGCAACAGGTGATCGCCTAAAGGTTCTATTGGATGAATGGAAGGCAGCTCCTCGCCTAGAGAAGAAGACGGATGCTGATCTTTGGAAGCGTTTCTCATCATCTCGAAACAAGTTTGATAAGCGACGTCGTACACATTTTGCATCCCTTGAAGCAACTCAATCTGTAGTAGCCGAAGCGAAGAAGAAGATTGTTGAAGAGGCTGAAAAACTAGCAACCTCAACTGAATGGGTTCCAACTGCAAAGCGTTTTAAGGCGCTTATGGATCAATGGAAGGCAGCTGGACGCGGAAAGAAAAATGATGATGCAAAGCTTTGGGCTCGTTTCAAAGCTGCTCAGGATCAATTCTTCACCGCAAAAAATGCTGATCTTGAAAAGCGCGATGTAACAATGGCTGCAAACCTTGCAAAGCGCGAAGAGCTGTTACCGGCTATCGAAGCGTTGCTACCAATTTCAGATGTGAAAGAGGCTCGAAAGAACCTGAATGATCTGATGCGCTCTTGGGAGCGAATCGGAATGACACACCGCGATAAGCGAGCAGCTCTTGATGCACGTGTAGCAGCGGTTGAATCAGCGATTAAAGAGGCAGAGGCTGAGATCTGGCGCAAAACAGATCCAGCTGCCAAGAAACGAGCACAAGAGGTTGTTGCACAGCTGACCGAGTCGATCGCAAATTATGAAAAGGCTGCTGCAAAGTTTGCAGCTAGTGGAAACACCAAGAAGGCAACAGAAGCATCTGAATCTGCTGCAGCCCGTAAGGTGTGGCTAGCTGAAGCTGAAAAGGGTCTTGCTGAGTTCAACTAATTTTTTAACTAATTGCCGTTAATTATTAGTTGTCCTGTAAACATCGTAAACACCTTCGATTCCGCGAACCGCCGCCAACACTGCATCTAGGTGGGTGGCATCGGCCATTTCAAAGGTAAAGCGTGAAAAGGCTGTGCGATCCTTGGATGTGCTTACCGCGGCGCTGAGAATGTTTACATGTTGCTCAGAAAGTGTGCGCGTCACATCGGCTAACAAAGATGCACGATCTAATGCTTCTACTTGAATATTGACCAAGAAAATCGAAGCGGCACCAGTTCGCCATTTCACATTGACCACACGATCACTTTGATGCTTTTGAAGATCAGAGGCGTTTGTGCAATCTGCACGGTGAATTGAAACGCCACTTCCTTTAGTGATGAAACCCATGATCACATCGCCTGGAACAGGTGTACAGCATCGCGCTAACTTAACTAAAACATCATCGGTACCTTCAACATCTACCGCATTACTTGAACGACGGGTTGTTGGAGCTCGGTTAGGTAAAACATCCATCGTCGGTTCAGGATGGGAATCCTCAGCACCCATCGAAGCCACAAGTTTGTCGATGATAGATGCTGCTGAGACATGCCCATCCCCCACAGCAGAGTACAAACCTTCGATATCTGAATACCGTAGATCGTGAGCTAGCTCAAGAAGTGAATGGCCAGCAAAGATCTTTTGCAGCGGCAGTCCCGCCTTACGCATTTGTCGAGCGATAGATTCGCGTCCTGCATCAATAGCCTCTTCGCGACGTTCTTTGCTAAACCAAGCCTTGATCTTTGATCGAGCGCGCGGGCTCTTCACAAAGTTAAGCCAATCTCTGCTCGGTCCAGCTGACTCGCTTTTGTTGGTAACGATCTCTACAACATCTCCATTGTTTAATCGTGACTCCAAAGGTACTAACCGACCATTTACCTTCGCACCTGCGCATCGAAGTCCTACATCGGTATGGACTGAGAATGCAAAGTCAACTGGAGTTGACCCACCAGGAAGTGCAACAACGCTTCCCTTTGGAGTGAATACAAAGACTTCGGGTGAACCTAAATCAAAGCGCAACGCTTCAAGGAATTCAGATGGATCCTCAGTCTCCTTCTGCCATTCATGTAATTGACGAAGCCATAACATCTCAGGTGATGAATCAGAGTTTTCTGGGCCTTGCTTGTACTTCCAATGCGCAGCGATACCGAACTCTGCACGAGCGTGCATGTCATATGTGCGAATCTGGATTTCGATCGCTTTACCAGTTGGGCCTATAACAGTGGTGTGCAAAGACTGATAAAGATTGAACTTTGGCATAGCGATGTAATCTTTAAAGCGCCCTGGCACCGGACTCCATCGAGCGTGAATTGAACCTAGGACCGCATAGCAATCACGAACATCATTTACTAATACGCGAATTCCCACCAAGTCGTAGATGTCATTGAACTCACGTCCGCGAACAACCATCTTCTGATAGACAGAGAAGAAATGCTTCTTTCGTCCCGTAACTGTAGATTCAATATTATCGCGTGATAAATCCGCTTTGACTGATTCAATTACTTCCTCAGTTAGTTTGTCGCGAGATGGAGATCGCTCTGCAACTAATCGGGATATCTCTTCAAATTTCTTTGGCTCTAAAACCTCAAAGGAAAGGTCTTCTAGCTCCCATTTGATCGCGTTCATTCCAAGTCGGTGAGCTAGTGGTGCATAAATATCCAAGGTTTCGCGGGCTTTTCTGCTCGCACTTTCTGGGGAAACGTATTTCCATGTACGGGCGTTGTGTAAGCGATCCGCTAGCTTGATCACCAGGACACGAATATCTCTGGACATCGCAATCACCATCTTGCGTACTGTTTCGGCCTCTGCCGTTGGACCATAAGTTAATTTGTCTAACTTGGTAACACCATCGACAAGATTTGCAATCTCATCGCCAAAATCGGAACGAAGTTGAGCTAATGAGTATTGTGTATCCTCAACTGTGTCGTGGAGCAAGGCAGCGATAACTGTCGCGGGATCTAAACCCAGGTTGGCCAAGATTTCAGCCACTGCAACAGGGTGGGTTATGTAAGGTTCGCCAGATTTTCGCAGCTGTCCTTCATGGGCATCACGTGCAACTTCAAATGCACGTGATACCTCATCCCCATTTACCGAGGCATGGTTTTCCTTGAGAGCACTAATTACAGGTGCTATCAAGGTATCCACAAAAGACCTTACTTACGACCCTTACGCTTTGGTTGATTGCGTGGACCGCGTCCATTGACCGCTGCAACTGGTGTTGTTGAGACTTCTGCAGTTGATCCACCGCGTGCATTAACTCGCTTTGAAAGAGCCTGCATCGCTGGCTCCTTTTCGCGAAGCTGTGCCAAGACAGGTGGCGCGATGAAAATGGAAGAGTAAGTACCAACAATCAAACCGATAAACAGTGCCAATGAAAGATCCTTCAATGTTCCAGCACCTAGCAAGCCTGCTCCTACAAAGAGAATTGAGGCAACAGGTAGCAAGGCCACGATGGATGTATTGGTTGAGCGAACAATCGTCTGATTAACAGCAAGGTTGACCGCTTGAGAGTAAGTCTTTGTCGATGATGAGGTAATCGACTTTGTGTTTTCACGTACCTTGTCAAAAACAACCACGGTGTCATACAGCGAATAACCAAGAATGGTTAAAAAACCAATAATCGTTGCTGGGGTGACATCAAATCCGACAAGCGCATAAATACCAACGGTAATGAAAACGTCGTGAACAACCGCAACGATCGCAGCAATCGCCATCTTTGGCTCAAGCGCCATCGCAAGGTAGATCATTACTACAAGCAAGAAGCCGAACAATCCATAGAGCGCCTTGCGGGTAATTTCCTTACCCCATGATGGGCCAATGATTTGCGTATCGATTGAACCTACAGAGACAGAGAATTTCGCAGCAAGAGCATCCTGCACCGCATCATTTTGCGCAGTCTCTAGCGAACCAGTTTGTACGCGAACCTTGTTATCACCAAGAACCTGAATGATCGCTTCTCCATTGACGCCTGCTTCTTCAACAGCCTCGCGTGCATCAGTTACAGAAGGGTTAGTAGTTGTAACGGTGAAGGATGAGCCACCCTTGAACTCGATACCAAGTTGCAGCCCCTGAACAGCCAATGAGCCGATAGAGATCAGAACAAAAACGGCGGAAACCATGTACCAGGTGCGACGACGACCAATGAAGTTAACCGAAGTTTCTCCACGATATAGACGACCACCAAGACCAGATAATTTCGACATGTTATGCCTCCTTCGCAACGGACATACCTAGGCTCTTTGGAGAAAATCCTGAGAGCGAGTGTCCTGAGTTAAAGAACTTACTTCTAGAGACAAGAACCAATGCAGGCTTTGTGAACCAGAAAATAATGATCAAGTCGATGATCGTTGTTAATCCAAGGGTGAAAGCAAATCCTCTAACGCCACCCACTGAGAAGACATACAGCAGAACCGCTGCAATCATGGAAACAAAGTCAGCAACTAAGATGGTGCGACGAGCACGGACCCAACCGGTTTCCGCCGCTGTTCGCAAGGTTCTACCTTCACGCATCTCATCTCGTACACGTTCAAAGTAGACGATAAAGGAGTCGGCGGTTACACCAATCGCAACAATCGCACCCGCAATGCCTGCAAGGGTCAATGTGAAGCCGATCCACTCACCCAGAAGAAGGAAGAGCAGGTAAAGCATCAAACCTGCAATAGCGAGTGAGCCGACTGTTACAAAACCAAGGGCTCTGTAATACAAAAGTGTGAAGAGAACAACTAGTAACAGACCCAAAGCACCTGCAAGTAAGCCTGCATCAAGTTGATCAGCGCCAAGTGTTGGTGAAACTTGCTGAACTTCTCCGCGGTCAAATGCAAGAGGAAGTGCACCGTACTTCAAAACATTTGCAAGATCCTGAGCCTCTAGCTGAGTAAAGCTTCCTGTGATCTGAGCATTTCCTGAAGGAATTGCTTCGGTAATTCGAGGGGCTGAAACAACTAAGCCATCAAGAACGATTGCTACTTGGTTAGTTGGCTCTGGAAGAGATGTAACACGTGAAGTAAGTGCACCGAAAGCCGATGTTCCTTCATTGTTAAAGGTAAGGCTTACAAACCATGCGCTACCCGCCTGAGTATCAAGACCTGCAGATGCCTTAGAGATCTGACGACCTAGAACTTCGGCTGGTGCCAAGATGTACTTTGTTCCACCAGCGCGATCACACGCAACCAAAGTATCTGTCGGTGCATCAGCACCAGTTCCCTGAAGATTTTCAGACTTAGTGCAATCAAGGGCTGCGAACTTTGCATTTACTTCTGCGCTCACACCAGCAGCTGGCGTTGCAGCAGAATCTGCTGCGGCAGGGATACCTGAAGCTGAGGCAAGAACCTGGCGGAATCGAAGTTCAGCTGTCTGACCAACAAGCTCAACAACTCGACGACCAGTATCACCTGGAACTGAAATCACAATCTGGCGATTGGTTCCACTTCCTTGGGCCGCAACCTCAGATTCGGCAACACCAAGTGAGTTAACACGTTGGCGAATGATTGATACCGCTTGATCAATCGCTTCATTGGTTACCTTTCCTTCATCACCTGGTGCAATACGAGGTTGCAAGGTAACTGAAGTTCCACCGCGAAGATCGAGACCTAAGCGAACCGATGTTGATCCCTGAATGAAGACAAGGCTTGCCATTGCAACGAGCACGAGGGCGAGAATCGCCAAGGTTCGGGTTGGGCGGGAAGCCGTCTTTACTGGCTTATTAGTTGTAGACATAAGCGCAGAGTCTAGGCGTCAGATGCGGGTAAGTCGAAAAGCGTGGCTATTTCAGCAGGTGGTGTTCGTCCTATATGACGCCACCCTTGTGCGGTAGCTACCCGGCCACGCGGGGTTCTGGCCATAAAGCCGTTTCGTACCAGGAAAGGCTCAGCAACCGATTCAACGGTCTCGACCTCTTCACCAACTGCGATAGCCAAGGTTGATAGACCTACCGGTCCCCCGTTAAATCTTTCTATAAGGGCGATCAAAACCGCTCGATCTAATCGGTCAAGACCCAGCTCATCAACTTCATACATCTCTAGAGCAGCTCGTGCATCAATTAATGAAATGGTGGAGGAGCCCTGGACTTGGGCAAAGTCGCGCACTCGTCTCAGAAGACGATTTGCGATTCGAGGTGTTCCTCGAGATCGACCTGCAACTTCAACAACAGCTTTCTCATCAATTGTTATCTTCAAAAGTTCTGAGCTTCGAGAAATGACTTGCGCGATATCTTCCTCATTATAAAAATCTAAATGCGCAGTAAATCCGAATCGATCACGTAATGGGCTTGGTAACAATCCGGCTCGTGTTGTTGCTCCTACTAAAGTGAAATGAGGAAGTTGCAACGGAATCGCCGTTGCTCCGGGTCCCTTACCAACTATGACATCCACGCGGAAATCCTCCATTGCCAAATACAGCAACTCTTCAGCTGGTCTTGGCAAACGGTGAATCTCATCGAGAAATAGGATTTCACCTTCAACTAGAGAAGAAAGAATCGCTGCAAGATCGCCTGCGTGAGTTATCGCAGGACCGCTCGTTATTCGAATCGGAGCGTTCATCTCGCTTGCAAGAATCAAAGCCAAAGTTGTTTTACCTAAACCAGGTGGGCCTGAAAGCAGAATGTGATCGGCCGGAGAATTTCTGTGACGAGCTGCCGTAAGTAAAACATCGATCTGTTCGCGGACTCGGTGTTGACCAATAAAATCATTCAGCGACTTAGGGCGTAGCGCGTGCTCTAGCGCAGACTCTTCACTCTTTATCTGAGGGGTTACTAAACGATCATCAGCCACGTGAACTCTTTCCACTTGCAAGAGTTAACTTTAACAACTCACTTAACTCAAGATTTGATGCATCAATTCCATCGGCCTGTAAGCTCGAGACAACATTTGAAATGGCTGCATCTGACTCTTTAGGAGAAAAACCCAGTGAAACCAAGGCGCTAGATAGCTGCTCTCTCCATGCGGGTTGATGTGCTTTGTACTGCTGGGCGGTAGATAGATCACTGAGCTTTCCCTTTAGTTCAAGGATTAATCTCTGAGCACCCTTGTGGCCGATACCAGGCACCTTTTCAATTGCTCCTACATTCTCCTGTGAGATAGCTCTGGCTAGATCTTCTGGAGTAAGTGACCCAAGTATGGAAAGGGCTACCTTTGGTCCGATTCCTGAAACGGTTTGCACTAATTCAAAAAGGGTTCGAGACTCTTCATTTACAAATCCAAAGAGAGTTAATGAATCTTCTCGAACAACCAAAGATGTGAAAAGTTGTATTTGAGAACCTAGCGTCAATTGAGTGGTGGTCGCAGGTGTAACCAGAACAGATAAACCAAATCCACCAACCTCAACTACCAAACGATCTGTGTTAATTGCTCTGACGGTTCCGGATAATAAGGAGATCATTTTGCTCTCAACTTCTTTAAACGTGATTGCTCCGCCGCGACCGCCAGTGCTAATCGGGTGTTGCCACCGCCTCGCCAGATATGGCAAATAGCAAGTGCAAGAGCATCTGTGGCATCAACTGGTTTTGGAATTGTTTCAAGGTTCAAGATTTTTTGAACCATCTGAGCGACCTGGGCCTTGTTAGCGCGACCGCTTCCGGTTACTGATGCTTTTACTTCAGATGGGGTGTGCATCATTACAGGAATTCCAGCCTTAGCTGCCAACAACAAAGCGATGCCGGCAGCCTGCCCTGTACCCATAACTGTTCGCACATTGTGCTGCGAAAAAACCCGCTCGACAGCGATCACATCTGGCTTCCACATATTGATCCATTGGGACAACTGTTGATCCAAATCTAAAAGCCTTTGTTCAAGTGGAGATTCCACTGGAGTCAGAATTACTCCTACTTCAACAAGAGAGATTGGTGAACCTACCGCGCCATCAACGATGCCAACGCCGCAACGAGTAAGGCCAGGGTCTACACCCAAAACTCTCATTAGCGGCCTCGTTCTTTCTTGTTGAATGAATGTTTAAGCCTAAGGCGAAGTAACTAAGCCCTAATCGAGGCTCGCCATAACTTCATCGGAAACATCGAAGTTACTGTAAACATTCTGAACATCATCAAGCTCTTCAATCGCATCGATTAATTCAAAGACCTTTTTAGCGCCATCGGCATCTAAAGGAATGCTCATTGATGGAAGGAAGGAGGAGTCGGCAGATTCATAATCAATTCCAGCAGCTTGCAGCGCGGTTCTAACCGGTACTAGATCGACCGGTTCGCTGACAATTTCAAAGGCCTCACCAAGATCATTTACCTCTTCAGCACCTGCTTCTAACACCGCTTCCAGAATTGAATCCTCGGTAAGAGTTCCGTCCTTCTTGACGATAACCACGCCTTTACGGTTGAAGAGGTAGGAGACGGAGCCAAGATCTGCCATCGAACCACCGTTACGGGTGACAGCGACCTTAACTTCAGATGCCGAACGATTTCGATTATCTGATAAACATTCAATCATGATCGCAACTCCGTTAGGACCGTAGCCCTCGTACATGATTGTGATCCAGTCTTTAGCGCCGGCCTCGAGTCCTGCACCGCGCTTAATGGCACGTTCAATATTGTCTGAAGGCATAGAAGATTTCTTCGCCTTTGCAACGGCATCAAATAACGTTGGATTGCCATCCATGTCAGCGCCACCATTGCGTGCCGCTACTTCAATGGCTCGGATCTGCTTTGCAAAAACTTTTGCACGACGACTATCAATGATCGCCTTCTTATGCTTTGTCGTAGCCCACTTGGAATGGCCTGACATGGCTTCACCTCACCTAGCTAAATTTAAAACCCTTGTTAGAGCCCTTACTTTACCTTCTCAAGTGCAGGACGAGCCACTCGCTCAATAAAGTATCGATGAATTCGATTGTCTCCCGTTAATTCGGGGTGGAATGAGGTGGCAAGGGCGGTCTTGGAACGTACAGCCACTGGGTGAGAATCCACGGATGCAAGCACCTCAATGGTTGGTCCAATTTTCTCAACCCAAGGCGCACGAATAAATACCGCACGAATAGCTTGATCAGATCCATCACTAAAGGCGATATCTGATTCGAATGAATCAACCTGACGACCAAAGGCATTTCTTCTGACTGTGATATCTAATCCACCAAAAGTTTTCTGTCCAACCTTTGCATCTAAAATCTGATCTGCAAGCAGAATCATTCCTGCGCAGGATCCATACACCGGCATTCCACTGCTGATCTTGTGTTTAATGAGATTAAAGATCCCAAATACCTCAGCAAGTTGAGCGATAGTTGTTGATTCTCCCCCAGGCAAAACAAGGGCATCAATGCTCTCTATCTCTTGTGCACGTCGTACTGCTACAGCTTCAACATCGCATGCAAGTAAGGAAGAGATGTGTTCGCGAACATCACCTTGAAGAGCTAAAACTCCAACCTTCATTGATTGAGAAATTACCAACCACGTTCTGAAAGGCGGTGCGGTGCTGGAAGATCTGCAACGTTGATACCGACCATGGCATCGCCTAAGCCACGGGATGCATCAGCGATCACCTTTGGGTCATCCCAGAAAGTTGTCGCCTTTACACATGCAGCTGCACGTTGAGCAGGGTTTCCAGATTTGAAAATTCCAGAACCAATAAAGACGCCATCAGCGCCCATGCTCATCATTAATGCAGCATCAGCTGGGGTTGCAATTCCGCCAGCTGTAAAGAGAACAACTGGAAGCTTTCCAGTCTCAGCAACTTCCTTTACAAGTTCGTATGGGGCTTGAAGCTCCTTGGCTGCAACATACAGCTCATCCTCGCGCAATGATGAAAGACGACGAATCTCGCCACCGATCATTCGCATGTGCTGCATCGCATTGGAAACATCTCCAGTGCCCGCCTCGCCCTTTGAGCGAATCATTGCTGCACCTTCATTAATGCGGCGTAGCGCCTCACCTAAATTAGTTGCGCCACAAACAAATGGAACTGTGAAATCAAACTTATCAATGTGGTTAACGTAATCAGCTGGAGTTAATACCTCTGACTCGTCGATGTAATCGACGCCTAAAGACTCAAGAACTCGAGCCTCTACAAAGTGGCCAATACGAGCCTTAGCCATCACCGGAATTGAAACCGCGGCTTGAATCTTTTCGATCATGTCAGGATCTGACATGCGAGCAACTCCACCTTGAGCGCGAATATCTGCAGGCACTCGCTCTAGCGCCATCACAGCTACAGCACCGGCATCTTCAGCGATCTTTGCTTGTTCAGCGTTAACGACATCCATGATGACGCCACCCTTAAGCATTTCAGCCATTCCGCGCTTAACGCGACCGGTGCCAGTTACTTCAGCCATGATTTATTACTCCGCTTCAATCGAAAGATAGAGCCCAATCCTACTTCGTCTTTTCAGCAACGCGCCACGTGAATTCAGGCTCACGGTCGGTTAATGCCACCCAAATCTGACCTGGTGCGAAGTTCATGGGCGACCCATCAGGCAAAGTAAAGGTTGTTCCACTATCTGGAAAGGCTCTATTCCATTGTGTAGTAAAAACCTGACCATCTCGAAGAATGTAAGCCTTACCTGTACCAATGGTTTCAGAAAGCGGAGTTACTCCACCGAACTTGTCACCATATTCAGATGGAGAAATCTTTACTAGTTGAATAACCATTGTGGTGGGCCCAAGTACAACCCCACTTTCTGCAAGATTTAAATTACCGTTATGAGACAGGAGCCAACGTGTTTCATTCTCAGACCACTGGGCCGAATATGTCGCTGCTGGCCAATCCATAACAGCTTTAATGATTGCCTTTCCGCCATTAGGTGCGTCACCAAAGGTAAAGCCAATGTTCTTGGCACTATCGACAGCTAAACCTTTTTCGTAAACTTTTTGCATCAGAAGATCTGCACGAAGAACCATGGCATATGGTTGATTGCGATTTGGATCGGTTGTAAAAATAGTAGGACTTTGTCGTTGAGCTCCTAAGTCCTCCAGATTTGCAGCAGCAATTACCGGCAGCAACTTTCTTTGAGCGCCGCTATAGGCAAATGCAACTCTTCCAAACTGACTCAAAATATCGATATCTGAAATGCGAGCACTGCGGACAGGTCCGACACGTTGCGGAATCACAGTCGAGAAGATTGCAGCCAATCTAGTAAGTCCGCCTTCAACCTGTTCTATGTAAACAATTTCGGCATCCTCCACACCAATTTGGGGATGTGCCGCATTGGTGTCATCAATCTTTACGGCAAGTACCGGTCCATCGACGCCAACCCGTCCACTAAGAACACTTGTAGCTTTCTTTTCAGGAAGCAGGTTAGAAACGGCAGAGCATCCAGTAATCACAGAAGCTGCGAGCAAGATTAAAGAAAGTACTTTTTTAGAGGACATCGGACTCAAACTCATATGTGATAGGAAGTGGCGCAGTTCCAGCTAGTCGAAAAAGACGAACAATAAACTTGCTACGAACCATTTGGGTGCGGTTTACCGCATCTGTGTGGATAGCGATTGCCACTCGAATTTTGTCAGTTAGTCCAGAAAGTTCCGTCAATAAAGCGCTATCTGCAGCTGTTGCCAAATGCTCTGAATCCTCAAGTAGTAATCCCAACGCACCCGACAAACCACTCTCGGCCTGAGAGCGATTTTGAATATCGGCATCACGTGCTTGGTAAGCCGCTGATGTCAACAACACCGATGATGCGGGATCTGCAATATCGCTGTGTGCAATCTCTAAGGCAACGGCAGCTCTCTTTTGAAGAAGGACATCTAGATTTGCCCAACTTGTTTCAACTCTGTGGTGCAGCCGATCTAAACGGGTAGCGGTAAATGTTAAGTACCAGGTGCTGATCAAAATCACGAAAAACAGTAAAACCCAATTTGTCATGACTTCTCTTCCTTGTTCAGAAAGCGATTCCATGGACGGGTGTCAGATGCCAATCTAACCTTTTCGCTACCTACGATAGACATTTCATAGACGGAGTAAATCTGCTGAGCAACTACCTTCCAGTCAAAGAGTTGCGCATGCTTCTTGCCGGCCTGTGAAAGCTTTTCCCGCTTCTCCTTATCGCGCAGCAGATCAATCACAACCTTTGCTAATTCTGTTGAACTTTCAGATTGAAACAACGCGCCAAACTCACCATGACCCAAAAGATCATCAAAGGCTGGAATATCACTGGCAACTACACATGCACCTCCAGCGAGAGCTTCCGCCAAGATGATTCCAAATGACTCCCCCCCGGTATTTGGTGCGACATATAAGGCAACCGATGACATGAAGTCAGCTTTGTCTTCCTCAGATATTTTTCCTAAGAATTCAAATCTATGACGAAGTTGTGGATCAATGCTTTCAATGACATCTTCAGGCTGGCCAGGTCCCGCGACAAAAACCTTTACATCAGGTGCAAATCTGGAAATAACAGGAAGCGCCTCGACTAAAACACTAAGGCCTTTGCGCGGCTCCTCAAATCGACCAATAAATCCAACTGAGTTTCCAGTCCATTTCTCCTGAACAGTTCCGTGGGCGTAACGATCTGCATATATACCGTTGGGAATTATGATCGCATCTGTATCTAAATGATCCGTAAGGGTTAGTCGTGCCGCTTCGGAAACTGCAATACGCGCCGATAACTTCTCGATCGCCGGTTCCAGGATCGGGCCAATTGCAAAAATAATCTTCTGTCGCTTTGCCGCCGCGTGAAAAGTTCCGACCATCGGACCATCTGCCGCCCAGCAAGCCAACAAAGATATTGAAGGGATCGCGGGTTCGTGTAGATGTAACAGATCAAAATCACCATGAGAAATCCACTGGCGAACACGGGCGAATGCAACGGGGCCAAACAAAACTCGAGCAACCGCCCCGTTATATGGGATCGAGATTGGTTTTCCGGCATTAACTACATATTCAGGCAGTTTGGTCTCATCTAACGCTGGCGCTAAAACAGAAACCTCATGACCTGCGGCAATCAAAAATTCAGCAAGGTCTCTTATGTGGTTTTGAACTCCACCTGGTGTATCCCAACTGTAAGGACAAACTATTCCAATCTTTAAGGCTCTTGTTAACACTATGCACGATCCTTGAAATCGCCGTCAATCCAAATTCGCTGCAACATATGCCAATCCTCTGGATTATCAGAGATACCCCGTTCAAAATACTTGGCGGTCATCTGAACAATCTCTTCTACCTTCTCTGTATCGGAACCACTAGTTGGCAGAACAACATTATTGAAGTCAATATGAATCCCGGTTTCGGTATATGAAACATAAGCGGTAATCAGTGGTGCTTTGGTGCGAAGAGCTAACAAGGCAGGACCTGCAGGCATTCGGGCTGGCCCCCCAAAGAACTCCACATCGATTCCTGAGCGAGATAGATCACGATCGGCCACCAAAGCGACCAAAGCCCCGTCGTTAAGACGATCGGTCAAAGTATCCAAAACTCGACCATCTAATGGCAAAACTTCCATTCCCATAGCTTGTCTGTACTCAAGAAACTTCAAAAAGAGTTTTTCGGGTTTTAAACGTTCTGCAACGGTGACAAGTTGAATTCCATTTGCGCAGAAATAAGCACCTGCATGATCCCAGTTACCCGCATGAGGCAGGGCGACAATTACACCGGTTTTAGCTGCAATAGCATCCAGCAGTAGATGTTCATTTGTAACTTGCACAGTTCCTACAGTTTTCTCCTTAGACCAATCTGGAAATCTAAAGGTGTCACACCAGTACCTCATGTAAGAACGCATCGCTTGAATGACCAGCAGTTCTAGATCTAAAGTGGTGATAGCGGGTTGAGTTCTGGAAAGGTTACTTCTCAACCGTTGAACGCTTTTTCCATTTCGCTTAACCAGTAAATCGGCGACACGATAAGCCAGGCTGTATGCCCAATCCTCTGGTAACCATCTGACTATTCGCCAACCAGCAAAGTAAATGTAAGCCGAAAGATTATCTTTCACTTCAGATTGCTCGCTTAACGATTAACATTCTTTGAACAACGGTGAAAACTCCAAGGATCGCAAGTAACCACATGCCCACGGCAAGTACATATGGGACGCCAAGACCGTCAAAGCCAATAGCCGCAAGAGAAATAATTAATCTCTCCGTTCTTTCGGCGATTCCTCCAGAACATGCAATGCCGAAACTTTCCGCCTTGGCGCGTATGTATGGAACCAGCAAACCTGTTACCAAGGTTGCAATCGCAACATATGCAAGAGAATCGGCTTGATTAATCAAATACAAACTCACGCCCAACAAAATCGCAGAGTCTGTGATTCGATCAATTGTTGAATCCAAGAAACCACCCCAACGACTAGAACCAGAACTCGAAAGCCTCGCCATCGTTCCATCGAAAAGATCACTAAGGGCCATGAGGCAAATTATTAAGGTGCCGACAAAAAATTCACCACGGGGGTAGAAGTACAAGGAGGAAACAACGACACCGATGGCTCCGACCCAGGTGACAGCGTTTGGCGTTATTCCTATGCGCAGCGCAAAGGAGGCCACCGGTGTGATTACCCTGGTGACGGCTGGCTTCAAACGTGCACTTAACATCAAGGACCATCGTAGGCTGACCCAGTGCAAACACAAATCACCAACGGCATGATTCATGTCTATGGCCATCCAAGTGCAGAGCCAGAAAACATCGCTCAGGCACTAGGCGGAGTTTGGGCGCAGGAAGTTCACAGCGACAGCGATGTGGCAGTCTTCGCAATCAATCCTTCAGCGGGCGTCGATCAATTGACGATCGAACAATGGTCCCAGCTAGATGAGTACCAAATTCCACGCATTGTGGTGGTTACACATCTTGAGAAACTCGAAGCAGATTTTGATGATGCGGTTATGATCGCCAATCGGGTTTTCGCACCTATGGCGACTCCGTATCTGGTGCTCCATGATGAAGATGGTTTGCCAATCGCGTTAATCTCATTGGTTGATCTCACAATTATTGATTATTCGACAGACCCGGTCACAACACGTGCATGCGAACCAGAACATGAGACCTTGGTGCAGGAGTTTCGCGATGAGTATCTTGAATTAATTGAATCCTCGGGAGAAGGCGCATTTGCCGCAGGTTTGTTGTTTCCAGCAATTCCGGTGTGGATTGAAAAGGGAATTGGTGTTGATATTGTCAAGGATTACATACTGCAATTGCAGTAATTACCAGGCAGCAGCAATTTCATCACGGGTTAAATGAAGCAGCTGTGGCAAAACCTTTGTCTTTCCGATGATGGGCATGAAATTTGCATCACCGCTCCAACGTGGAACAACATGTTGGTGAATATGCGCAGCAACCCCTGCTCCTGATATCGCTCCCTGGTTCATTCCAAGATTAAAACCTTCCGGTGATGAGACTTTGCGAACGGTGCTCATCGCATGAGCGGTAAGGGATGCGATTTCATTTCGTTCTTGTTCAGATAAATCAGTCAAGTCCGCAACATGACGATACGCGCACACCAAAAGGTGACCCGGGTTGTAAGGATAAAGATTCATCACCACGTAAGCAGTTTGACCACGATGAACAATCAATCCTTCTTCATCGCTCATCTGCGGAATTGCACAGAAAGGACACTGAACATCATTTCCATCTAATGGGCGGTTTTCACCACGAAGGTAATCGAGACGATGAGGCGCCCACAAACGTTGCCAACCATCTGGCATTCCCGCTCCGTTAATGTGCGCTTCCATCAATTAAACCTGAGTTCGTTCAGCTACAACCTTTTTGATTTCAGCGATCGCATCAGCGATAGGGATCCCATTTTTCTGATCGCCATTGCGGTAGCGGAAAGAAACGGCCCCAGCCTTCTGATCCTCTTCGCCTGCAATCACCATAAATGGAATCTTTTGCATTTGAGCGTTGCGAACTTTCTTCTGCATACGATCATCGGATCCATCAAGTTCTGCTCGGATGCCCGCCTTGCGCATCTGCGTCATTACATCACCTAAGTAATCCGCAAAGGTGTCAGCAACTGGAATGCCAATCGCCTGAACTGGAGCCAACCAAGGGGGAAAGGCTCCGCTGTAGTGCTCGGTCAAAACTCCAAAGAATCTTTCAATAGATCCAAACAATGCACGGTGAATCATCACCGGGCGTTGACGTGTTCCATCAGCGGCTGAGTACTCAAGTTCAAATCGCTGAGGAAGTTGGAAATCAACTTGGATAGTAGACATCTGCCATGTGCGGCCAATTGCATCCTTTGCTTGCACAGAAATCTTTGGTCCGTAAAAAGCCGCGCCACCTTCATCTAGAACTAGCTCTAGGTTTTGCGCGGTTGCAGCTTTTCGCAAAGCCTCCGTCGCCTCTGCCCAATCGGAGTCCTCGCCCACAAACTTTTCTTCATTCTTTGTTGACAACTCAAGATAGAAATCATTGAGACCGTAATCGCGTAGCAGATTAAGAACAAATGTCAGTAATGAATCAAGTTCGCCAACCATTTGATCTTTAGTGCAGTAAATGTGTGCATCATCTTGAGTAAATCCTCGCGCACGAGTAATTCCGTGCAGAACGCCTGATTTCTCGTAACGATAAACGGTACCAAATTCAAACAAGCGCAAAGGAAGTTCGCGATATGAACGTCCACGAGATTTGTAAATCAGATTGTGGAATGGGCAGTTCATCGGCTTCATGTAGTACTGCTGACCTGCGCGCTTTACCGTTCCATCAGCGTTGAGCTCTTCATCAAGAATCATTGGCGGATACATTCCATCGGCATACCACTGCAAGTGGCCAGATGTTTCAAACAAGGCGGCTTTGGTCAGATGCGGAGAGTAAACAAACTCGTAATTTTCCTCTTCATGTCTGATACGTGAGTAATCCTCCATGGCTCGACGCACGATTCCGCCCTTAGGGTGAAATACCGCTAAACCAGAACCAATCTCTTCTGGAAAAGAAAATAGATCCAGCTCAGTACCTAAGCGGCGATGATCTCTCTTTTCCGCCTCTGCAAGAAGTTCTAGATAAGCGTTGAGTTCATCTTGTGATGGCCATGCAGTTCCGTAAATTCTCTGCAGCATTGGGTTCTTTTCAGAGCCACGCCAGTACGCCGCAGCGGTACGCATTAATTTAAATGCTGGGATGTGCTTGGTTGATGGCAAATGCGGTCCGCGGCAAAGATCGCTCCAGACCGGGTTTCCATCTCGACCGAGATTGTCATAGATAGTTAATTCAGATCCACCGACCTCAACAGATGCCTCTTCCCCGGCTGGACCTTTAATTCCAATGAGCTCGCACTTATATGGTTCATGAGCAAGTTCAACCAACGCATCTGCTTCTGTGGTTACACGTCGTCTAAATCGTTGACCTTCTTTTACAATCTTTCGCATCGCACTTTCAATCTTGACTAAGTCATCAGGATTGAATGTGTTCTCCGGGTCAAAGTCGTAGTAAAAACCATCTTTGATCGGAGGTCCGATACCTAATCGGGTGTTTGCATAAACCTCTTGAACCGCCTGCGCCATAACGTGCGCGGTTGAGTGTCGCAAAACCGCCAAGCCATCAGGAGAAGAGATGGGTACGGACTCAACGACATCTCCATCAGAAAGATCGGTCCATAAATCTTTCAGTGACCCATTGACGCGACAAACAACAACATCCTTATTGTCAGCAAATAAATGGGTTGGGCGTTGATCTGCCTCTACTTGGTGGGCTTTTCCATCAACTGTGATCGAGATCTGTGCCATGTCTCTAGCCTACCGAAGTCCTAAGCGCCATCGCTTCAATTTGCGCTTGAAAGTCGGGGCTTTGAATTAATTCACGGCCATCTATCGAGGCTATGGGTTGAGCTATACGCAAACTGCTTAATAGAAATCCGGATTGCACCGAAGGCAGATCGGAAGCGCTGATACTTCTGACCAAAACACCACAATATTCAATGACTAAAGCCCTCATTACTCCTGGAAGTACCCCATCGCTAATCGGCGGGGTAATCCATTCACCATCCAGAAGGAGCAAGAGATTGGTGACGGAACCTTCACTGACCTGACCATGTTCATTCAGAATTATCGCTTCATCGGCTCCTTGGGCTTTGACCTCATCCAAAATATTAATTCTATAATCATATGGAAAACTCTTGATCGGTTGTTTAACGGCAGGAATCTCTTTCTCATAAGTAATTACACGGGCACCTGTGTTCCAACCTTCATAGGAGATGTGAGCTGCAGACCAATTGCCATCGGCGCCAAAAGAAAGCCGAAGAACTCCTTGCTCAAACTTTTCCTGTTCTAGCAAGCGCTCAACCGAGTCTCGGACGGAATCTTCAGTGGGAATTGCAAGCCCTAATCTTTGAGCACTTGATACCGCACGTCTCATATGTCGCGATAGCGCCCATGGCTTGTTGTCTACAGTTTTTATTGTTTCGAAAACGCCAGCACCTTTCATCCAACCTTTTTCATCTGACAAACTTTCTTCAAGATCAACTAAAGCACCGTTCAGAATCACCTTCATGATTGTGCCCCAGATGCAATCTTGATCAATCGATCCGCCTTTAACTCTGTTTCATTCCATTCATTGCTGGAATCGCTGCTGAAGGTGATACCGGCGCCGGTACCAAAATGAATCATTTGATCCTTCCAAAAGATTCGAATCGCAACCGATAACGCTGCCCTGTCGCCTTGTACCCAACCCAAGGCTCCACAATAGGGACCGCGAGCCTTTTCATTTTCATTAATTACGGAAAGTGCGGATGATTTCGGTGCGCCGCTGACAGAACCTGGAGGGGAAAGCGCTTCAAAAATATTGGCCCAACTAATACCTTGATGTAGATCTCCTTCAACATCTGACACTAAGTGCTGCAAACCAGGATGATCTTCCGTTGCTAAAAGTCTGGATACTTCGACCGAACCGTTGATGCAAATCTTTCCAAGGTCATTGCGCATCAGATCAACAATCATGATGTTCTCTGATTGATCTTTCTTTCCAAAAGCCTTTGACCCTAAAGCCTGAGTTCCCTTAATTGGGGATGTTTTGATCCTGTCTCCGTCACGGAATAGGAAAAGTTCAGGAGATGCTGATGCAATATTTATGCCTGGAATTTCAAGGTAACTAGCCCAAGGTGCTGGGTTATCTTTCAGGATTCTCGAAAACAATCCCCGAAGATTGTTGTTGGAATCTGTTGCAGAAAGTTGACGGCAAGCGTTGACCTGGTACACCCAACCTTGCGCGATGTGTTCTCTTATTGATTCAACATATTCAATGTATTGATCACGTTCGGGCGCGCTTTTCCATTGCGATTCAATCCCTTGCCATGAGTACTCTGGAAACACTGAGTCAGAGAGTTCTGAAAATTTTGCAGCGGTAAAACCGCCTTCAAATGTTGTAGAAACCGCCCAGAAAGCTCCATCATCCAGACAGGAGGGATCGTTAGAGATCTCTACAAGTCCTGTAGCCATACGTCCCCCCATCCAAAAGAGGGGTTCATTTCTGGGATTTGCCACGGGGTAACGCTAACCAATCCATCTCACTTTGGCGCTTACGGCTCTCCTGCGCTAGATTTGCCCTCCTCGCGGACGTAGCGCAGTTGGTAGCGCGGAACCTTGCCAAGGTTCAGGTCGCCGGTTCGAACCCGGTCGTCCGCTCTGATAATCGCCGTTTAGATTGAACTCTCTTCGAAGAATGAAATCTAGCGGCGATGTTTATATGGTCGGGTGGCCGAGAGGCGAGGCAAGGGACTGCAAATCCCTCTACACGGGTTCAAATCCCGTCCCGACCTCCATTATTGATGGCAGACTCATGGTCTACACAAAACGGAGGATGTTGGCGATGTCAGCAGATGAATCAGTTCGTCCGTGGGGACGTTATGAAATTTTGCAAGAAGGCATAGAACACAAAGTTAAATGCATCTACGTTAACCCTGATGCCCGTCTTTCTTACCAACGTCATCAAAAGAGAGCCGAGCATTGGTTCATAATTTCTGGCACAGCTACTGTGACACTCGATGGTGAAACCTTTACACGTAATGCCGGAGAAGTTGTTGATATCGAAATTGGCCAACTACACCGCATTGGAAATCAAGGAACACAGGAGCTTGTATTCATCGAAGTTCAGACAGGAAGCTACTTTGGTGAGGATGATATTGAGCGTATTGAGGATGATTACGCCCGTTAATTGACTGTTGTATAGTTCAGGCACCGAGGACGATTGGCTCAGCGGTAGAGCACCACATTGACATTGTGGGGGTCACTGGTTCGATCCCAGTATCGTCCAC
>JACCED012143583.1_pt1 | contig 34359 bp, 54 predicted proteins | sample 7455021 | NCBI WGS metagenome assembly JACCED01 (sample SAMN15323456, study PRJNA562643) | freshwater metagenome | isolation source: river surface water | place: USA:Blue River Watershed | collected 2017-08-19
ATTTCTTACATCTTTTAGAAAATTTTGCAAACACTTCTGCGCCACCAAAAGCAGTTACTGGACAAATTTGGTACGATAGCGGTAATAAAAAATTAAGATTCTATGATGGTACTAGATTTAGAACTGCTAGCGGAGCAGAAGTAGGTCCTACAGCACCTTCTGGTTTACAGTCGGGTGATTTTTGGTTTGACACAAGTTCTGAGCAATTATACGCTTGGAACGGCACAGACTTTGTTTTAATCGGGCCGGAGACAGCACCCGATTTAGGCGCCTCTGCAATTATAGCACAGGTTGTAAAGGATACGTTAGGCAACAACCACACAATCGTTAAGGTTAATTCCGGTGGCGACACAATGTTGGTTGTTAGTAAAGACGCATTTACATTAAACAGCGTAATAAACCCAATTACCGGTTTTGAAACCATTAAGAAAGGTGCTAACCTAGTTAACACAAACGGAGTTACAGGAGTAACTAGCACTGATCATTACTATTGGGGAACTGCTTCTAATGCAGCAAGACTAGGTGGATACCCAGCTAGCGACTATATTAGAATTGGTGAAATTGCATTTGAACAAGAAGTGTCGTTTAGCGATGCCGGATTTGTATTAGGCGACCAAAACGATATTAGATTTAGAGTAGAAAACGGAGACGAACCTGTAATTGAAAACCGTTTAGGTAATACAATTACAATGAGAATTAGAATCACAGATAGTGACCTAAGAAACGTTGCAATCTTTACTCCGGGGGCAATACTTCCGGGTGCAAATAATTTCTTTAACATTGGTTCTTCTACTAGCAAATATGCAAATATACACGCAACAACATTTTTAGGAGCATTAACAGGTAATGTAACAGGTAACCTAACAGGTAACCATACAGGTAACTTAATTGCTCTAGACGAATCGACTGCGTTTAATGCTACTTCTAAAACATTTATTGGTAACTTTTCAGGAACATTATCTGGAAACGTAATAGGATCTGTAACTGGAACAGCAACAAACGCATTAACATTAAACAGTTTGGTTGGCGAGTTAGCGGCAGTTGCTACTTCTATTGCAGTAAGAGATAGTTCTGCAAATATTACAGCAAACAGATTTATTGGCACATCCGACAGAGCAGATAGAATTAAGATTGACGATTCTGCTGTAGACACTGATGTTAGTTATAGATCCGCTAAAACAACCATAGCAGCTAATTCGATTGCTGCTAGAGATAGTTCGGGAAATATTTCAGCAAACTTATTCCAGGGAACTGCTACAGCAGCGCAATATGCTGACCTAGCAGAAAAATATCTAGCAGATAAAGATTATGAAGTTGGCACAGTAGTAGCTGTGGGCGGAGAAGCAGAAGTAACGGCAGCTAATTACGGAGATAGAGCGGTTGGAGTAGTTAGTGCTAATCCTGCATTCATGATGAATAAAGATTTAGAAGGCGGAACATATATAGCATTAAAAGGCCGTGTTCCTGTAAAAGTAATTGGAGCAGTAAGAAAAGGACAGCGTTTAGTAGCAGCTAATAACGGAACAGCAGTTGCAGCAGTTCCACATGCTAACGATGTTTTTGCGATTGCATTAGAATCTAACGATAGCACTGATGTAAAATTAATAGAGGCAATAGTATTATAAGGATAAGTTATGGCAATTGGTGATTTAATTTCTGCATCGGACTATAATACTATCCGTAACAAAATTATAAATGTTATGGGTACGGGTGTAGGAAACAGCGGCTACGGCCAAACTACTTTTAGTACGGCAGTCTCTGCAGGAAATACAATTACAAAAGCTCAATGGGATGCACTTCGTTATGACATTTATAACGCTTTGCTTCATCAAACAGGTGCTGCACCTTCATTAGTTACTGTTGCTTCTAGCGGTGTAATTGCATACGGTGCTGGAAATCCTAACACGCAGTATGATTCGCTAGCAGACCAAACAGTAGCAAATAGATTTGATTTAGGCACAGGGCAGTTTGTAACACAAGTTATTGGATCAGAATCCTTTACAAACTCTTGGTACCAATCACTGAGTTCTACTGTAACAGTTACATTTAATACTGCTGAAGAAGCAAGATTCTTTTTTAATAGCGGCGGCAAAATTAGATTTAGTAGTTCAAGATCGGGCGGCACAGGTACAGCACAAAACACTGCCTGGAGTAGTTTATTATCGTCTTCAGGAACACAACAATTTACTGGAAACAATGCAGGAGTAAATTTCTTTGGTTTAACAAGTTCTTATCAAACCGTGTTTAATTTAACTTCAAGTAGTCCTTATTCTGCTAACATATGGAGAATTGAAGCATTATGCAATGTTTCAAATAATTCAGCAGGCACAGCAAATATTGTTACTTTTAGAGTTTCTTGGATAGACGGTTATTTTGATCCAGGTCCAGAGCCAAGTCCCCCGCCTGGCGATTTGGTTGATGGGACATTAACTCTTTCAGTTGACTCTGTTAGAGCATCAGGAACATTAACTCCTGCGGGATCTTTTACTATTGCTAACTACGCATCGGCTTCCGTAGGATCGATTTCAGGAAGTTAATTTTTACTCCTATAAAGTACCACATAAATAATGTGCGTATTTTATAGGAGTTCTCATGGACGAACGTCTAAAACAGGCCTTAGATTTTTCAAACTATAGGCAAACACTTACAATTCAGCGTAAACAGCTCAAAGAAAAAATTGATGCAAAGCTGACTTACGGCCATAACGGCGGAATATTCAAAATAGATCGTTCCTTAATCAATTTTGTTCAACTGTTAATTGACAGCGGAAGAATTGAAGAAGTTCCTTTACTAGACTCAAACGATGTTCCAATTTTAATTAAAAATATGAATGAGTTTAAAGAAGAAATATTAGACAGATATTTTACCGCTGTTTACGAATATTATGAACAACATGAAACTTTGAAAAAGTCTCGTTCGGTGGAAAAATTATTAGACCTATGAAAAAAGGATGTTTAGTATTTGCACACAATAATAGACAAATTGATTACAGTTTGTTGGCTATAATATCTGGCGGCCTTGCAAAGAAAAATTTAAAAGTTCCTGTGTCGTTAGTAACAGATAAGTCAACAGTTGATTGGATGTTCGAATTTGGATCTTTACCTAAAGCTAAAGAAATATTTGAAAATATAATCATTGCAGAAAGACCAGTAACAAATAATACAAGAAAATTGAGTGACGGAATAGAATCGTCGACTGTGCCTTTTATTAATTCAAATAGATATTCTGCTTGGGAACTAACCCCTTACGATAGAACACTATTATTAGACAGTGATTTTTTAGTATTTTCCGATAACTTGGGTCAATACTGGGATGTTGACAATTCGCTATTAATTGCACATTCTATGAACGACATAAAAGGTGACAGAGTAGGAGAATTAGATAAAAATGTTTCTGAAACCGGGATCCACATGTATTGGGCTACTACAGTAATGTTTACAAAAAACTCAGAAACAAAATTATTTTTTGATTTGGTTGAGCATATAAAATCTAATTACAAATACTATTCAGATCTTTATAGGTTCAATCCCTTGCAATTTAGAAACGATATTGCATTTTCGGTAGCAAAACATATTTTAGATGGTTATAAAGAAACAGACAATATGTGTTTGCCACCAATTAATACTGTTATAGATAAAGACATTTTATGTGATGTAGAAAATAATAAGTTGACTTTTTTAATTAACGATTTTGTAAATCAAGAAAAATATATAGCGGTATCTTCAAAAAATAGAGATGTTCATATTATGAATAAGCAAAGCATTATTAGAAACAGCAAAAAACTTTTGGAGCTAATATGAACTTTGGTTATTTAATAGTAGTATCCTCAAGCAATGATGTAGACTATCTAAAACTAGCATATGCATTAGCACTCAGTATTAAGAATACTCAAAAAGACGGATACGGGCATGTTGCATTAGTTATCGACAGTGCAGAAAAAATTAAAGATTTAAAAAGTCCTTGGGTTTTTGATCATGTAATAGAATGGAGTGAAGAAACTTTCTGGGACGGAAGATCTTGGATGGACAAATTATCTCCTTTTGAACATACAATTTGTTTAGATGCAGATATGCTGTTTACAAGAGATTATAGTCATTGGGTAGATTATTTTATAGAAAACGCTGAGTTGTATGTTGCACCTAAAGCATATACATATCGAGGAGAATTAATAACTAACGATTTTTACAGAAAATCTTTTACAGATAATTCTCTGCCAAATCTTTATAGTTTTTACACTTTTTTCAAACGAGATTCAAAACTTGTCGAAGAGTTTTTTTCTTTAGGTCGATGGATTATAAAGAATCCTACAGAGTTTTCTAATCTCTATTTGTCTAATAGAAAACCAAAAGTTGTTGGCACAGACGAAGCATTTTCTCTCAGCGCAAAACTATTAGGTATTGAAAACGAAATCAGTTATAATTTAGAATTTCCTAAAATAGTTCATATGAAACCAATGGTTCAAAACTGGCCTTGGCCTGCTAATGACTGGACTGATCACATAGGTTTCTATCTCAATATCGACGGAAAAATAAAATTAGGAAATTACCAACAAACAGACATTGTTCATTATGTTAATAAGAATTTAATAACAGATGAAATTATTAGTATTTTAGAGGAAATAGCATGGAAGAATTAATGGATTTTGATGAATGGATCAAAGTTGCCCATGCTAATAAAATACAGTATTGGGCAGAGTACAATCCTGAGAATGGAAAGGTTCTTGGAATATATCCGGGGTCATCCGCAGATACAATAAAAAATAAAATAGAAATTGATCAGGAAACTGCTGAATCAATAAACAGTGGAACAACTTCAATCTTTAATTGTTATGTAGATTTAGAATCCGGCAATTTAGAAATTGTAGAAATAAAGTCTTTAACTAGTATAGACGATGTACTGCATAGAGTAGTAGATTCAAAATGGTCTAATATTACTGATCCGGATATTTGTATTACAACTAATAATAATATTATTTCTATAATTTTAAATGAAAAATATAGAAAAGGAAAACGCATTTTTTGGGATGGGGAAACTGAAATGAATTTTTTCATTACAGATTACAATGATCCAAATGTTTTACACAACATGTTTACAGTAAAGCTCAGTAAATTAATTGAAGAAAATTTTTCAATTGAAATCGATTCTCCTAAAAAATTTAGCGTTTACACTAGACGACTTTTTAAAAAATATATTTTTATAAATGAAAACAATTGAACTAGACATAGTTTTTTTAAGTTACGACGAACCTAATGCAGATTTACACTACGCAGACTTGTGTAGCAAAGTACCTTGGGCTAAACGTGTCCATGGAGTTAAAGGTAGTGATGCTGCTCATAAAGAAGCTGCTAAATTATCCGACACTGATTGGTTCATTACTGTTGATGCAGATAACATTGTAGATACTAAATTTTTTAATTTAGAATTGGATGCATCGGATCCAACTATACAAGTTTACAGCTGGTTAGGAAAAAATAGAATAAACGGTTTGCTGTACGGCAACGGCGGTTTAAAGATTTGGAAAAAAGATTTTGTCCTAAATATGAAAACACACGAAGCTAGCGACAGCGATCGTGCCCAAGTTGATTTTTGTTGGGAAAATGGATATAGACAATTTAAAGAATGTTATAGCGAAACTGTAATTACAGGCAGTCCTTTTCAAGCGTGGCGAGCAGGATTTCGCGAAGGTGTAAAAATGACCTTATTAGATGGAATCAAAGTACCGCCAATGGAAATTAAAGAACGAATTTGGTGGCACAATATTCATAGACTGCGTATGTGGAGTACTGTAGGTATGCACGAAGAAAACGGTAAGTATGCTATTCTTGGTGCTCGAATGGGAACCTGGATGACAAACTGTACTAACTGGGATTATGTGCAAGTACGAGATTTTGAAATATTAAAAAACATCTACGAACAAAATGTTAATCATACTTTTGTAGAAGAAGATGCACAAGATTTAGGTGTAAAAATAAAACAACAATTGGGATTACACTGGCCTTGGCTAGATGCTAATCAAAGTAAGTATACATTAGATCTTTACACAGAAACAATGAACCTATCTAATACCTATTTAAAAAATGTATGACATTTTCTTTATAAGTGCATCTACAGTATGCGACAGTTACTGGCAAACTTTTAAAAAAAGATACCCAAGGTCACAAAAAATAGATAACGTAACTTCTTTTGATCAAATAAAATCAAAGGCATTTACAAAGTTTTTTTGGGTAGTCTGGCAAGATTTGTTAGTTGAAGAATCTTTTGATTTTTCCTATAAAGTGCCAGACTGGGATAAAGACTATATTCACGTATACAAAAACGGCGATTATTATGATGGAATATCGTTGTACCCAAAAACAGCAATGTTTAGTCAAAAAGAATTTTCTAATAGATTTTTTGTCAACGGTAAAAAAGAAATAGACCAAGTTGCAAGTATACCTAGACCTTTTGATGTATTTTTTATTTCTTATAATGAATCTAATGCAGACGAAAATTATAACGCACTGTTAAAGAAATTTCCGGATGCTAAAAGAATACATGGCGTAAAGGGTATACACCAAGCACATATGCAAGCGGCCAAAGAATCTACGTCAGAAATGTTTTGGGTAGTAGACGGTGATGCACAATTGTTGAATGATTTTAAATTCACAATGCCTCAAATTCCTTATTACAATTTGCAAGAAAGAAATAACTTTAATGAAACGGTACACGTATGGAAAAGTCAGAATCCTATAAATGGTTTAACTTACGGATACGGTGGTGTAAAACTTCTTCCTAAAAAATTAACACTGGATATGGATCTGTCAAAACCAGATATGACAACTTCTATAAGCAATAAGTTTAAAGTTATGCCTACAATCAGTAATGTTACTCAATTTAATACAGATCCATTTACTACATGGAGAAGTGCATTTAGAGAATGTGTAAAATTGTCTAGCAATGTTATTGACAGATATTATGATGAAGAAACTGATCATAGATTAAAAATTTGGTGTACAGAAGGAATAGAAAACAAATATGGCGAGTATGCTATAGATGGAGCAATAGAAGGAAAAAAATACGGAGAAAGTAATATTGGAAATTTACAAGCATTATCTAAAATTAACGATTTTGATTGGCTAAAGGAAAAATTTGAAAATGGCAGATAATATAAAGGGCGATGAAGTTAAAATTATAGATGGAAAATTTGAATCTGTATATTTGCATAAGTCAGAAATAATGTTTTCTGAATTAAACAAAGTCAGTCCTAGTTTTTGCTTAGCCAAGTGGTATAATGTTAGTATACACATTCCTACCGGCCACACGCATAGTTGTTACCATCCAAGAAGTCACCAGGTTCCGTTAGAAGAAATTAAAATTGATGTTAGTGCTTTACATAATACAAAATATAAAAAAGAACAACGGAAAAAAATGTTAGAGGGCGAACGCCCTGTTGAATGTAATTTTTGTTGGGAAATAGAAGATAGCGGTAACAATCTTAGCGATCGTCCTTACAGAAGTTTAGATGTTTGGAAACCTGGATTAATTAGAGAAGCAATAGCTATAGGACATACTGGTAATCCTAATCCTCGATATGTTGAAGTAAATTTTAATCAAGCCTGTAATTTTAGATGCACGTATTGTAGTCCTCATTTGAGTACAGCATGGCAACAAGACATAGAAAGAAATGGTCCTTACAAATTAGTCGATAGGAACCATAATGATTTAACATGGATGAAAGATTCATCGATGCCAAATAATAGCCCAGACAATCCTTATTTGTTAGCATTTTGGGAATGGCTACCAAAAATTTATCCTACCCTACAAACTTTCCGCATGACAGGCGGAGAACCTCTAATGGATAAAAATACATTTAGGATGTTTGATTATATTAAAGAACATCCTAAAAAAGATTTGAATCTAAGCATTACTAGCAATTGTTGTCCTCCTGGTGATCAATGGAATAAGTTTATGAACGAACTTAATAAAGTTTCAGAAGCTATTGATCATTTTATGCTGTTTTGTAGTTTAGATAGTTGGGGTAAACAGGCAGAATATATTAGAGACGGATTAAATTTTGAAACTCTTAACAATAATGTTAGGCAATATTTAAGAGAAGGTAAGAAACATAGTTTAACATTTATTGTTACATTTAATGTTTTAAGCTATCCTGGCTGGTTAGAATACGTTAAAAATATTCATAACCTAAGATGCGAGTTTAATGTCGATAGACAATTAATATGGTTTGATGTTCCTCAGTTAACTAGTCCTGCTTGGATGGATCCTAGAATGGCCAAAGACATGGTTTTGGTCCTACAAGAATCTATTGAATTTATGAATCAACATAAAGAAACTGAAGAAACCAGATTCAAAGGATTTAAAGATTACGAAATTAGTAAAGTTCAAAGATTGATTGATTGGATTTTATCTACACCTTTTAACGACAGTATTCCTATTAAAAATTTCTATCTTTATTTTTCAGAACACGATCGTAGACGGGGAACTAATTTTTTAGAAACATTTCCCGAATTAAATAATCTTTGGAACAAGAGCAAAAATCAAAATGGATAGAATACAATATATAAGAGATGTTAGGGACAGGTTAAACGCAGTTAGCCCTAGCTTCTGCACAATGAAATGGCTACATCAGACATTGTACCTGCACACAGGAGATAATCACAGTTGTTACCATCCTCGTCCTCATCATATTCCTTTAGAAGAAATTGCAATAGATGTTAGCGCATTACATAATACTAAATGGAAAAAAGAACAACGTAAAAAAATGCTAGAAGGAGAAAGGCCCCAAGAGTGTTACTATTGCTGGAACATTGAAGATCTAGAAGGGGAACATTTCTCAGATAGAATGTTGCATAGCTCTAGTACATTCAGTGAGCCAATAATTGAGAAGGTAGCCAAACTTCCTTGGGACACTCCTATTAATCCTAGATATCTCGAAGTTAGCTTTGGTAACGGCTGTAATTACAGATGCGGATATTGCTGTCCACAGGCTAGCACCATGTGGATGGAAGAAATTAAAAAGCATGGCAACTATGATTTAACTTATAATCAATACGGAATCGAATTTCTAAAATCTGGAACATACTATGCTCCTAAAGAAGAAAATCCTTACATCGATGCTTTTTGGAAATGGTGGCCAAGTTTAAAAAATGATTTGCATACACTAAGAATTACAGGCGGCGAGCCTTTAATGAATCCCGGCGCCATGCAATTCTTTGACCTATTGGAAAAAGAACCAGCGCCAAACTTAGAAATCAGCATTAACAGTAATCTTGGTGTTACCTTTGAAAAAGTTGATCGCTTATATTCTCGAGTTAAAAGTTTGTTAGAACAAAAGAAAATTAAAAGTTTTAGTTTGTTTACTAGTATCGATTCTTGGGGAGCACCCGCGGAATATATGCGTACCGGATTAAAATGTGATCATTGGGAACGAAACATGACGCAGGCTATTGAGCAGCTAGGTGTTTCTGTTAATTTTATGATTACATTTAATGTGTTGTGTGTAACTAACTTTAGATCATTATTAGACAAATGTATTGAATGGCGCAAAAAATATGGAAAACAATCTATTAGTTTAGACACGCCATATTTAAAAGAACCTCCCCATTGGATGATTAACATACTAACAGAAGATTTTATTCAATATATGGATAGTAATCTTGCTTTCATTAAAGAAAATAAAGAATATTTTACAGATGTTGAGTATGAAAAATTTAAACGTGTTGTAGATTACATGAAAGAAAATCCTGTAAGCAAAGAAAAAATTCGCCAAGGTCGTAGAGATTTTTACAGTTTTTTTACAGAGAACGATCGACGACTAGGAACAAATTTATTAGAAACATTTCCCGAATATAAAGACTTTTATAACTTGTGTAAAGAAATTTATAATGAATAATTTAATAATTTGTTCTGGAGATAGTTTTACCGCCGGAGATGAATTAGCCGGAGATTTATTAGTGCCCGGATACACCAGTAATCTTTATAAAAATCAATCGCCTTCTTCTGATGAACGAACAAAAATTTTTCAACAATTGCAAGACGAAACTTCAAAATTTTGGACTAATTTTTCAGAAAGAATAAAGTACCAGGACGAGTGTAAAAAAAGAGCTTGGCCTGCACATCTTAAAAATTTATTAGAAGATACAGAAGTAATAAATTGTGCAGGACCTGGTTTATCTAATGAAGAAATTGTACACAGGGCTATTGAAACATTTTTTGAATTGAAAAATAATTATTCGCCTGCAAATATAAAAATTATAATAATGGTAACATCTTATAATAGATTTGGAATACCTGTATATGAAAAAAATCATATTACAGAATACAACTATGTAAGTTATACTACACATCATACTGAAGAAAAAATAGAACCAAAATATGCTCAGCATGAATTTAATAATTTTTTCTTTAGAATTAAAGATTATGACAGAATAATAAGGTCAATATCTTCGTTAAGTTTTTGTAAAAGATTTTTTGAATCAAATAATATTAAAATTCATTTTATAGATTCGTGTTTGTGGGATTCTCAAATAACAAAATTTAATTTTGAAAATAAAGAAAAGGTATTATATTTTCAAAATATAATACCTTTATTATGTAAAATGACTGATGTAAATATTCCTAATGTCTTACCGGGACATCATTTTCCCGAAACTGCACATAAAGACTTTGCACAATATATTAGTAAATTAATCTAGTATCCGTTTAGTTTCGTTGTCTATGTCTGATTTAAGTTTGTCTATGTTGATTTTAAAATCAATCTTTTTAATTTCTTCTTTATATTCTTGAAACGTTTCAACTAATTTATTAGCAACTATGTCACTGTGTGAATGAATAAGTTGTTCTCGAATATTAATTTCCCAAACTCTACCATTGCCAAATTCTAATCTAATGGTTTCTAGATAATGAACTGGCATGGTATTCATGTACAGATCTTCAAAAACTTCCGGCCATTCTTTGATTAAATTTTCTGGCGGTCTGAACAACGGTTTAGGCATCTGCTATTTCTTTAGCCTTTGAAGACTTCTTAACAATTGGATCTAAATCGTCTGCTTCTTTACGAAGTCTTGCAGCTTCTTTGTAAAGAGCATCTGCTTGACTTCTTAGACCTTTAGCAATGTCCTTGTCAGACAATGCTTCGTTTGACTTAGCCTGCAAAGGTTGAGCTTTTGGAATGTTAGGTTCCCCAACATCTCTGCCCAATTCTTTTACAGTTGCTACATCTTCAACGGTAGCATCTTTTTTAGTAGCACCGGCGACAAATGTATATAAGTCATCTATAGCACAATTTTTTTGCTCAGCAATTAATACATTTAACTGATGCAAGCCGATTGTAGTTCCCGGCGCCGGAGTCATTTCTACAGAGTCAGTTGTAACTTTGTCCAACATGTTGTCGGCACGCATTGCTTGTAGCATTGGGCGACCATCTGGAAAAGTCCTTGTAAACATAATTTCGCCAAATTCAAATGACTCTTGAGCTTGCTCTGTTTCTACTAATTTCATAATAGAATCGTGGTACGAATCCGATAATTGTGCAACGGGAAGTACTAGAGCATAATTAGATTCACCTGGTAGTGTTCTAAACACAACTAATACTTTCGCTCCAGTTTTTATAATTCTTCCAACGTGCTTAATCGTTTTCATTTAAGCCTCCTTTTTAGAAACTGATTCTAAAAATGCATTCAACTTGTTAAAAACTTTACCAACGGATTCTAACTCAGCGGCTTTAAATGCGCCGCGCTGGCTAGCAACTTCTAGTATACTTCTAAGAGCAGCAAGGTCGTTTAGATTTAAATCTGGACCTTGTGGTGCTTGTGGGGCTGTTGCCTCTGCAGGCGCAGCAGCTTGTTGATTTACTTCATCAGTCATTATTTTCTCCTTAAATATGGACAGGCTAACATAAAGTATGTTAGTTCTTTATGGTCTTCGAAACCTACAAATGTGGAAGATTTAAGTTTTCCTTCAGTTCCTACATTTGGAAGTTTTTGGATATAAAATCTACCTTTTAGTTTATTTTTAATCCAAAGTTCAATGTCGGTAGAATGCCACTCTCCCTCAGATAATTTTATCTTTGAAAATTGAGGAAAAGCACAATCTACTTGTCTTTGTTTTAAAACGTCTAAGGCGTTGATTTCAATCATAGCAGAATATTTAATTGTTAAAAATTTTCAAGTGGTTAATCTTGGTTTAATCTTTTATTCATAGCTTTTGCCATACCCATTTTTCTGATGTCGCCCGAAAACAGATACAGTTCAAACGCTGATTTTTCAGATAATACTTTTATGAAATTTTTACCTAAGTAAAAGGGAGTGTTGATAAAGTGATCTAACCAAACTAAAATTTGCGGAGTTATTTTAGTTTCTTTAGGAAAGTCAATTTTATATGTTTTTATGTCAGCTTTCGATTCAACAAATTCTATTCCTTGATCTGTTAATCGTAATCCGCTGCTGTCTTTGTCTCTTAAATTGTACCACCATACTGATTTGTACTTATTTGCATCAGCTTCCGGTAGTCCTGCGGCTTTGAGGAATACCTCTGTATAGGTATTCTTTTTGTCCATGTTAATTTATTTTTTCGCCTTCGCTCAATTTGTAAACAGAAAAATCTGTAGTCTTAAATAATTTGTTTAATTTCTTAGCCAAGTTGTGAGCATGTCCAGGATTTGAAAAACTAACTTTCTTATATTTTGGTCCGGGGTATGAGGCTAAAAGACTACCGCTTTTCAGATTGAAAGGCTTACCTTGATAAAACACAGCCCATATGGCATCACTTTCTAAGATTTGTTCAATCTTATAAGTTTCCTTGTTAGCGTGTTCAAGAATCACTTTAGGTTTTGGTCTGCTCATTATTATACGTGTCCTAATTAACCACGTATATATTTATGCCTTTTAGAACGTTCCACCGTCGAACTTAACGTCGATTTTAGTAGTAGATTCTCGTATTTCTGCCAGCATTTGATGTATTTCCTGAACAGTTTTAGCCATTTGGGCAGTTAAAACAGCTAGTTCTTGAGTTAGCTCTTTGGCTTCTTGAATAGTAATTCTAACTTCTCTTTGCTGACTTTTTTCTGCAATATTAACTCTTTGAATTAACCGTTCAACAGAAGGCAGATTAGTTGGCAGTTTATTTTGAGACATTTGACAATACCTGTTTCATTTCAACATCAGTTTTAAAAGGACCTTTGTATTCGTATCTTTGTAGAGTAATTAGTTTAGGACAGAAACTTTTGACCCATCCTTTGTCAAAGCGAATAACATAGTAACCGGCACAGTACAAACTCTTACTATCTTCGCTTTTTGTAAAGAGCGGAAGTTTTCTTTTAATGTCGAACATTGAATTAAATGGAGCAGTACTAGTAGAAAATCCATGAACTTCGTTCGGCTTTGCTTCGTCAGACTCTTTAATAATTTTTGCAATAAAAAAATCTTTGCCAAATTGTTTCGTTAAACTTTCTTTAGTGTCATAGACTTTTACTCCTAGCTCATTGCTAAGAATAAATCTATTATCTTCATTCTTTCTCAATGTGGCAAATTTTTCACCGTCTCGTTCTACGATCCAAAATTTATCTGCAATAATTGGTTTTGCATGTAATTCTTGTGTCATATTGTGTACCTCGCATTTAATGGTTCGGCATAACTCTGCGCCTGTTCTGAAATCTTTTTCAGATCGTACAGTCCGCAAAACTTCATCAGTTTAACACCTACTTGATTGATATTTTTATTTGCACCTGTTGCTTCTGCAATAGTAGTGGCAATAATTTCTTTAATGTGATCTGGTTGATGACTCAAGTCAATCAATCGACGATTGCGTTCATAGTCTTCGAGTACACGATGTTCTTTACCTTCGTGGTCAGTCCAACGCTGAAGCATGAGATTGTTCCATGCAAATCCTTTAGTACCACGGTCTTCAAACGCTTCAGTGAGTCCTACTTTCTTGCTAGTACCTTTTGTACGAACACCGGGATATGCAGAAAACACATTGTCTGATGTGTCGCCTCGCATACATTTCTCAAATAGCAACCATTCTGGATTAGGAGCAGTCTTAGGCTCTTTAGTTTTTTTGTCGATAATAGGTTTGCCTTTATCGTCAAAATATCCCTCATGTGTAATTGTACATTCCATAACGCCATTGTACTGTTTAACGTTTGGAGCAATTAATTGAACGAAGTCTGTGTCTGTAGAAATAATAACGTGGTTGTCGTTTGGATGTGCTTGAATAAAACCAGCAATGAGATCGTCAGCTTCTAGCTGGGGATTTTGAAGAACTGTGCAGTTAGTCTTGTCTGTAATAAATTCTTTAAATGTGTCAAATGCTTCCCAAAAGACTTTTTCTTCTTCTTGCTCACGTTCATTGTGAGCAGCACGAGCATCACTACGATTACGCTTATAAGGAGCATAGTAGTCTTTGCGCCACGAACGACCTTCTAAACAGAATATAACATGAGTACCATTAAACTGTTGCCATGCTTTACGGATAGAGTTTAGAGTAATGTGAAACGCCATGCCGAGCTTAATGTCAGCATCGCCGTTGATTACATGTCTGGCACGAAAAAATGTATTAGCAGTATCTACTAAAATATAACTCATAAGTTGTTGTTTCTTTTTACACTCTGAATGTCAATAACACCTGTATCTACAGGACCACCGTAATCGCCGTCAACAACTACGTTTGCACAAAGTTCACGGAACCAGCGATCGACAATTTCTTCGTCCAAATCACCGTCTTCACCGTAACCCTCTTGCTTTAATTTTAACACAAAATACTCATTCCAGTCAAGCTCAAAAAAACCATTACGAATATTATCTTTGTTTACATGAGTATTTAGAACACCTACCCAAGGCTCTTTTTTACGAGTAGCACGATCTTTTGGTGTTAGTTTGGACAGTTCTTCTTGTTCTTGTGCAACTTTTTGAGCTTGCTCTGCGGCTTCTAATCTTTCGTTAGCTTCTTTTAACTCTTGTTCGGCTTTGGCTATTGATTCTTCTAGCTTATCTAAGCCCATCAATTTTTTAATAAATTTTTGCATTAGGTTCCCCATTCATTTTTAAACAACGGTACCTGTAAACGATCTGAATAACGAAGTCCGTTCTTCATTGCTAATTCTGCTACACGACGATTATTAAGTGTATAAACTGATTCTACTCCACCCACAGGCATTAGATATACAGGGCCAGTAAAACCGTTGGCACGATAGATGTCAGCAGTTTCGATTGCTTCTTCGGCATCTTCTTCTGTTGCTACTACAAACTTAAGATACGTGTAGCCTGCTTCTTGATACTCACACACTACTTCGGGTTTAATAGCTTCTTCTCTGCTCTCGCCACTACAACTTAGTTTAGCACTAACACTAAAAGTAATTTCTCTACTCATAAAAGGAGGCTTCTTAGCCCACTCTTGTAAGAATTGTTTGAAAGAAGGAGTTAGAGGCTGAGTACCGTTAGTTTCAAATGTGATTTCTTTTAAGCCTAACATCTTAGGATGATTAAGCAAGTCTGGATAAGCACGTTGCCAGCCCAACAAGGGCTCACCACCTGTAATTACAAGATGCTCATCTTGCCATTCATTGAACGGAAGAATTTCCATAATACGTTCTGCAATAGCATCAGTAGTAAGCATTGGGCTTAAATCTTTGAATCTAGGATCCCACGAAGCGTAACTGTCACAACCTGTAGATACTAGAGGAAGTTCTTCGTACAATTTAAATTTATCTGCAATTTGTGCGATTGCTTCAACTTCAGTGCTTAACTGGCCTTTAGGCATACCAAAGCCTGCACATTTAAAGTTACAGCCAAATGTACGTAAGAAAACAGAAGGCACACCCATATAGCGTCCTTCACCTTGAATGCTGTAAAACAGCTCTGCGATTTTAATTTTGCTCATTGTTTATTATACCATTAATTACAAAGTTTGTCAAGTCCTCTTTGACCAAACTCCAAGTTCCATCCTTGTTATCGATCCAAAGAAGATTATCCCCTTCTACCCATCCTGCCGAATCTAGTAAATCCTGAGGAAGTACCAAAATGCCATCTCCTGTATTCGGATCTTCTTCAACATTAAGTGTCCAACTTTTCAATTGTGACTCCTGACTTTTCTAAAAATGTTACACCTGCGTCATCTCTATAATCCATTCCGTAATAAACACGACGGATACCAGATTGATAAATGAGTTTAGCACATTCAATACAAGGTGCATGTGTAATAAAAATGTCAGCACCGAGACCTGATTCGTTACTACGTGCTAACTTAGCAATAGCATTTGATTCGGCATGTAAAACTTCTGGCTTAGTTTTTAGTGCATATCTTCTAGTATAAGAGTTACCAAGAGGTTCTTCTTCTCCCTTACACTCTTCTTCAAAAGGCCAACGCTCTTCAATTTCGTCAGGATTTAACCAACCACCTGCATCTCTACTCATGTAGTCTTTATCTTCGCAGTTATTATCCCAGCCGGCAGGCATACCGTTATATCCAATAGAAATAATACGATCGTCTTTAACAACAATAGCACCTACATGCAATCTACGTGCATGGCTTAATTCGGCAAATCTTTTTGCAACGTCTATGTAGGCTTTTTTAAGTTGAGATTTCATTCCTTGACCTTTTTTCTCTTTTCATCTTTCGACATTCTTCTTTAACGTCGTTGGGAATATCGGGATGCCATTCTGCCATGCCGCAGTCGTAAACTCTATAAGTCGGCATATCTGTGTTGTATAAGATTAATGCCCACAGAATAGATGCAACAATAAAACCAATTATATATTTGATCATAGATATTCGCTTAAAAATATTTTGCACATAAATGCATCTTGCTCTGTTTTGAATTTAAACTTCATACATTCTGTACTAACTTCGGTAGTGTATCTATTTCCTGGAAGACCAAATTGTTCTACAATATAAGCACAAGTTTCATTCCACCATATGTCTTTTTGATTTTGCCAAGGAACAATAACAGTATTTAGGTTAGACATTTTATAATCTCGTTGTAAACTTTTAAATTGCCTTCTTCTGTGTAATGGTTAATAGTTCCTCTATTATTTTTCCATAGTTGGCTAAAATCAATATGATTTTGTTCTACTGCAAGAGTATTGGCAATTTCAATGTGAGATAGACTAATATAAGTTATATTAATCATGCTGTTAATTTTTTCTCTTAACAATTTATAAATGTCAATTTGATATTCGTCGTCGTAATGATTTTCAAACCATAGTTTAGCACTACGCAACTTACTATTAAACGGATTAAAATGTCCCATTAAATCTGTAATTATTAAATCGCAGTCTTTGTGAAATCCTTTAGTGTGTAAAGGATGACCGGGGGTGTGAATCCTACTAGGACTAGTATGACTAACAATAACAGCATCAAATTGATTAATATCTAAATTTACTAACTGCTTATAAATTTTATATTCGCCCACACCTGCTTGTGCAACGTTTACAACATTAAATTTTTCAGCAAGAAGATTGACCCAACCTTTATTTGTATTGGGCCATAATGCAGCAAAGCTATCTCCTGCTATGAGTAATTTTTTAATGTTTTCAGCCATGGAATATAATTTTTAGCAACAAGTTCGTGATACTCTCTATTGTAATGTTCGTTATCTTCGATTAGATAATTTTTATGATCAAAACCTAAGTTTCCTAAAAATGTTTCTATCGTCTTGTTAGCAATTTTTGTATTTTTTAATTTTCCGTAATAGTCAAATTTAGATGGAAATTTTAACCTATTAGTAAAATTAAACAAATGCAGTTGAGCATTGTTGTCTTTACAAATGTTATCCCACGTATAAACAGAATTTAAAAATTCTCTTTTTTCTATGAATGTGTTTAATTCGAAAAAGAGCTTAACCTGCATGTACGAATGCTTTCTAAGATTAGGAGTTATTAATCCGTTCTCTCCGCTAAATTCTATGCCTGGATGATTGTCGTAATCTTTAAAAGTAGATTTATTTAACAATTGCATTGTCTTGTCTCTGACAATACCATCCATATATCTATGAATATTTTCTGTAGAACCGTCTACTTTAAATCTAAACCAATCTACAGGTAAAGATTCTTCGTTGCCTAAGTCGTCAAGTGCAATTATAAATCTGTTAAATGCAGCTAAACAAATAAACACTTCGTCTATGTCATCATAAGTTTCAAACATAGATTTTAACCAATCGGTATATAATCGATTAGTTGCTCCTGATAATGCATATATGACAACAGGCTTATTGTTTAATTCTCCATAAACTTCTGCATAGTTGTTGTCGTTCCATTGAGTAAAACTGCCTAGACCTTTTTTGTCTAAAACAGATTTATAACCCATTGTATGGCTGTCGCCGATGAATAATGTTCTTCCCATTTATTTCCACTTACGATAATTACCGCGCTCAGGAATTACGTGTCTAACTCCCCCTGTCGGATCTTCCATGTCGCCTTTGCGTCTAGGAATCAAATGTACATGAGGCCACGGTACTGTTTGTCCCGCAGCTTGACCGTAATTCATTCCAATATTAAATCCGTCCCACTCGCCTTCTTGTACTCTTTTAATTCCGTCTTTAACAGCATCTTCAAAACAGTCCATTAGGACAGCAACAGTATTGTATTTAGGCACAAAAAGAAGATGGCCATCAGTAACAGGATATATATCTCTAAATACTTTAACATGATAATCTTCTTCTACAAGTTCAGTCCACGGAGCCTTTGAATCATCTATATGATCAACTTCAGTTGGAAATATTTTATAATTATCTTTCATTTTGTCCACCACTCTTCCCATGGAAAATCAACCCATACATCGTTTTCAGATTTGTTAATTTCTAAACCTGTATAGTCCATTTTTACATTACACTGACTAGCAAGATTATCTACTAGCACAGCAAATTTTACATTAAAATTCCAAACTTCATCCCAATGCGGACTATTAGGTAAACAACTAGATTTCCAGTCATTCATTATCCAATTAAAAGTAGCACCGGTATCGTTAATGTCGTCAACGATGAGAATATTTTTATATGACGGGGGCTCCGGCATTTCTAACAAACTTGATGCAGCATCTAATACTGCACCAAGATCATTTTCGTCCTCGACAAAAATAGATTGTTCTTCCCCTCCTAGGGCATCCTCAGCCATCCACAAATTACTTTCGGCTTCGCTACCATCACGTAAACTGACTTTTAAAGTTTCACAAGGAACACCAAAATAATGACTAATCATAACAGCAGGGATCAACCCACCGCGAGTTAATCCCACTACATAGTCCGGCTTCCACCCGCTGATTACTATGTCTCTACAAACTTTAGAAACTAATCCATTAAGATCATGCTGTTTGATTACGAGCTTGTTCATATCTCTCCTTTAGATACTGTTCGTGCTGTATCCATTTGTTATTAACTAAAAATCCCCAATCACGTTTATGAGGACCGGGCATAAACAATGTCCAAGCTGTTACGCCAGGCTTAAGCTCAATACGATGATAAGAGTTAGGGCTACATATACGAAAATGGCCGGGTCCTCTCCATTTACGTATCTCACAAGACTTATTGCCCTGTTCGTCAAATTGCGGAACCCATTCATAATAACCACCTTTCAAGATTAGTGTAGCATAAGGCCAAGGATGATCATGAACATCATCGGGATCACCTTTTAAGAACTTATGAAGAAATATATTAAACGGAAATGATTCCCTATCTTTTAGAAATAGGTAATAACGTTCTAGGTACGGTTCATCGCTTTGACGGTCCATAACAATACGCTTACGACCAATTCTGTCCAACCAGTTAAGAAACCATTTCATAATTTACTCCTTGAAGTAAGTTTCCATTACTTCCAGCTTGTCGTGATACTCTGCAATTAGAGCAACTTCTTTTTCGATGGCATCCATTAGATCTGTGTGATCGTGAATGGCCATAGGATTAGCTAACATAATATCCACATTCATTTTATGTTTAAGAATGTGTGCTTCGAAGTGTTGCTTGAGAACACCGATCATTTCTTTTCTCATCTTGGGGCAAAGTCCTGTTGTAGTTTGATATTGTCAAAGAACTCTTTCTTTGTACTTTGATCGTCTTTGAAAGCGCCTTTGAGCACAGTAGTCTGTGTAAGACTTGAATGTGCCATAATACCGCGATTTTCACAGCATCCGTGTGTAGCTTGAATATACACACCTACGTCTTTGGCATCTGTAGCTTTCATAATTTCGCGGGCAATGTCGTTAGCAAGTTCTTCCTGTAGTGTACCACGACGAGCACACCACTGAGCAATGCGAGTATACTTGCTAAGGCCAATGAGCTTTTGAGCGGCAATAAGCCCGATATAAGCAACGCCACTGACAGGTTGGTGGTGATGACTACACATACTGCGAAGCTCACTACGCACCACAAGCATTCCTTCATATCGATCTTGTGAGTCATTGGGGAAAGCTGTTGCGTCTGGTGCTGGATCATACCTACCTGCCATAATTTCGTTAAAGTACATTTTGGCCAGCCTGCGGGCTGTACCTTTGCTATTAGGGTCGTTTTCGCGATCAATTAACAATCGATCTAGAACTAATTCAAATGCTGGTGTTGCTTCATCGATTAGTTTTTCTATGTCGCCCTCGTGTAGATAATCGCTAATATTATCGCCTGCCCAGAAACGTTTACCTTCACGTTTCATTTTAAAGCGAATATGATCGCCTAAGTATGCTTCTTGATATCCGCCGTCGCCTGCCATTGCGTCTAGGCCTGTTTCTTTTTTATCTGTCAATTATTGTTCTCCGAGTTATTGTCGTGGATGACATGTTATTATAACATCTCTAATAAATTATTGCAACTAAAATAGTTTTCTTTAAGTAGCAATACCTGTTTATTTAGGCTTGGTAAAAACTTTTCATAATTTTCCATGTATTGGATAATTTTATGACAAATTTCTTTTCTATGAACAGCATATGCATCAAACGATTCAGTCCATTCGCTAGGATACTTAAAGGTATCTAATGCCATTTCGCTGTAACTTAGTCTGTCAGGCACCATAGGAATAGCATCTACAATTGCCCCTTCGTACCAACTAATACCAAGTGTTTCTTGCAAGTTAGCTGAAAACACTAGTTTAGCTTCACCGAGCATATTGTGGTATTCTCGTTTAGTCAGCTGTTGCTCTTGGCATACTGCAAATTCATATTGCGGCAGATGTTCTTTTAGATCTCTAAAGATTTCAACTTGTTTCTCTGGTGCAATTCTATGAGGGAATAAAATAAGATTTCGTTTGGGCATGTTTTTGTACATAACCAACGTATCTTCCATATACTCCATAGGCCAGCCTGTGCGTACGATTTTATCGTTGTCGTGATTTTCACGCAAGCCTACAATACAACCTAACAATTCTTCGCAGAACAGTTCAATGTGAAAGTCTGTAGCAAAGTAATTATGGTCAATAGCATGGAAGAAACTTTTCTCAGCATGTCTGACCCAAGGTGCATCTCCAATAAGGCGTCCTAAGAAGTCTTGTGGATCATAGCTTCCAGCATGCCACAGTGCGTGAATAGTTACAGGAATCTGCAACAGTTCACTCATGTATTTTAAATTTATAATGCCCGGGTGCCAAGCATCAGTAAAAATAAAGTGGTCGCCGGGATGAACGGATCCGTCACAAAATAAACGGCCCATCTGCTCAACTTGTCGAGACTTATATATATTGGTGCCACCAAAGTTAAGAAAAGCACCAGGAGTAGTGGCTGTAGGAATATCCTCAGGCCCAGATATAACTTGAACATCATGACCTCTCTTTCTTAACAAGGCGGGAAGGTGAGTTTTCCACTCACCTGTATACCTAGTTTCGACTGCTTCTAAATCAACGAGAAAAATTTTGCTCATTGCGTCTACCGTTGTTATCCCAACGTGGTTTATTGCCTTGATAAGGGCGACGTGGTCGCTTACTTGCCAAGTATGCACCATAGTTAGGTGCGTCCTTGCGGTACAGTTCCGCAGGGTTAAACTCACGGAGTTCGAAGCGGCACCAATCTTGGTATGCTTCGAGGTCATCCCAGACTTTTACAACATCCGGGCGGTTTTCAAAATAGGAATAATCCTTGTAATTACGAGCCATTATAGCTTTCCTTTTAGTACTTAATGAATGAACCATTTTCTCCGTCTTCGGAGACCTCAATCCAAACCTCGCGGTCTGGATACTTTTGTGAAATGACAGTATATAAATCGTCTGACATCATTTCGCAACTCTTAAAGTCTAAACTTAGTGTAGCATCTTTATAAAGATTTTCCAACCAGCGTTTAAACTGAATAAACTCAATATCTCGATCGTTGTGGTTAACACCAATCCAGACTTTAAAATGAAAGATATGACGATGCGGGTAGCCTAAAAAGCTAACATCGTATTCATCGCCTGTGGCTAATGCAGGATCAGTGAGGGCTGCAGGATACTTATGGATACCTTCTTTACGGAAGGTAACCCAAATCATTTTGTTAGGACGAATGTCATGCTTAATTTTCATACCTCTAATAGACCTTTGCAAAGTTTAGCAATTTCTTCCCTAGTCATATTATAGCTATATGTACTGGTAAAATCAACATCGCCGTCTTTATTTAGGCATTCCTGAACAAACTCAATAGCAAATAATCCCTTAGGAGCCAACGCTTCCCAAGATTCAATTCGAAGTCGAAATCCCTTATCTTCTTTAACAGTAACTGATTTAAAATTCTGTTTCATCGCTTTAATGCCTCCATCATAACAATTTTACCTAGAGCATCGCCGAGATCTTGATCTTCGGTAATAACATGCATAGTATTAAGATTACGATCTTTATGATGATCGTATGTACGAGTTTCTACAACGTATCCGCCCGATGCACGATAAATTTGCATACGCATACCTTCACTAGATAGTCTATCTGCTTCTACAAGTTGCGGAACATCTTGTTCGTATTCGTCACTGTTAAGCCAGTTGCGAAAACGTTGTTTCAAACTTAGTTTCATTTTCTTTTCTTTCCTAATTCTGCGAGCAGGCTTGACAGCAGATACTGTAGCGTACTGTTTTGCAGATGCCAGTCCATAACCACTCATTTGATTATCTCATCCTTGCCATATTGATCCCAATCGGTAAACTTATCTCTACCCATTAGATCCTGCAGGTTATGGCACCATACCCCAGGATTAGTTGCTGAAAAATCTTTGTCGTCGATCTTTAGTGTAGCATTATAACCTAGTTGATTAATATACGGTAATTTTACACTAATTTGCGGAATAAATCTACGCTTTTCGGTTAAACCGCTCTCAAGCAATCCTTCCGTTTCGCAAACATCAAAGTCTAGTGTACACCAGAGATTATATTCGCTATCTAGGCAAACATAGATCATGTTTTCCCAAGAACGCCATGTTTCAACATCATTTACACCATTAGTTTTAAAACTTTGATTAGCACCAAAATAAATGTGTGTTATGTGTTTAGATTGGTCAATGTAAGATCTAGATTCTTTTACGATATCTAAGATTGTGTAAGGATCGTGAACTCCGACTACAAATAGAGTTTTCATTCCGTAAGCAGGAGTCTTTTCGATCTCTATGCCTGTAAAAAATGTGATGCTGTCAGCAACACCAGTTTCGTAATTTCTTTTCATTATTTGCTAGGACTAAAAGGCCATGAACCAGTTGGAAGATCAACATCGGATACATTGTCAACATTAACTTGAGCCACAATTTTTTCTAACTCAACAACAGGATTCCATTCGGCACCGTCATCTGGATCATGATCGATGCCCTGCCATTCTGTTACTTTAATTTTTTCGTCATTCCAGTCGTTGTGCCAGAATGTACCATTCCATAGCGCCTGATAACTATATCCGTCTTTAGTTTTGACATTATATTTTCCTAGGCGAGCAGGTTTGATTTTAACAGGGAACCAATCAGTTAATGTATACTTGATATCGTCCATATTGGTATACTTTTCCCAATTACCAGTAACATCTCGCGAACCGGCAACATACATACCAAAATCTGAGCTCTTGCCGTCTGTGCTACCACCCCAATTGTCAATCTGTTCGCCGTCGTACTCAACGTAGTTGATAATTTCTTCACCGTCGATTTCATCGTAGCCTAGGCTCAATTTAGTAATGTCGAAGGGTGCTTTAAGTTCAATTTCACCTTCAAAAAATGTGCCCTTTTCATTAGAGCGTCCAACAAATACTACTGTGCCGTCTTCTTGTGATCCAATCCAAACTTCGTCATTACAACACCAGTCTGGTTCACCGTCGCAACCACCACCTGTAATATCGTCAAATGATTTTTCATATACAGTATTGCCTTGTTCATCTTCAATTTGAATAGTGCCTGCATTGCGACTCACACCGTGTGCATGACCCATGTTGTCACATTCGTACCATGAACCTGGCGGAAACGGCCACATTTCTTCCGGAATGTTGTGTTCGTCGGCATAGTCACTGTCCCAAGCAAAATCGCTTAGATCCAGTCTGCGATGTTTAAAGTACTCGTAAATATTTCGATCTACAGTACCCATGACAGTCTCACCACCGTAACCCCACATTTGAATTTTGTAGGTACGAGGAGTAAATTTAAGAATTTCGATTAATTCTTGTTGTTCTTTTGCTGTTGCCATTTGTTTACTATGCCTTTAAAGAGATTAGTTAAAGAGTTAATTAAATTATAATATCTTGTTTTATAATTGTCAAGTACAATTTCGTTAAACATAGATCCTCTGTGAGGACAGCGACCTTGACGCCAATCGCATCCTACACCGTTTTCTTTTACAGTTTCACCGCAGTGATCGCATCTCATAATTCTAGTCCGTTGTCTCTTGCATAGCGTTCTTCACGTTCTGCATAATGTTTGTCGCAAAGAGTTTTAATCCATCCGGTATTGCGACTTTTACCAAGATGTCCACATTCTTCACAAACGGAACCTGCCCATATTTCGGCCATACGTACCATACCTTGAATATGATCGTCGCCGCCGTTATAATAAAAACGCAGTCCTCCAAATTTTTCTTTAATTTGTTGTACAACAACTTGGGGAACAGCTTCTGGAATTTTTTGATTATGGGGATTAGACTTTAACAACGCTTCTCTAGTGTTGTTACGCCATTCTGTGTAAGAATGAATTTGACTGCACAGTGCTTCTAGAATAGGCCACCAACCCGGACCAATACAAAATCCACCGTATCGACCTTCAAACATTTTTGGAAAACTGGTTTCCATTTTACGAGAAAAATCGTCGTAATCTTTTTCGCTATACATTACCAGTCCTCTACACCAGAAATTTCAATTTCAAAACTGCCACGGAGACCGTTAACATTTTGTGCAAAGGTCATAGTCGTAATAGAGCCAATACCGCTACCGGAGTCTTGTGTTAATTCAAAAACTTCAACGTCTTTAAATTTTTCTAACACATCTGCTAATTTTTGAATGTCTTTTCTATGTAGAAGCATTTTTAATACAAAGTTCAATTATTAAGTATATAATAGCAGAGTTGCAGTATAAATGCAACCTCTGCTTACTCAAATTACTTTTGAGCTTCTTGTTCTAAGAATTCATGCTCTAATTCGTCCAAAATGCTTTCATCTAGTTCAGGCATTGCAGACACTTGGCTAACACTCTTATCTAAAACAACTTCTTCGTGATCAAACAAACTGTTATAAATGTTATTAGCGTTACCGCCACGTAGACGCATACCCATCATGTTGTTTAACATTGGCTTTGCATCTTCGATCATTTGCATAGGAGTTTCTGATTTAAATAGTTCTTCAACAAAACGATCAAAGTACAAAATGTTACGAGGAACCCACTCGGAGTATTCGTCGCTCTTGTCGTTGTCTTTGACTTTCTTCCAGTATCTCCAGTCTGGTTGTGCTTTGTGACGTTCAATGTCCATTAATGCATTAGCACGTTGAACTGCAACAATATGGCAATATGTATTATGTGCCATCATTAGAGCATAACCAAAGCTATCCCAAGATGTTTTACCTTCTTTACCAATCTTGTTTAACATTCCTGGCTTGTACCAGCAAATGTCCCCGACTGATAATCTTCTTCCGATCTCTGATTCGAATGGGAAGGGGATGTTAAAAGCCTGGCTAATGGCTTTGTTGTCTGGGGCTTTGTCCATGATGACCGACCAGCGTTTGTTTGTGTGCTGGGCGTTGGTATAGACGAGGCCATGGGCTGTTGCAATGAAGGGTGATGCGCAGTCAAAAGAAATGGTAAAGTTTTCATTTATGTGTTTACGTACCTGTCGTTGAATAGAAGTTAGATAGCAGGACCAGTCTAATTGAGCAGTGCCCAAGAAGTGCATCCAGTTTCTGTCATCTAACAGTTTGTCATCACGTAAGATGATCAAACGCTTTAGTGCAACTTCCATGTCGCACATATTCTTACCACCCATTGCCCAACCTTCTGTAGGCAAGTGTTTAACAGCTTGATACCAAGTTTCCGCAGTTTCCCAGTCACTGCCTTGCAAAACGTTTAGGAATTTAGTTTGACCTAGTCGATTACGAATAAAGTAATCATTGTTATGTAATGTTTTGTTAAGACAATCTTCAAAACTCTTTAATCCTGTTTTAGGACTGTGAATATGATCGCTAGCCCATGTAGGAACGTCTAGCAACATTGACCAGTCAGCAGTTAGTTCTAACCAATTAAGAATATTATCTCTAACTTTGTTAGCGGCAGCACCTTCAAAGTTGTGCCAGTCGAACTTAAGAACACCTTTACCGATCTGGTATCCGCCGGAGTCGCCAACAATAACAGTATTAGCACGATCTCTATCTTGAATCATAGCATCTTGAATCATAGTTTTTTCTAGATCCAGTTGTGCATGACCTGCAGAATACAATCCGTACTTGTAAGTAAAGTAACCTTGTTCGGGATTAAGAAAGTTCATTCCTTCAATACCACGATCAAAACCTGCCGGAATTCGATCGTCAGGGACAAACTTGTCAAAACGTTGTTTGCTAATATATGTGCTAAAGAAACAACTAATAGCTGGCAGATATACTGCGTAATCTTTCTGTAATGGTGATAAGTTAACTGGTGGTCTGTTCATATTCTCTCGCTAATTTAGCAGTAATATCTAACTGCTGTCTTGCCTTTTCTAAATTGTCTAATGCTATTTTAACAGCCTGATTCTCTTTTGCTAACGATTGCCACATCAATTCTTCATTGCGTTTATCTCTTGCCCAATCAAGTAATGATTCTGCTTCACTATTTAGGCCCACTGACGCAGAGCCTAAATTAAGTTGAACCCAACCGTTGCCGTCAAATACTTCCATACGTTGGCTGGAAGTGTTGTATCGCATATTGCCAACACCTTGTGATCCAGAATACCCGTTCACATAAGTGCTGGCTGTGCCTCCCGAAACCTGGACATAACGTCCCGTAGGATATACGCTACCGATCATTAGGCCGCCTGTGCAGGAATGATGTACTTGTAAGTAGCAATGCCGCTATCCAATGTGATTTGAATCGCACCTTCATTTGACAAGCTCATTTTACAATTATTAACATCTGCAATCTTAAGGATGCTTAAGATTGGCATAACAGGCCAAGTCCAGCCGCGGTCTAGTTTACCTGCAACGTTTTGTGCAAAAATAAACTCGCCTGCGTGTGTTGAAGCATCACCAAAGATAAACTTTAAGTTACCGCCGTCTGTCTTAGCAAGGAATGTTGGGTGTTCGCTGTGTGCGCCTGCCTGAAAGTTGAAACGCTGTACTGCGGCAACACTTGGCTCAATCTCAACGTCCCACTTAACACCGCGGAACTTAACAGTTTTCATCTTTTCGTTGATGATTTCCTGATTCATAAAACGATAGTCGTTCTTAAAATCGCTGTCTTTGTTTTCAAAGTGAATGCCTACGGGAATAGTTTCTCCGTTACGATCTGCAAAAGTAACAGAAATTTTTGCATTATCTTTATATTCGTTTCCGTCTAGCAAATACTTGAGCTTGTTAAGCTGGGGCATACCAAACACTCCGATCATATCTGGGTATGGATTAGAAGTCTCAGCCTCCATAATAACTGAACGGTCGTCTGCCATTGAGTTAATTGTAGTTTTTTCTTCTGTGCCTGTAACTTTAACAGTTGTTAGAAAGCCTAAGTTTTGTGTGTGGCTTACGATGTCTTGTAAAATGTCCTTCATTAAGAATTCTCCATATGTATATTAAGATTATATTTAGATCTTGAGTAAAAATCAACCTTGAAATCACTCAAAATCAAACAATTTGCTGAATGTATTATCCGACCTTGTTGAACTGATGTCCCATTCCAAAACACCAATAAGGTTTTCTAGCTTTTCATCAATGACTGTATTTTCCATTTCTGCATGATCAAATGGTAAATCTTTGAACCATTGAGGAAGTCTAAGTTCGTCAACTGGGTATGCTACTGATGTATAACCCATTGGGTTATCTTTGACTTTACACACAATGACTTTAGCACCGTCGGTGATGTTCATTGAGTACTTGTCATCCATCATTCTTTTGAGCGTATTCCAATTAAGGCTTGCTCTAACATGACCAGGCATATTTGTCTTGCCAGCCTTCTTCTCTTTACTGGCGTATTCTGTAATGTTGTTTGCACGTTTAGGTGATCCTTTCTCCCAACCAGGGCGGGTTTTAAATTCTGTTCTAAAAGTTGTTATGTATTCAAGTACTTGTTCTTTCTCGGCACCGTTAAGAACTTGTGTAAGAACTTCGCTTAGGAAGTCTTGAATAACTACAGGCGTGTCTGAACGTTTAAGATCTAAACCCATAGCTTTGATCTTACCTGCTTTGCCTTCAACGTCTTGACGCTTGCCTTCTTTATCGTAATAAAGAACAGCATAACGTTTCTTAGTAATGAACAGTCCTTTAGATGCAACAATCTCTCGCCCTGCCTTAATAACTTCTCCACGAGTCTTCGGACAGTGGAAGGCATCCTGCATAAATTTAGGGAATGTTGCATTTACTTCATTACCAATTGTGTCGTAAAGCTCAATGACATTTTCTTTTGACCAAGGAATAAGTCCTTTTTCAATGTCTTTCTTGAGAGTACTATAAGCACTAAAGTAACAAGAGTCGGTATCTCCATAGATAATTGCCTTGCCAACGTGATCATTAGCGCCTGTTATAATCTCATTAACTTTGCCCGCCATATGCTTGGCAATTTGACGGCCAGTTAGTGTAGTACTTTGACCAATTCTATTGTCAAAGAATCTGCAACCTGGATTAAGAATAGCACCATACAAACTGTTCAAGTTAATTTTCTTAACCAACTGACGCTTGTCCCAGTATTCTTCTTCAATTTTATTTCCAGCTTGAATACATTCTTTGAGTTTGGCCTGCATTTCTTTACGTTCAGCATACCAACGCTTCAACAGTCCGGGAATAATACCTTCTTTTTCGTAAGTAAAGATAGTACCATTTGCACTAACCATCCAAGGTTGATTGCTTTCGAATATTAGATCATAAATTTGTGCAGCAGATAGTGTGTCACTGTGACCATCTTCCCAGTCTATAGTAATTTCACGACCAACTTCTCTATTCATTACAGCAGTGTACTCTAACGAACCAAAGATACCTTCCCATGCTGCCGCAAAAGATCTACCTTTAGCCATTTCGGCGGCAATAAAGTCTTTAGTGCCGTCTTGACGTAACTGTCCAACAATGGTTTCTGGGCCCATGTTAAGTGCTCTAATGGCACTAGGATATAGTGAGTTAATATCTAGAGAGCCAATCCATTCGTGAATGCCTTTCTTAGGATATGCAACATACGCACCAGCAGCCTGTGTATCTCCTCGATCGTCCATTTTAAGACGATTAGGAACAATCATACCTCTACGATGTGCTTCATTAATAATAGCTTGTTCGGTAACAGCTACAGCACCCATAGTAGTCTGTAACAGAACAGTATTTTCATGTGCAATTGTATTAGCAAGATCTAAGAATTTTAATTTCTTGTCTAACTTATCTAGTAAGGCACAATCTTGTCTATTATATTCAATGAACTTACGGAAGTCGTTGTTGTATAACTGATCCAATGTACCTTCGTATACTGTCTTATTTTCGCCGATTTCCATCTCGCCGATAGCATCTAGACGATATGTATGACGTTCTTCATATGTATACTTGCGATACAATTCAAGACTGTCTAAGTGGACTCTACCAATTAGGTCGTATGTAACAGCAGTCTTTCCGTACTTTTCGTATTCACGCTTTTTAGGAAATTGATTCCATAGACAGAATCTACGTGTGTCCTCTTTGCTAAGAACTTTAGTAACACGATTAACAGTATAAGGAATATCGAAACCTTCCGAGTTCCAACCGCTTAGTACGTCTGCGTCTTGTATAAGATCTAGGAAAGTGTCTAACATATCTGCTTCATTGTCAAACAGCATAGTGTTAGGAAATTCTTCAACAGCCTTTTTAGCTTCCTCCATGTTCATAGTTTTAGGAGGAATCGCTAAACACACCATTGTATCTAACCATTGTAGATGAACGGCAATCGCAGTAATTGGCATGAAGGCATCGTCTGGTGAAGCATAGCCACGTTCTGGATCGAAGTCTACCTCAATATCGAAAAATGCTACATTTAGTTTTGGAGCGTCGATATTAAGATAGTGATCTTCTAATGTGCGATATATTGGATTAATATCGCTTTCGTATAGTTTTTTGTTTGAATGTATTGCTAATTCTTTGCGTAACTCTTTAATGTTTTTGCAGGTTACATGGTTTAGAGGTTCGCCGTAAATTGATGTAAATTTACCTTTAGCGTCTTTGTAGTAAAAGATATGTTTGGCAGGATATTCTTTAAAGTGTCTTTTACCTTTGTCATCTCGTTCAACGACGTGAATAATATCCTGCTCTCTATTGTAGAAAGCGTCAACGTAACTCAAATTTTTCTCCTATGCAATTTGTGGCTTGCAAATACCTACTATGCGGCTTATGGCCTCGCCTACCATCTATAAATCTATTTATAACATTCGTATTAGGCCGATGGTATCTATGGTTGTTAGTAGCAGATAGTTAGCCAACATGCCAAATGATTTCCTAGTATAAGCAGCCCACCCATACATAGCACAACCAGCGATCCAAATAGGATAAAGAATAAGCAAAGGTGGAGTTGGGACTGTAAGGGCCATTGTGATCGAACAGCCGATACTGATAGCCCAAGCAAGCAACTCAACAATAAAACGGAAAGGGTGACTATTCCAATCATCCTTAATCCACGCTATAGTTCCACCGAATACATTAGCTAACAGATTCATTCTGGTAGACGCTTAGTAACACCGAGAATCATTTCGATCTCGTCCCACTCTTCTTCGTGTGACTTCCAGTTATCTTTATGTGCAATCTTAATTGCTTTATTAATAATGGATGGTTTAATTTGTAGTTCTTCTGCAACTGCTTTTACAGTTTCCTTAAGACCTTCTTGTAGATCTTCAACTTCACGTAGTACGTTGGAACCTTCGTTAATGAGACGCTCTAGTTTGGCTTTCTCTTCTGGACCATACATTTTTGCCATTGTTATTCTCCTGTTGCAAAAGTATATTATATATTCATAAAAAAAGCCAGTCAACTAAGGACTGGCTTTTTATTACCAAATAGTTAAATTATTTTTGGTCTTCGCTCAATACGTCATACATTTCAAATCTACCGCCCATACGCTCATATACCATACCAGCATAGACTTCTGATTTGATTCCTTCGCCTAGTTTGTTTTTGGCTACTCTAGTTGCCCAAGCAAACAATTCTTGATCTAACGGATCAATAGCTTGTTGTCCGCCGCTTTCAACAACCAATTTCATCATTTCTTTAAAAGACATTGGCTGTTCAACGCTTTCAGCAACTACTTTCTTAGAAGTTTTAACGGACTCGTTCTTCTTGCCAAAGTATTTTTCTTGCTTGGCGCTCATGCCCTTCTTGCCATCTTTCTTGTCACCGCCTTTGTCAGCAGCAGCTTTTTTCATTGGCTCTTTCTTGTTGCCATCGCCGTCAACATCTAAGAAATCTGGCTTAGCAGCTTCTTCCATTTTCTTTTTCTTAGATTCTTTTTTCTTTTCGTCCTTTTCAGCTTTTTTAGCTTCGACCATCTTCATGAACTTGGACTTAAACTTAGGCTCAATGCTTTCGTCTTTCTTAGATTCTTTTTCAGCTTCTTTGTCAGCTTTACGGCTTTGTGATCCTTGGACTTGTGTTGCAGGGTGTTTCTTACCGCTTTTATCTGTCCATGTAGTTTCTTTCTTTTTAGCAGGCAATCTATCTTCTGCTTCTTTAACTTCTTTTTCTTCTTTCTTTTCTTCAGCTTTTTTCTTAGCTTCTGTAATATAAGAAGAAGTTCCTGCTAACACACGAAGTTCTGCATCTTCGTTTAGCTGAACAGATTGTGGTAATGTTGGAGCAGCCGGAGTTTCAATTTTTCCGTCAATGCTTTCAATTTTGCTAATAAGTGCTTTAAAGTCCATTTTTATTTCCTTGATCCTAAAGGTTCATAATGTATTTATCTTTTTACTAAAGAGCCGCCCGTTAATAAATTAGCACCTTTTAGGTCTAGGGCATTAGGAGCAGTTCCGTTTTTCTTCTTTTTAGGCTGTTTTCCTGGAACATTAGGATAAACAACGCCTACAGAAACGTTTCCTGCTGATGTTGCACCTGCGGTTGCTGTTTCAAAAAGCTCTTTTATTTTCATACTATTATTTATTTCGCCCGCTCTTCATATTGGCACACCAGTGAGCCATACGGGCTTTTTCACCGGAAGAGTTTTTAGCAGTTTTACGTAAGCTGCTAACACTGGCTTTACAGTTAACACCTGAGCGTTTTGCTAGCCCTTTACGTCCGGGTTTTTTACCGTCTGCAAAATTTTCTAAAATTTCCTGGATTCTCATTTCATGGCTACCTGGAAAGTCTTAAATTTATCCTGTCTTTGATCTAAATGTTTTAGCCCAGGGTTAATGCCCTTGGTTACGTCCTTAACATTTTTAAAATCGTCAACACGATCTTGCACTCTATTTTGCCAATACCACACTGCTACTTTAGCAGCAATTTCTGGTTTTTCGACTAACTCGGGTTTGTTTACTAAATCTAACCCTAAAGCATCGCCTGCCTTTTTATAATTGTATTTTCCAGTTAATTGAATATATCCACGACCTTTATACTTTGCACCGTCGCCCGGCTTAGTATTTCCTAAGGCTTTAGCTTTTTTAGGAGCAAATCTAATGTCGTATTTTTTGAAGTCTAAACTGCCACCTATTTCTTTCATGTGTTTGAAATCCATAGTTTCGTGAGCAGCTTGAGATAAAAATGCTGCTAGTTCCTGTCCCTTGATTCCTGCTTTTTCTGCTGTCTTTTTTAGGATAACTTCGTGAGGATTTCCTGTAACAGTTTTTGCTAATTCTTTTTTACTAACCTGTTGAACAACTGCTGGCTTGTCTGCAATTTTTTTCTTTGCGGCTTCTGCATCTGGACTTGCTCCTAGAGCAGCAGCACCTATAGCGGCACCCGCTACCCAGTCTTTCCAACCTTCTTGTTCAATGCTTTCTCCACCAGCTTCGCCGCCGCCGTCTCCACTATAACCAGCATAGTATCCGTAACCGCCGTAAGGTCCGGGTCCGTAAGCAGCCCAACGTGGCTTTTTACGTTTACGTTTCTTTTCAGTTATAAACTCGTAAGCTCTCATGCGGCAAAACTAGATCCGCAACCACAGGTAGTTGTTGCATTAGGATTTTTAATAACAAACTGACTACCCATTAGTTCTTCTTTATAATCTATAGTAGCACCATTCATATAGGTCATGCTCATAGCATCTACTACAAATTTATATTTTTCATCTAATGGAAATTCAAAGTCATCATCGTTTAAGGCTTCGTCGAATGTAAAACCGTATTGGAAACCAGAACAGCCTCCGCCTTGCACAAATGTACGCAAAAATAATTTAGGATTGTTTTCATCAATTAAAAGATCTATGATCCGTGTTTTTGCTGATTCTGTTATCTCAACCATTTTGTATCCCCTACAGGCTTTTCTCCTGTTAGATAAGGTAAACTAAACCATAACTGAAACCATTCTGGGGTTCCGGGTCTAATATTATGTTTACGCTCTAACTCACGTTTTTCTGTACCAGTAATACTAATATTACTACCGCCGTACGGTTGGTAGCCTTTAAATTCTGTTATGCCAGCAAGACGTTTTAATTCTGATAATTCCATTATTCTGTAGCTGGTTCGCCGGTAATAGAAACTTCCCACTTCTTACCAGTGGCCTCTGACTTTTTACGAGCCCAATCTTTTAATTGATAATAGTGTGCTCTTTCTCTTTCGTCGTCTGCGTAGTATCCGCGACCTTTAAAAACTTTCCACTTCTTACCGTTAATATAGATAGCAAAATTGTTTGGAGGCTCAGTATTACCTTCGTCCCA
>JACCED011057626.1_pt1 | contig 34295 bp, 37 predicted proteins | sample 7455021 | NCBI WGS metagenome assembly JACCED01 (sample SAMN15323456, study PRJNA562643) | freshwater metagenome | isolation source: river surface water | place: USA:Blue River Watershed | collected 2017-08-19
AAAAACCTTCGGTGCCCCTTGGCATCGACCCTTGTGAGGTGGCTTCGGGACTTAAGACCAACGCCATGGGCTCCAATTTCGTGACGGAGCCGGACGGTGACCCGTTTGCTTTTTATCAATCGCAAAAGCGAGATTATGGCATTGTTGTCGCCACGGTTGCGGCCGGCACGGCCTGCATCCGGCTTCGGTGCCATAATCTGCGCGCATTTCGCACCTGCAGAGACCACCTTGGCCACCGAAAAAGAACTTTCGGATTTCCTCAAGCAAGCCGAAAAAAAGGCTTTCAAACGCACCTACTACCACGTGCGTGACGAGGATGCGGCCCTGGACATCATGCAGGACAGCATGATCAAGCTCTCCACCCATTACGGCGACAAGCCGGTCCAGGAACTGCCCCTGCTGTTCCAGCGCATCCTCTCCAACACCACCTTGGACTGGTTTCGCCGGCAAAAGACCCGCAATGCCCACTTCACCGCCCTGAATGACTTTTCTGCTGCAGACGGACCGCAGGACTTCGACCTGCTCGAGGTCCACCCCGGGGAAACCGGCCAGCCGATGGGGGAAAGCGCCGAACAGTGGACTGGACGCCTGCAAACCCTGCAACATATCGAATCGGCGGTGATGGCACTGCCGGCACGTCAACGGGAAGCCTTTCTGCTGCGTTATTGGGAAGAACTGGACGTTGCCGAGACGGCGGCCGTGATGGGCTGCTCCGAAGGCAGCGTCAAAACCCATTGCTCGCGCGCCATCCAGGCCTTGCACCGCATCCTCTCCGCCCAAGGGATACAACCATGAACCAACACGACCTGCTTGCCCCGCCCGAGCCACTGGACCCCATGGGCCAGAATCTGGCCAGGCTGCTCAGCCAGTCCTGTGGCGAGATGCCGCATGACCTCTCCGAGCGCCTGCGCGTGGCCCGTCAGCGGGCCCTGCTTGTGCGCAAGCCGGAACCGGCCCCGCGATTCGAACTGGCTGCCCAGGGACACAGCCTGACCCTGGGCGGACCACCCAGCGAAGGCCTGGGCCTGTGGAGCGTGCTCGGCACGGCACTGCCCCTGCTGGCCCTGCTGGCCGGCTTGATCACGGTCCAGTGGCTCGACAGCGAGCAGACCGTCTCCGATCTGGCTGAAATCGACACTGCGCTGCTGGTCGATGACCTGCCGCCCGCGGCCTACTCTGACCCCGGCTTCATGCAGTTCCTGCGCCAATCGGGCTCCGAATCGCGCCCCCAGGACTGAACCGCATGCGCTGCCTGCTCCGCCTGCTCAAAACAGTCTGCCTGTGCCTGGCACTGGCAGGCCTGTCTGGGCCGGGCCTGGCTCAGCCCGGCACGGAGGGCGCGGCCAGGTCGCAAGGTGGCGGCAGCTGGAAACAGCTCAAGGCCCACGAAAAATCCTCTCTGGCTCCGCTGGCCGCCCAGTGGGGCGAACTGACCGAGCCCCAGCGCAGCAAGTGGCTGACCATTGCCCAACAGTTCGACAAGCTCTCGGCCTCCGAGCAACAGGTCATGCAGGCCCGCATGAAGGAATGGGTGGCGCTCAGCCCGGTGCAGCGCGACCAGGCGCGGCTGAACTTCAACACCGTGCAAAGCCTGTCCAAAGACGAGAAAAAGTCGCGCTGGGACGAATACCAGGCCCTCAGCGAAGAAGAAAAACGCAAGCTCTCTGCCGGGGCCTTGTCGCCGGCCAAGACAGCCGCGCCCAGCCGCAAGCCGGTGGCCCCGGAACGCCTGATCCAGCCCACTGTGCGCAGCGTGCCTTCGGCCGCGCTGCCCCCGCGCGCGCCCATCGACCGCAAAACCCTGCTGCCGCTGCCGCCGCCAGCGGCTGCCCCTGCCGCGCCAGCGGAGACGACAGCCGCGCCTGCCGCGCCGGCCGATGCGGCCTCTGAAGCGCCCGCCTCATGACCGAGCCCACCGAAACCGAGACCGGCGGACTGCACACCCCGGGACTGGCCCGACGCATGGCCTGCTGGCTCTACGAGGGCATGCTGCTGTTTGGCGTGGTCTTCATTGCCGGCTACCTCTTTGGCACGCTCAGCCAGACCCGCCATGCCCTCGACAACCGGCCGGGGCTGCAAGCCTTCCTGTTCCTGGTGCTGGGCATTTACTTCACCTGGTTCTGGCACCGCGGCCAGACACTGGCCATGAAAACCTGGCACATCCGGGTGGTGGACAAGGCAGGCCGGGCCTTGAGCCAGCGGCGCGCCCTGGCGCGCTACCTGGCCAGCTGGATGTGGTTTCTGCCCCCGCTGGCGGCCACCTGGCCGCTGGGCCTGCCGGCACTGGAAGTCCTGGTCCTCACCCTGGGCTGGGTGGCCGTCTGGGCGCTGCTCAGCCGTTTTCACCCGCAACAGCAGTTCTGGCATGACGTGCTGGCCGGCACCCGATTGGTGACCAGCCGCTGAGGCCTGTCCCTTCAAGCTGGGCGACAATCCAGGCATGCCGCTGAACTCCTCTCCCCCTCCAAGCAACCCCCAGAAAGCCCGCAAGGGCATCTCGCGCGTCCTGCATGCGGCGGGCTATTCCCTCCAGGGTCTGGCCGCGGGTTGGGGCGAAACCGCTTTTCGCCAGGAAGCCCTTGCCGCCATCGTGCTCTTGCCGCTGGCCTTTTTGCTGGGTCAGGACTGGGTCGAGGTGGCCCTGCTGGCCGGCAGCGTGCTGTTGGTGATGATTGTCGAACTGCTCAACACCGGCATCGAGTCCTGCATCGACCGCATCGGCCCCGAATGGCACGACCTCTCCAAGCGGGCCAAGGACATGGGCAGCGCGGCGGTGCTGTTGAGCCTCCTGCTGTGCGCCGGCGTCTGGCTGGCCGCATTCTGGTCGCTGCTGGCAGACTGAGGCCTGCACCATGACCACATCCCCCGCTTTTTCCATCTGCGTCTACTGCGGCTCCAAACCGGGCGCCGATCCGATGTATGCGGCCGTGGCCCGGGAAGTGGGGCGCTGGATCGGCAGCCACGGCGGGCAACTGGTTTATGGCGGCGGCCGCAACGGACTGATGGGCATGATCGCCGACAGCACAAGTGCCGCAGGCGGGCGGGTGGTGGGCGTGATTCCGAGCGCTCTGGTCGAGCGCGAGTGGGCCCATCAAGGCTGTGACGAGCTGCATGTCGTCGAGACCATGCACGAGCGCAAGCGCATGATGATGGCGCGCGCCGACGCTTTTCTGGCGCTGCCCGGGGGGATCGGCACCTTCGAGGAATTGTTCGAAGTCTGGGCCTGGCGGCAGCTGGGCTACCACGACAAACCCATCGGCATCCTGAGCAGCCGCGGCTATTACGAGCGGATGATGGCCTTCATGCAGGAAGTGGTCCGGGAAGGCTTCATGGGCGACTGGCAAATGGACCTGGTGCAGGTCGGATTTGAGGCTGGCCCGCTGCTGCGGGACCTGGTGCAGGCAGCAGGTTTCGCTCCCCCTGCCCTGACCGAGCGGCTCTGAGCCGGCAATTCAGATCGCGCTGTCGTCCTCTTCGCCGGTGCGGATACGCACCACGCGATCGACCGAGGTGACGAAGATCTTGCCATCACCGATCTTGCCCGTGCGCGCGGCCTTGACGATCGCATCCACGCAGCGCTCGACATCGCCGTCCTTGACCACCACCTCGACCTTGACCTTGGGCAGGAAGTCGACCACGTATTCGGCACCACGGTAGAGCTCGGTGTGGCCCTTCTGGCGGCCAAAACCCTTGACTTCGGTGACCGTCAGGCCGGTCACGCCGCATTCGGCCAGGCCCTCGCGGACTTCTTCGAGCTTGAAGGGCTTGATGATGGCGGTGATCTGTTTCATGTGCGGAAATCCTCGGTTAATCAGGCGCGAAAGCGGTTGGTCATAGGATAACGCCAATCCTTGCCGAAGCTGCGGTGGGTGACGCGGATGCCCACAGGCGCCTGACGGCGTTTGTACTCGTTGAGCTTGATCAGGCGGGTGACCTTCTCGACATCGGCGGCTTCATAGCCGTCGGCAACCAGCGCAGCCACCCCTTCGTCGTTTTCCATGTACCGCTCGATGATGGCATCCAGCACCTCGTACGCAGGCAGACTGTCCTGGTCCTTCTGATCTGGCCGCAGCTCGGCGCTGGGCGGGCGGGTGATGATGCGCTCGGGGATCGGGTTGGCACCTGTGCCGTAGGGGTCATGCAGGTTGCGCCAGCGCGCCAGCGCAAACACCCGCGTCTTGAGCACGTCCTTGATCACCGCAAAGCCGCCCGCCATGTCGCCATACAGCGTGCAGTAGCCGGTGGCCATTTCACTCTTGTTGCCGGTGGTCAGCACGATCGCGCCAGTCTTGTTGGACAGGGCCATCAGCAGCGTGCCCCGGATGCGCGCCTGGATGTTCTCTTCGGTGGTGTCCTCCGGCAGGCCGGCAAACTGGCCTGAGAGCGCGCTGCGAAAGCCCTCGAACAGGGGCGCAATGGCGACCTCGTCGTAGCGCACCCCCAGGCGTCTGACCATCTCGCGGCTGTCGATCCAGCTGATGTCGGCCGTGTAGGGTGAAGGCATCATCACCGCATGGACCTTGTCGGCCCCGATCGCGTCGACCGCGATCGCCAGCACCAGGGCAGAATCGATGCCCCCCGAGAGGCCCAGGATGGCCCCCTTGAAGCCGTTCTTGCCCAGATAGTCGCGCACGCCCAGCACCAGCGCATCCCACAGCTCGGCCTCTGCGCCGGGCAGGGGCTGCACGGCCTGGGCCGGCGCGCCCAGCACGGCGCGCTCGCCCTGCAGGCGGATGTGCATGTCCAGCGCCGCCTCGCGAAAGCCCTCGGCCCGGGCCACCACCTGGCCGCCGTCGTCCAGCGCAAAGGAGCGGCCCTCGAAAATGACCTCGTCCTGCCCGCCCACCAGGTGCGCGTAAATGAGCGGCAACCCGGTGTCCTGTACCCGTTCACGCATGCGCTGCTCGCGCTCGGCGCCCTTGCCGGCATGAAAGGGGGAGGCATTGAGCACCGCGAGGACCTGCGCGCCGGCCTCCCGTGCCAGGCGGGCGGGTTGCTCGAACCAGGCGTCTTCGCAGATCAGCAGGCCCACGCGCACGCCCTCCACCTCGAAGACGCCAGCACCCTGGCCCGGGGTGAAGTAGCGTCGCTCGTCAAAGACCTGGTAGTTGGGCAGCTCGCGCTTGTCGTAGTGGGCCACAATGCGGCCTTCGCACAGCACCGAGGCGCGGTTGTGGCGGCGCGTGACGGCGACGCTGCGGGTGCGCACGCCACCGCCTTCAGGGTGGCCAACCACCACATGCAGGCCTTTCAACCCCGCCAGCTCGCGGGCGATGGTTTTCAGGGCATCATCACAGGCGTCGATGAAGGCGGGACGCAAAAACAGGTCCTCGGCGGCATAGCCGCAGATCGACAACTCGGGCGTGAGCACAAGACGGGCACCGCGTGCATGGGCTGCGCGGGCGCAATCGATGATCTTGCGGGCATTGCCCGCCATGTCGCCCACGACAAAATTGAGCTGGGCAACGCAAATCTGGAGAGTCATACAAGGTGCAGGACGGTGTGAACGGCGATTATGTCACCCGTGTCTTCGACGACATGGAGGCGATCGCGCCCGCGCTTTGGGACGGGCTGCTGGCGATGCAGGCCAACCCCACGCCCTTCATGCGCCATGCCTACCTGCAGGCCATGACGGCCAGCGGCTCGGCCGTGCCGCGCACCGGCTGGGGCCTGCGGCTCCTGACCCTCTGGCAGGGCCAGGCCCTCGCTGGCGCCTGCCCCGTCTGGCTCAAAGGCCATTCACGCGGCGAGTATGTCTTCGACTGGGCCTGGGCCGAGGCCTATGAGCGCCACGGCCTGGCCTACTACCCCAAGGCCGTCGTGGCTTCTCCCTTCACGCCGGTACCCGGCAGCCGGCTGCTGGCCCGCCACCCTGGCGCGCGCGCCGCCCTGATCCAGGCGCTGACCGGCTGGTGCGCCGCCGAAGGCTTGCCGTCCCTGCACATCCTGTTTGGCGACGCAACCGACCAGGCTGCCTGCCTGCAGGCCGGGCTGATGCTGCGCCAGCAGGTGCAGTTCCACTGGCAAAACCCGGGCTGGCGCGATTTTGAGGACTTCCTGGCCAGCCTGAACCAGGACAAGCGCAAGAAAATCCGCCAGGAACGGCGCAAGGTGCGCGAGGCCGGCGTGGTCTTTCGCACCGTCTGCGGCAGCCAGGCCAGTGAAGCCGACTGGGCTTTCGTGCAGCAGTGCTACCAGCAGACCTACTGGGAGCACGGCAACGCGCCCTACCTGCAGCCGGGCTTCTTCGAGACCATGCGCCGAGCCATGCCCGACAACTGGGTGATCTTCATCGGCGAGCGCAGCGGCCAGGCCATGGCCATGAGCCTGATCGGTCTGCAGCGTGATGCCGACGGCAACACCGAGGTGGCCTACGGCCGCTACTGGGGCGCGACACAGCGGGTCGACTGCCTGCATTTCGAGGCCTGCTACTACCAGCCGATCGCCTGGTGCATCGCCCACGGCGTGCAGCGCTTTGAAGGCGGCGCCCAGGGCGAGCACAAGATGGCACGCGCCCTGCTGCCGGTGAACACGGCCAGCGCACACTGGATCGCGCACCCCGGTTTCGCCGAGGCGATTGGCCGTTTTCTCGCGCGCGAACGCGAAGGGGTGACGGACTACCTGGAGGCACTGACGCAGCACAGCCCGCTGCGCCAGCCGCCTGCGGCTCAGACCTGAGCGGCGGTGGCCACCACTTCGATGCGCCAGGCCGGATTGGCCAGTGCGGCCTGGACCGTGGCACGCGGTGGCGCGCTGCCAGCCACCACCCAGGCATCCCAGACCTCGTTCATGGCCGCGATGTCGGTGATGTCGGCCAGGTAAATCTGCACCCGCAGCAGACGCGTCTTGTCGCTGCCGGCCTCGCTCAGACGCTGCGCGATCTGGCGCAGCACATCGGCCGTCTGGCTGCGGATGTCGGTTTCGGCACATTCGGGGACCATGCCCGCGAGGTAGACCACGCCATTGAAAATCGCCGCCTCGCTGTAACGCGAGGCGACATGCAGACGTTCAATGCCACGCGTCATGGTTTTCTGCCCAGTTTCGATTCGGTGCCGGCCAGCAGGCGGTTGATGTTGTCGCGGTGCCGCCAGACCAGCAGCACCGCCATGACCACCAGGCACAGCACCTCGGCCGCGCTGGCCTGCCAGGCCACCCCGTCGCCAAACAGGTAGAACACCGGCGCAAACACTGCCGCCACCATCGAGGCCAGCGAGACATAGCGGCTGAAGTAGACAATGATGGCGAAGGTCAGCACCGTGGCCAGCGCCAGCAGACCGTTCATGCCCACCAGCACGCCCACCGCGGTGGCCACGCCCTTGCCGCCGGCAAAACCGAAAAACACCGGATAGAGGTGGCCCAGAAATGCCGCCAACCCCGCCATGGCCGCCGTGCCGGCGCCCAGCCCCTGCGCCGGCCCGAAAGCCAGCACCAGCGCCACCGGCAAGCCGCCCTTGAGGGCGTCGAGCAACAGGGTCAGGATGGCCGCCTGCTTGCTGCCCGAGCGCAGCACATTCGTGGCCCCGGGGTTCCTGCTGCCGTAGCTGCGCGGATCGCTCAAGCCCATCAGGCGGCTGACGATGACCGCAAAGCTCAGCGAGCCCAGCAGGTAGCTGCCGAGCACCACGGCAAGAGGCAACAGGTTTTCCATGAACAAACTTTCCAATGCTGGTCATCCATTGTAGGAGCGGTCTGTGACCGCTCCTACATGAAAACTCACCTACGGCTGCGCGCACTGGACCGCTCTGGCCCCGAGCAGCCGCACACACACGCTCGGATCAATGCCCACCAGATACCCGCGCCTGCCGCCGTTGATGGCGATGCGCGGCAGGGCGAGGATGGTCTCCTCGATGTAGACCGGCATCTGCCGGCGCGTGCCGAACGGTGACGTGCCGCCCACCAGGTAGCCGCTGTGGCGGTTGGCCACCTCGGGCGTGCAGGGCTCGACCGATTTGGCACCGATCTGTCGCGCCAGATTCTTGGTCGAGACCTTGCGGTTGCCATGCATCAGCACCAGCAGGGGGCGGGCATCCTGGTCCTGCATGACCAGGGTCTTGACCACGGTGAACGGGTCCAGGCCGAGCTCCTGCGCGCTGTGCTGCGCGCCCCCGTGCTCCAGGTACTCGTAGGGGTGCTCGGTGAAGTCCACCCGCTGCTGGCGCAAGAACGCCGTGGCCGGGGTTTCGCTGACCCGCTCCTTTTTGGCCATGGCGCTGGCTTCAGAGGGCCGGGTCGCGCATTTCCCAGCGGATGGCGTCGATCTGCTGCAGCAGTTCGGGACTCAGGCGGGTGTCCCAGGCCTGCAGGTTCTGGTCCAGTTGCGCCGCTGATGTCACGCCGATGATGGTGCTCGCGACGCTCCAGCGGTGGTAGCAGAAAGCCAGCGCCATCTGCGTGGGGGTGAGGCCGTTGTCACGGGCGAGCTGGTTGTAGCGGCGTGCCGCCACCAGCGCCTCTTCGCGGCCCCAGCGCTGCTTGCGCACCGACTCGTAATTCGAAATGCGGGCGTCGGGTGTCTTGTCCCCGACGAAGCCGCTCTGGTCGTACTTGCCGGTCAGTGCGCCAAAGGCCAGCGGCGAATACGCCAGCATCGAGACCTTGAGGCGGTAGCAGGTTTCATCCAGACCATTGTCGTAAAAGCGGCTGGTCAGCGCATACGGGTTCTGCACCGTCATCACGCGTGGCAGACCATGCTGCTCGGCCAGGCGCACGAACTCGTGCACGCCGTAAGGCGACTCGTTGGACAGGCCGACATAGCGCACCTTGCCGGCACGCACCAGCTGGGCCAGGGCCTCGAGCTGCTCGTGGATCGAGGTGACCGACTTGTCCTTGGCCGGGTCGAAGTAGCTCATGCCGAAAACAGGCACATGCCGCTCGGGCCAGTGGATCTGGTAGAGGTCGATCACATCGGTTTTGAGGCGCCGCAAGCTGCCCTCGCAGGCATGCAGGATGTCCTGCGCCGTCATGCCGCTGCCTTCGCGGATCCAGGGCATGCCGCGCGAAGGACCGGCGACCTTGGTGGCCAGCACCAGCTTTTGGCGGGCACCCGGGTTCTTCTCGAACCAGTTTCCGATGATGGTTTCGGTGGCGCCGCAGGTCTCGGCGCGCGCGGGCACCGCATACATTTCGGCGGTATCGATGAAATTGACGCCGGCATCGAGCGAGCGCGAGAGGATGGTGTGGGCGTCGGCCTCGCCGACCTGTTCGCCAAACGTCATGGTGCCCAGGCAGATGGGGGTGACCTGCAGATCGCTGGTGCCGAGTTGAACCTTGTTCATGGGGATGTCTTTAGTGGTGGAACGCTCAGGGAGCGGTGATTGTGTCATGCAAGGGCGGCCCCCGTTGCTGTCCGGGCCCTTTCCTCTTCCTGCAGGCGCAGGATGCGCCGCTGCACCTTGCCGGTGGTGGTCATGGGCAGCTGCTCGATGAATTCGATTTCCTTGGGGTATTCATAGGGTGCCAGCAGGCCACGCACATGGTTCTGCAGGGCCAGCCGCACCTGCTCCTCGTAAGCGGTGGCATCGGCGGCCTGCCGGCGCGCCGCCAGGGCATCGGGCGAGAGCACCACATAGGCCTTGACCAGCGCGCCGCGGTCAGCGTCCGGCTTGGGCACCACGGCGGCGTTCTGCACCGCCGGGTGCTTGACCAGGCAGTTCTCGATCTCGCCGGGGCCGATGCGGTAGCCCGCCGCCTTGAACATGTCGTCGGTACGCCCCTGGTACCAGAGGTAACCCTCTTCATCACAGATGGCCACGTCGCCGGTGCGGCACCAGTCGCCGCTGTACTTGAGCCGGGTGGCCTGCTCGTTGCGCCAGTAGCCCAGGAAAAAGACCGGATCCGGATGGCCATGCACATCGAAACGGTGGACCGCCACCTCGCCAGGCACACCGGGCGGACAGACCTGTCCAGCCTCATCAATCACCGCCACCCGGTGGCCGGGATAGCCCTTGCCCATGCTGCCCGCCCTGGGCGGCCAGAAAAGGCTGCAATTGCCGACCACGTAATTGATCTCGGTCTGGCCGAACATCTCGTTGACCGTCACCCCCAGCTGGTCGCGGCACCAGGCAAAGACCGCATCGCCCACCGCCTCGCCCGCACTCATGACGGCCTGCAGCTGCAGGCGGTAACGCCTGCGGGGCTCGGGCACGGCTTTCATCATGGCCTTGAGCGCCGTGGGAAACAGGAAGGTGTGGGTGACGCCATGCGCGTGCAGGATCTCGAAGGCCAGCTCCGGTGCAAAGCGCCCATTGAAGGCCACGATCGGCCGGCCGAAATACAGGCTGGGCAGGAGTGCATCCATCAGGCCACCGGTCCAGGCCCAGTCGGCCGGCGACCAGAAGACCGCCCCCGAGGTGCTGCCCGGCTGCTGCGGGTCAAAGCCGAACCAGTTCTGGCTGCAGACAAAGCCGGTCAGGTTGCCGATCAGTGCCCGGTGCGGGATCAGGGCCCCCTTGGGGTTGCCGGTGGTGCCGCTGGTGTAGATCAGTACCGCCGGGTCATCGGCGCGGGTGCGCAGCGGCTGGAAATCGGCCGGCATGCGCCGGCACGCGGCATCGAAGTCCAGATCGGCATCCGGGCCCGCTTCGCCAACACCGAGCACGGTGCGCAGCCCCGGGCAGGCCTGGCGCGCCGCCTGCAGCGACGCCCAGGCCGAGGCATCGGCAATCGCCACGGCGGCCTGGCTGTCCTGGATGCGAAAGGCCAGGGCGTCGGGCCCGAACAGCATGGACAGCGGCATGGCCACTGCCCCCATCTGCAGGACCGCCATGTAGGCAACTGCAGTTTCAAAGCGCTGGGGCAGCACGATGGCCACGCGGTCGCCGCGCCGCACACCCCGGGCGGCCAGCACATGGCTCAGGCGGTTGGCCGCCGCCTGCAGCTGCGCAAAGGTCCAGCGCCGCCCCGGGCCCTGCCCCGCCACGTGTTCCTCGATGGCGATGCACCCGGCGCTGTCGGGGTGGGCCGCCCAGCGGCGAGAACACACCTCGGCCATGTTGAAAAACGCCGGCACCTGCCAGCCAAAGGCTTGGTGCAATGCGGCGTAATGGTCCACACCGGAGGGGTCCGGATATTTGACGCTCGAGTCCTGCTTGCGACGGCTGACCATGCCCTGCCTCCTTATCATTGAGGCAGTATGTACCAAGTTCAGAGAGAAGCGGCCAGCACCTGGGTGTCAGTGCGCGGCTGCCGTTATCACCTGCTGGAGTGGGCAAGCGCACCGTCCGACCAGCCGCTGCTGCTGCTGGTGCACGGCTGGATGGATGTCGGCGCCTCCTACCAGTTCATGGTCGACGCCCTGGCGGAGGACTTTGCCCGTGGGCGTCGCATCGTCGCCATCGACTGGCGCGGCTATGGGCTGACCGAAACGCCCCCTACCGACAGTTACTGGTTCCCCGATTACCTCGGCGACCTCGATGCCCTGGTTGATCTGCTCAGCCCGGACCGGCCCATCGATCTGGTGGGCCACAGCATGGGCGGCAATGTGGTCATGATGTACGCGGGTGTGCGGCCTGCGCGCATCCGCAAACTTGTCAACCTGGAGGGCTTCGGCATGGCCGCCACCCGCCCGGCCCAGGCCCCCGGCCGGCTGGGCCAGTGGCTTGACGAGCTTCGCCAGCACCGCGAAGGTGCCATCGACCTCAAGGCTTACCCCGATGCGCAGGCTGTGGCCGAACGCCTGATGAAGACCAACCCCCGCCTGCCCGCCGACAAGGCGCAATGGCTGGCGCGGCAATGGGCACGACCGGACAGCCGCGGCCAGTGGCGCATCCTGGGCGATGCCGCCCACAAGATCGTCAACCCCTACCTCTACCGGGTGGACGAGGTACGCGAGATCTTTGCCCGCATCAGCGCGCCGGTGCTGGCCGTGGAGGCTTCGGACGACTCTTTGGGCCAGTGGTGGAAAGGCAAGTACACCCTGGACGAATACCACCAGCGCCTGCAGTCGGTGCCCTCGCACCGGATTGCCCGCATCGAGGACGCGGGCCACATGCTGCACCATGACCAGCCGCAGGCCCTGGCTGCGCTGTTGCAGGCGTTTCTGCAGCCCTGAGGATCCTGCCGCCTGTCACACTGCGACCGTATTGCCCCCCTACAATCGGGCCACCCTGCCACCTCAAGGTCTTTGCCGTGCGTTCATTGCTGCCCAACCTTCTCATGGCTCTGAGCAGCATGCTTGCCGTAGCGGCCTTCGCCGCCGATTACCACTGCCCCCGCTTCCTGGTGGCCCCGGACGCGCCGGCGCCTGCCCACAAAGGAGAGATCACCCTCTCGCCTTACACCATCCACTGGAGCAACAGCCCGGAACACAAGCATGTGGTGCTGCTGGCGATCGACGAGCAACTGCCGGGCGGCCGGCTGTGCGGCATCAGCTTCTTCACGAACTCCTTTGGCCAGCCCTCGACCTACGTCTATGCCGGCAAACAGTTCAACCAGCTTTTCGGTCAGCCCCAGCTGTTCCTCAAAGTCACCGCCGGCATCATCTACGGCTACGTGGGCCAGTACCAGCACAAGGTGCCTCTGAACCACGGCGGTTTCTCGCCCGGACTCATCCCCGCCCTGGGCTACAAGCTCACCGAGCGCGATTCTCTGCAGGTCAAGCTGCTGGGCACCGCCGGGGTCATGTTCTCCTACGGCCGCCAGTTCTGAGGCTGCGGGCAGCAGACGCGGCCTGCCTGCACGTGCAGCCCCGCCGGCTCAGTGGCGCTTGGCCACCAGGGTCAGGATGTCGTAGCTGGCCACCAGCTCGCCATGCTGGTTGGTGACCTCCACATCCCAGGCCACCACGCCCTGCCCGACGCCCCGGGCATCTTGCTTGTGCCGGTCGATCTTGCGCTTGGCGGTCAGGCGTGCCTGGATGGTGTCGCCAATGCCCACGGGCTTGACAAAGCGCAGCGTGTCCAGCCCGTAGTTGGCCAGCACCGGACCCGGTGCCGGCGAGACGAACAGGCCGGCGGCGGCAGAGAGCACAAAGTAGCCGTGGGCGATGCGCTTGCCAAAGGGCGAATCCTTGGCCGCGATCTCGTCAAAGTGCATGTAGAAATAGTCGCCCGACAGGCCACCGAACATCACGATGTCGGCCTCGCTGACGGTGCGCCGGTGGGTCAGCAGGCTCTCGCCGATCTGCAGGTCCTCGAAATGGCGGCGGAAGGGGTGGACTTCGGTTTCGACCCGCTGGGCACCGCGCATGTACTCGCCCGTGACGGCGGCGATCATGGTGGGCGAGCCCTGCAGCGCGCTGCGCTGCATCAGGTGCTTGACGGCGCGGATGCCTCCGAGCTCCTCACCGCCGCCGGCGCGGCCGGGGCCGCCGTGCTTGAGCGGCGGCAGCGGCGAGCCGTGGCCAGTGGACTCGACCGCGGCCTCACGCTCGAGGATGTGCAGCCGCCCGTGCAGGGCCGCCGCCACCGGGATCACGCGTGCTGCGGTTTTCGGATCGCGCGTGACCAGTGTGCCCACCAGGCTGCCCTGGCCGCGCGCGGCCAGGACCAGCGCCTCTTCCACCCCGTCGTAAGGCAGGAGCGTGCTGACCGGACCAAAGGCCTCGACATCGTGCACGCTGTCGTTGTGCAAAGGTTGCTGGCACAGCAGCAGCGTGGGCTGGAAAAAGGCGCCGTTGGCCACCCCTTCGCCCACCGGTGCAAAGTCGCTGCCGCCACCGAAAACCAGCTCGGCGCTCTGGCGCAGCAGGGCCACGCGTTCAGCCACATCGGCCTGCTGGGCATGCGAGGCCAGCGCCCCCATCTTCACGCCTTCGACGGCCGGGTCACCCACGACCACCCTGGCCAGGCGTGCCTTGAGCTTCTCGGCCACCGCGTCCAGATGCTGGCGCGGCACGATGGCCCGGCGGATCGCGGTGCACTTCTGGCCGGCCTTGACGGTCATCTCGCGCGCCACTTCCTTGATGAACAGCTCGAACTCCTCGTCGTCGGGTGTCACATCGGGCGCGAGGATGGCGCAGTTGAGCGAGTCGGCCTCGGCATTGAAAGGGATGCTGTGCCTGACCACATTCGGGTGCACCCGCAGCCTGGCGGCGGTGTCGGCCGAGCCGGTGAAGGTCACCACGTCCTGGCCGTTCAGGCGATCGAGCAGGTCGCCGGTCGAGCCGATCACCAGCTGCAGCGCGCCTGGCGGCAGGATGCCCGACTGCTCGACCAGGCGCACCATCGCTTCGGTCAGGTAACTGGTGGCGGTGGCGGGCTTGCCGATGCAGGGCATGCCGGCCAGGAAGCTGGGCGCAAACTTCTCGAGCAGACCCCAGATGGGGAAGTTGAAGGCATTGATGTGCACCGCGATGCCCCCACGCGGCACCAGGATGTGGGTGCCGGCGAAACCGCCCTGCTTGCCCAGCGCAAAGGCCGGGCCCTCATGGATCAGATTGCCGCTGGGCAGTTCGTTGCTGCCCATGCTGGCATAGGCGAACAGGGTGCCTGCGCCGCCCTCGATGTCGACCCAGCTGTCGGCACGCGTGGCACCGGTGTGGGCCGACATGGCATACAGGGTTTCCTTGTGCGCTGTGAGGTACTTGGCCAGGGCCTTCAGGCGCTGCGCACGCTCCTGGAAGTCCAGCATCAGCACCCCCGCCATGCCCACGGTGCGGGCGTATTGCACCGCCTCGCCAAAGTCGAGCGCTTCGGCATGGGTCTGGGCCACCGTGTGGCCGTCAATGGCACTGCGCAGCGGCTGCGCGGCTTGCTGGCCGATCCAGCGGCCGGCGATGAAACTCTGGAGGACTGCGCTCATGGGGGGACTTTCTGAATTAGCCAACCGGTCGGTCGGCGAATTCTAGCGGGATTCCCCTGCCCGCCCAGCCAGGCGCGGGCCTGCGGCTTCAGGTCAGGGACCAGAAGCCCTCCTGGCTTTGCGCCACCGCGCCTTGCGCCAGCAGTTCGTCCAGATGCATGCCAATGCTGCGTCGCTCGGCGCTCTCCACATAGGGCAGATGGAAGCCCACCGGGTACAGCAGTCGGCGCGCCACCAGCTGTTCGAGCGTCTGCGGGCCCTCGCGCAGGAAGCCCAGCAGTTTGTCGCTGCGCTCGTTGATCTTGCTGGCAAAGCGCTGCAGATCGGTCAGAAACTGCTGGCGGTCGCTGATCACCGCACGGTGGTGCGAAGTGACCCAGACCCGGGCGTCGAGCTCGGCCACCGCCTGGAGGCTTTGCCGGAACTGCGGCAGGCTGGACGTGGCATCACCGTAGTAGGGACCAAAGCCGGTCAGGTCGATGTCGCCAATGAAGGCCAGGCCTTCGCTCTCGACCACCAGGGCGCAGTGGCCCGCAGTATGGCCTGGCAAATGGTGCGCGCGGATGCGCACGCCAGCGCCCAGGTCCCAGACCATGCCGTCGGTGTAGCCCGTGGCGTCGGGACGCGGCAGGTAGTGGAAATCGGCCACGATCATGCCGTGCAGTTCGTCGAGCACCGGCTGGGCATACCCGTAATGCGCACACAGGCCGGCCCAGGACTGCGCGGCAGCGAGATCGGCTTGATGCACCTGCACATGCGCCCGGGGCACGCGGTGCAGCCCGGCCATGTGGTCCTCGTGCACATGGCCCAGAATGACCAGGTCGACCGTGTCGAAATCCGGACCGATGCGGTTGGCCACCTGCGGCGTGTCAAAGGCCACACGCAACCCGCTGCCCTGCACGATGACCTGGTTGCCGTCGGGGTACTTGCCGCACTTGTCACCCAGATACACCCGCACGGCGCCCCAATGCTGCACACTGTCCATGTCCGAAGCCTCCTGAACTGTGGCTCACTCTAGCACCCCGGACCCACAGCCACAGACACGTGCACGACCTGTCAGGAACTTGTGCGGCAGCAAGAAAGCGAACCCATGACCCATTTCTACGAACCGCGCCACGGCCATGGCCTGCGCCATGACCCCTTCAACGCCATCGTCGGCCCCCGGCCGATCGGGTGGATTTCCAGCCAGAGTGCGGCCGGCGTGCTCAACCTGGCGCCCTACAGCTTTTTCAATGCCTTCAACTATGTGCCCCCGGTGATCGGCTTTGCCAGCATCGGACGCAAGGACACACTGGCCAACATCGAAGCGACAGGCGAATTTGTCTGGAACCTGGTCACCCGGCCGCAGGCCGATGCCATGAACCAGACCTGCGCCGCCGTCGGCCCCGAAGTGGACGAATTCGCCCTGGCCGGCTTGCACAGCGAATCCTCTCGCTGCGTGGGCGTGCCGCGCGTGCAGGGCAGCCCCGTCAGTTTTGAATGCCGCCGCAGCCAGATCGTGCAGTTGCACAGCGCTGCCGGCGAGCCCATTGACACCTGGCTGGTGCTGGGTGAAGTGGTGGGCATCCACATCGACGAGCGGCTGCTGGTCGACGGCGTGTTCGACACCGCAGGCGCCGACATCGTGCTGCGCGGTGGCGGCCCGGCCGACTACTTCACCGTCGGTGACGCGCAGCGCTTCAGGATGTTCCGGCCCGAGGGCGGTGGCCAGCAACTGCCCCGCTGAACGGCGCCCACGGCGCGCCCGTCAACAGACCTGTATCCGGCCGGACAAGGGCTGGCCTCTCAGTCCGGGCGCGCCATGCGGCAGCTGTGCGGCAGGCCTGCCTGCTCCGGCTTGAGCGACTGGATGACCCGAAAGCCGTAGCCCGAGCCTTCTACATCAAAAGGTACCCCTGGCTCGCCCTGGCGCTGCATCAGGCCCACCACCAGGGCTTGCTGGAACTGGTGGTCTTCGGCCCGCATGAAGCCCCCCTGCCCGGCCATGCCGACCCGGGCTTTTTCCAGTTGCCGGGCCACGGCCAGCGGTTCGGACGAACCCGCCTTGTCGATGGCCTGTGCCAGCGCCTCCACCATCAGCTGCATGCGCAGGTGCACATAGTCTTCGCTGGGCTTGGGAAAGCGCTCGCGGAAAGCCTTGTAGAAGGCGGCACTCTCCTTGCCCGGCACATTGGGCAGCCAGTCGGCCACGGCCAGCACCCGGCCCACGCCCGCCTCGCCAATGGCGGCCGGCGCGCCCAGGGCGTTGCCGTAGAAGGTGTAGAACATGCCCTCGAAGCCCACCTCGCGTGCGGCCTTGACCAGCAAGGTCAGGTCATTGCCCCAATTGCCGGTGATGACGGCCTGCGCGCCGCTGGCCTTGATCTTGGTGGCATAGGGGAGGAAGTCCTTGACACGGCCCACCGGATGGAGTTCGTCGCCGACGATCTTCATGTCCGGTCGCTGTGCCTCGATCTGGCGGCGCGCTTCGCGCAGCACCGCCTGGCCAAAGCTGTAGTCCTGCCCGATCAGGTAGGCGGATTTGACTTTCCTGTCGCCCTTGAGCACCTGCATCAGCGCGCTCATGCGCATGTCGGCGTGGGCATCGAAGCGGAAATGCCAGAAGCTGCATTTCTCGTTGGTCAGCACCGGATCGACCGCCGAGTAGTTCAGGAACAGCACCCGCTTGCCCGGCTCGCGTTCATTGTGCTTGTTGATGGCATCGACCAGCACCAGCGCCTGGGCCGAGGAATTGCCCTGCAGCACCACCTGCACGCCATCGTCGATGGCCGCGCGCAGGGCCGACAGAGCCTCCTCATTCTGGCCCTTGCTGTCGTAGCGCAGGAGTTCGAGCGGCCGCTGGCCCTGCGCGGTCCGGACGCCACCGCGGGCATTGACGCGCTCGATCGCCCAGACGATGTTGCGCACCACCGCTTCGCCCGTGTTGGCAAAAGGGCCGGAGAGGCTCTCGATGAGGGCGAGCTTGATGGGGGCTGGGGACTGGGCGCGGGCAGTTGCCCCCAGGACAGCAGCGGACAGGGCGAGGACGGCACGGCGGTTGAGGAATGAAGAAAACATGGAAAAGAGACAAAGGAAGAGCGGCCGGTGACCGCGATGGAAGGATCCGGTGAGGCTGTCGCGGTCGCAGACCGCACCTGCATGCGATGGTCAGAACGTCAGGGTCTGCACGCCCGAGGCGGTGGCCAGCAGGCAAACCTGGGCCTTCTGGTAGGCGAACACGCCCACCGTGACCACCCCCGGCCATTGGCTGACGGCGGTCTCGAAGGCCAGCGGGTCGCTGATGCGCAGGCCCCTGACGTCGAGGATGTGCTGGCCGTTGTCGCTCACCAGTGGCTGGCCGTCTTTCAGTCGCACGGCGGCGGTGCCGCCCATGGCGGCGAACTGGCGCATGATCCGGGCGGTGGCCATGGGGATCACCTCCACTGGCAGCGGGAAGGCCCCCAGCACATCGACCAGCTTGCTCTGGTCGGCAATGCAGACGAATTTGTCGGACTGGGCAGCCACGATTTTCTCGCGCGTGAGGGCTGCGCCACCGCCCTTGACCATGTGGCCGCGGGGATCGATTTCGTCAGCCCCGTCGATGTAGACCGACAGCCGCTCGACCGCATTGCTGTCGAAGACGGGGATGCCCAGGGCCTGCAGGCGTGCCGTCGATGCCTCGGAGCTGGAGACAGCGCCCTGGATCTGGTCCTTCATGCTGGCCAGCGCGTCAATGAACTTGTTGACCGTGGAGCCGGTGCCCACGCCCACGATCTCGCCGGGAACAACGTACTGAAGGGCAGCCTGGCCGACAAGGGCCTTGAGTTCATCCTGGGTCATGGTGCGGGCTCTGAGACAATCGGGCAAAAGACCCGCGATTATCCAAGATGTCCCTCATCCCTTACGCCCTGGCCCGCCCTTTCCTGTTCAAGATGGACCCCGAAGAGGCCCACGAACACACGCTGGACGCGCTCTCGCGGACCCAGAACACGCCGCTGGACAGGCTTTACCGACAACCCTTTGTGGCCCAGCCGCTGACCCTGGCCGGCCTGCACTTTCCCAACCGGGTGGGCCTGGCCGCCGGTCTGGACAAGAACGCCCGCTGCATCGACGGCCTGGGGGCCATGGGGTTTGGCTTTGTCGAAGTGGGCACGGTCACCCCCAAGGCCCAGCCGGGCAACCCCAAGCCGCGCATGTTCCGCCTGCCCGAGGCGCAGGCCCTCATCAACCGGCTGGGCTTCAACAACGACGGGCTCGACGCCTTCATTGCCAACGTCAAACGCTCGAAGTTCCGGCAACAGGGGCGACTTCTGGGCCTGAACATTGGCAAGAACGCCGCCACCCCCATCGAGCAAGCGACCGACGACTACCTGATCGCACTGGCCGGCGTTTACCCGCACGCCGATTACGTGACGGTGAACATCTCCAGCCCGAACACCAAGAACCTGCGGGCGCTGCAAAGCGACGAAGCGCTCGACGGCCTGCTCGCTGCGCTGAGCGCGCGCCGCGAGGCCCTGGCGGCCGAACACGGGCGCCGGGTGCCCATGTTCCTCAAGATCGCGCCCGACCTGGACGAAACCCAGGTGGGCGTGATCGCCGCCACCCTGCAGAAACACGGCATGGACGGCGTCATCGCCACCAACACCACCCTGGCCCGCGACGCCGTCAGCGGCCTGCCACATGCCGAGGAGACCGGCGGCCTCTCGGGCGCCCCGGTGCGCGCGGCCAGCAACCGCATCATCGGCCTGCTGCGGCAGGCGCTGGGTCCGCAGTTCCCGATCATCGGCGTGGGCGGCATCCTCAGCGGCCACGATGCGATCGAGAAGATCCGGGCCGGCGCCGATGTGGTGCAGCTCTACAGCGGACTGATCTACAAAGGTCCAGCCCTGGTCACCGAGGTGGCCAGTGCACTGCAACAGATGCAGGGCCGCTGAGGCCTGCTCAGGCCGCTGGCCAACCGGTCGGGTTCAGAGCAGTTGCTGGCGCACCTCGTCGGCGATCGCCAGCGCGCTGGTCAGGCCCGGCGATTCGATGCCCAGCAGGTTCACCAGGCCAGGCACGCCATGCTGCTGTGGCCCCTGCACCAGAAAATCGGCTGCCGCTTCGTGTGGTCCGCTGATTTTGGGGCGCATGCCGGCATAGCCCGCCTGCAGCGCGCCATCGGGCAAGCCAGGCCAGTACTTGCGGACTTCGGCATAAAAGGCATCCCCCCGACGCGGATCGACCACCAGGTCGGCCGGGTCCTCGACCCACTGCACATCCGGACCGAACTTGGCCTGCCCACCGAGGTCGAGCGTGAGGTGCACCCCCAGCCCGGCGGCTTCGGGGACCGGGTAAATGAGGCGCGAAAACGGCGCCTTGCCGGCCAGTGTGAAGTAGTTGCCCTTGGCATACCAGGCCCGGGGCAGCAGCGACGGGTCCAGGCCCTCCACCCGGCGGGCCACCGACACCGCGCTCAGGCCGGCGGCATTGACCACGCAGCGCGCCGCCAGTTCGGTGCCGTCTTCGGTGCACACCCGCAGCGGGTGGCTGGCCGTGCCCTGCCCCACGCCGATGCGCTGCACGGGCGAGAGCAATGCAAGCAGGCCACCGGCGTTTTCCAGGTCGCCCTGCAGGGCCAGCATGAAGCCATGGCTGTCGACGATGCCGGTGCTCGGCGAGAGCAGGGCCGCCTCGCACTCGAGCGCAGGCTCCAGCGCACGGGCTTCGGCGGCGCTGATCTGGCGCAGGTCGGGCACCCCGTTGGCCGCCGCCTTGGCCTGGATGGCGGCCAGCTGGGCCACCTGCTCGGCACGTGTGGCGACGATGAGTTTGCCCAGGCGCTGGTGCGCCACGCCGCGCTCGGCGCAGTAGGCATAGAGCAGGTGCTTGCCCTGCACGGACAATCGGGCCTTGAGGGAGCCGGCGGGGTAGTAGATGCCGGCATGGATGACTTCGCTGTTGCGCGAGCTGGTGCCGGTGCCGATGGCGTTTTCGCTCTCCAGCACCATGACTTCCAGGCCTTGCAGCGCCAGTTCACGCCCCACGGCCAGGCCGACCACACCAGCGCCGATCACGACGGCATCGATTTGTTCCACGGTTCGTCTCTCTCATTTTTCGATCGCGCAGATTTTTGCATGCCTTTTGGTGCCACATCGAGCGACGCCTTGGGAGAGGCCAGGGGCGCACTCCCCATGCTGCGGGGGTACGCAGAAATCGGCCATGGCCACCGCCCTGTCCCCCCAACGGACGCCCCCGGCACCGTGCGAAACCTGACACGCAAAAGACAGACAACACAGAAGACAGCCAACACACTTTCAGCCACCCTCAAAGGAGCCCACCAGCATGTCCCTGTTCGACCTGAAAGACAAAGTCGCCATCGTCACCGGTTCCAGCCGAGGCATTGGCCGCTCCATCGCGCACCAGCTGGCCAGAGCGGGGGCCAGGGTCGTCGTCTCCAGCCGCAAGCTCGACGCCTGCGAGAAGGTGGTCGAGGAAATCCGCAGCGCGGGCGGCCAGGCCATGGCGATAGCGGCCAGCATCTCCAGCAAGGAACAGCTGCAGGCGCTGGTCGACCAGACCCGCGCCGCCTGGGGGGCCATCGACATCCTGGTCTGCAACGCGGCCACCAACCCCTATTACGGCCCCACTGCCGGCATGAGCGACGAGGTGTTCGACAAGGTCATGCGCAACAACGTGCTGTCCAACACCTGGCTGTGCAACATGGTCTATCCGGACATGAAAGCGAAACAGGACGGGGCCATCGTGATCGTCTCCTCGATTGGTGGCCTGCACGGCTCGGCGGTGATCGGGGCCTACAACATCTCCAAGGCAGCGGACATGCAGCTGGCACGCAACCTGGCCGTCGAGTGGGGGCCGGACAACATCCGCATCAACTGCATCGCCCCGGGCCTGATCAAGACCGACTTTGCGCGGGCCCTGCACGAGGATCCGGTGCTGAGCGCCAAGTACAACAACGAGACGCCACTGCGGCGCATGGGCGAGCCCGATGACATCGGCGGCATTGCGGTGTTTCTGGCCAGTCCGGCAGGACGCTATGTGACGGGGCAGACGGTGGTGGCCGATGGCGGGATGATGATCCGCTGATCGCACTTTATCTGCGTGCCCCGCCCGGACAGAGGGGCCCCAGGGCCGTCCGCCTCATGCTGCGGGGGTACGCAGAAATCGGCGGCCAGCCCTGGGCCCCCTCTGCCCGGGCTCTGTGGTCCGTTCAAACGCAAAAAGCCCGCGTCAGCGGGCTTTTTTGTGGGGGCGATGGGGATCAGCCGAAGTTCTTGGCGGCGAAGTCCCAGTTCACCAGCTTGTCGAGGAAGGTCTCGACGAACTTGGGACGCAGGTTGCGGTAGTCGATGTAGTAGGCGTGCTCCCACACGTCCACGGTCAGCAGCGCGGTGTCACCGGTGGTCAGCGGGGTGCCGGCAGCGCCCATGTTGACGATGTCGACGGAGCCGTCGGCCTTCTTGACCAGCCAGGTCCAGCCCGAACCGAAATTGCCCACGGCACTCTTGACGAAGGCTTCGCGGAAGGCAGCGTAGCTGCCCCACTTGGTGTTGATGGCAGTGGCCAGGGCGCCGGTGGGCTCGCCGCCACCGTTGGGCTTCATGCAGTTCCAGAAGAAGGTGTGGTTCCAGATCTGGGCCGCATTGTTGTAGATGCCGCCGCTGGACTTCTTGACGATGGACTCGAGGTCCATGTTTTCGAAATCGGTGCCCTTTTGCAGGTTGTTCAGGTTGACCACATAGGCGTTGTGGTGCTTGCCGTGGTGGAACTCCAGGGTTTCCTTGGAGTAGTGGGGGGCCAGAGCGTCGATGGCATACGGCAGTGCGGGCAAGGTGTGTTCCATGGTGTCCTCTTGTTGAAGCGGGTGTTGCAAAGGGAAAGCGGCATTTTAGGCAGGTTGCGCAAATGCCGTGCGGGTGGGGTCACTGGCGATGGGATTGTCGAGCGGCGCCCGCACGATCAGGATGAAGAGCGAACCACCAGCCCCACAGAGCCGTCCGCCAAGGTGGCTTGAACCGCCTGTCCGGCTGACAGCTGGCCCACGCGGGTGAGCGCATGCCCGCGGTCGTCGCTCAGCCAAGCGTAGCCGCGATCGAGCACCCGGTGCGGGTCCAGCGCCGCCAGCCGCAGCGCCAGCCGTTCACAGCGCTGCGCGTGCAGTTGCACCGAGCGGGTCAGCCCGTGCTGCAGCCGGTCCGACTGGCGATCGAGTGCGTGCAGCCCGCTGCTCAGCTGGGCCGACGGTGCGGCCCGCAAACGCAGGTGCAGCCGGTCCAGGGCCTGGGCCTGGCGCGCCAGCAGCGCCTGCGGGCGCCCGAGCCGTGCCGCCAGCGTGTCCAGGCGCTGGGCCTGGCGGTCGAGCTGGTGCTGCAGGGCCTGCGCCAAGCGATGGGCCAGGTGCGCCCGGGCCTGCAGCAGTTCGTCGCGCGCGGTGGCGGCCATTTCGGCGGCGGCTGTGGGGGTGGGTGCGCGCACATCGGCCACGAAATCGGCGATGGTGAAATCGGTCTCGTGCCCCACCCCGCTGATGACGGGCACCGGACTGCTGGCGATCATGCGGGCCAGTTGCTCATCGTTGAAGGCCCACAGGTCTTCGATCGCACCGCCGCCGCGCACCAGCAGGATCACGTCGATCGGCGGCTCGCTGGGGTGGTCTTCGGCGGTCCAGGCGAACAGCTGTTGCAAGGCCTGGGCCAGCGTGGCGGCCGCGCCTTGTCCCTGCACCAGGGCGGGCGCCATGCGCACCGGGATGTGCGGCACGCGCCGCTGCAGGGCAGTCATCACGTCGTGCCAGGCCGCGGCCCCCGCGGAGGTGACCACGCCAATGGCGCGGGGCTGCAAGGGCAGCCCGCGCTTGCGGCCGGCGTCAAACAGCCCTTCGGCCTCCAGCCTGGCCTTGAGCCGCAGAAACTGCTCGAACAGCGCGCCCTGCCCGGCCCGGCGCATGGATTCGACCACCAACTGGAGATCGCCACGGGCCTCGTACACCCCCAGCCGCCCCTGCACCTCGACCAGTTCGCCATCACGCGGCGCGAAGTCGAGCAGCCCGGCCGCCCGGCGGAACATCGCGCAGCGGATCTGCCCCCGCGCGTCCTTGAGCGAAAAATAGCAATGCCCGCTGGCGGCCTGTGAAAAGCCCGAGAGCTCGCCACGCACCACGACCGGGTTGAAGCGGGCATCGAGCGCATCGGCCACTGCAGTGCACAGCGGGGACACTTCCCAGACCAGGCCAGCCGCGTCATGTCGGTTCATCATGGCAATTCAGACAGTCAAAAAAGAAGGAAAAATCGGGATATCGACAAAAACAAACAAAAGTATTCCACACGCCACGCACCCCGGCTGGGTCTCGACCGCACGCCGGCAGCGGCGCCCAGCCGAAAAAGCAAGTCCTTGATTTTGAACGATTTTTACGGCCGCTGGCGCGCACTGGTGGCATGCCGGACGGCGCATGGCCGCTGCGCTGGCGGGTCGGCGGCAGGCCTTGTTCACAGACTTATCCACAAACCCGGCCCGGGGCCGGCCGGATCGCCTCATCCGCGATAATGCCAGGCCTGACCGATGCCCAGAAAGCCCCGCCGTGACGCCGACGCTCCCCCAGTTCCCCCGCCAGACCGGCATGGTCCCTTGGCCAGCCTGCTGAGCATGCTGCACCGTCTGCTGCCGCGCATCTGGACGGACCGTGGCCTGTCGGCCTGGCTGCTGTGGCCGCTGTCCTGGCTTTACGCAGGCGTGTGGCGGACTCGGCAGGCGGCTTACCGGCAAGGCTGGCTGGCCTCGGGGCATCCTGGCGCATGCGTCATCGTGGTGGGCAATGTGGTGGCGGGCGGCGCCGGCAAGACCCCCACCACCGTGGCCATTGTCCAGCACTTGTGCCAGAGGGGGCTGGCGGTGGGCGTGGTCTCGCGTGGCCACGGGCGCCAGGACCATCAGGTCCGCCCCGTGCTGGCCGGCAGCACGCCGGCCGAGGTCGGCGACGAACCCCTGCTGATCCAGCGCCGCACCGGCGTGCCGGTCTGGGTCGGCGCCGCACGGCTGCAGGCGGCACGCCGGCTGCTGCAGGCGCATCCCGACATCCAGCTGATCGTCTGCGACGATGGCCTGCAGCATCTGGCCCTGCAGCGCGATCTGGAGATCTGCCTGATGGACGACCGCGGCCTTGGCAACGGCTGGTTGCTGCCGGCCGGCCCGCTGCGCGAACCCTGGCCACGCCCGGTGGACCTGCTGCTGCACACACAGGGGCAGCGCAATGGCAGCGGCTTCGTGGCTCACCGGCAGCTGGCCGCCACGGCGGTCAATGGGCGGGGTGAAACCTGCGCCCTGGCAGCGCTGGCTGCGCAGCCGGTCGATGCGGTGGCCGGCCTGGCGCGGCCGCAGGCATTTTTCGACATGTTGCGCGCCAGCGGACTGACACTGGCACAGACCCATGCCCTGCCCGACCACCACGACTATGCGGGCTGGACCGCCCCCGGCACGGGCCGGCCGCTGCTGTGCACCGAAAAGGACGCCGTCAAGCTCTGGGCACACCAGCCCGAGGCCTGGGCAGTGCCGCTGCAGATGGTGCCCGAAGCCGCCTTCTGGCCGGCCCTGGAGGAGCACCTGGCCCGGCTCGGCCTGCCGCTGCGCCCGGCGTCTGCACGCGGCGGTGCACCGGTATCATCGGCCCATGGACAACAAACTGCTTGAACTGCTGGTCTGCCCGGTCACCAAGGGCCCGCTGGACCTCGACCGGGAACGCCAGGAATTGCGTTCGCGCAGCGCCCGACTGGCCTACCCCATCCGCAACGGCATTCCGATCCTGCTCGAAAACGAAGCGCGTGCGCTGAGCGACGAGGAACTCGAGCAACTCGCGGCTGCCCGCGCCCCCCTGCCCTGAGCCCCATGGACTACACCGTCATCATTCCTGCGCGGATGGCCTCCAGCCGCCTGCCCGACAAACCCCTGGCCGACATCGTCGGCCTGCCCATGGTGGTGCGCGTGGCGCAACGGGCCGCGCAGTCCGGGGCCGGCCGCGTGGTGGTGGCCGCCGACGATGCGCGCGTGGTGCAGGCCTGCCAGGCCCACGGCATCGACGTCCTGCTCACCCGCCAGGACCATGTCAGCGGCAGCGATCGCCTGGCCGAGGCCTGCGAGCAGCTGGGCCTGGCCGATGAGGCGCTGGTGGTCAATGTGCAGGGCGATGAGCCGCTGATCCCGCCAGCCCTGATCGACGACGTCGCCCGCGTGCTGGCCGAGCGGCCCGAGGCGAGCATGGGCACCGCCGCCCATGCGATCGACGCGCTGGACGAGTTCACCAACCCGAATGTGGTCAAGGTGGTCATGGATGCGCGCCAGATGGCGCTGTACTTCAGTCGTGCCCCCATCCCCTGGTGGCGTGACGGCCAGCCGACCGGCGGCCCTGCCGGCACATTCCAGGCCCTGCCCTCGCCCGCCCCGCTGCGCCACATCGGCATTTACAGTTACCGCGCCGGTTTTCTGCGTCAATTCCCGGCACTGCCCCCGGCCCCGCTGGAGACACTCGAGTCGCTCGAGCAGTTGCGCGCCCTCTGGCACGGCCACCGCATCGCGGTGCACGTGACCAATGCCGCCCCGGGCCCCGGCGTGGACACGCCTGCCGATCTGGCGCGCGTGCGTGGCATTTTTGCGAACCCGACGGCGGCGTAAGCCTGTCGGGGCGGTCGCGTGCTATTCTCGAAATGGGGGTCAGGCCCGTCCTGACCAACTCCATTCCCAAGCGATCAGGACAAGACCATGAGACTCATTCTGTTGGGCGCCCCCGGCGCCGGCAAAGGCACCCAGGCCAACTTCATTTGCCAGAAGTACGGCATCCCGCAGATTTCCACGGGTGACATGCTGCGCGCCGCCGTCAAGGCCGGCACCCCACTGGGGCTGGAGGCCAAGAAGGTGATGGACGCCGGTGGCCTGGTCAGCGACGACCTCATCATCAACCTGGTCAAGGACCGCATCGCCCAGAGCGACTGTGCCCAGGGTTTCCTGTTTGACGGCTTCCCCCGCACCATCCCCCAGGCCGAAGCCATGAAGGCGGCCGGGGTCAAGCTCGACTACGTGCTCGAGATCGATGTGCCTTTCGACGCCATCATCGAGCGCATGAGCGGTCGCCGCTCGCATCCGGCCTCGGGCCGCACCTACCACGTCAAGTTCAATCCGCCCAAGGTGGCTGGACAGGACGACGTGACCGGCGAGCCGCTGGTGCAGCGCGACGATGACAAGGAAGAGACCGTCAAGAAGCGTCTGGACGTCTACAGCAGCCAGACCCGCCCGCTGGTCGACTACTACGCCGGCTGGGCCCGGCAGGACCCGACCACGGCGCCCAGGTACCGCGCCATCAGCGGCACCGGCAGCGTGGAAGAAATCACCGCCCGAGCCTTCGCGGCCCTGGCCGGCTGAAAACCTCTCCGGCGCCCACCCAGCCCCGCATGCGGGGCTTTTTTCATTCAGGACTTGTGCTGTGCCTGGATCCAGGCCAACAGCCCATGGGCGAGTCCATAGGCCAGGCGCCCCTTCACATCAGGTCCAGCATCAGGCTGATGCGCGCCTTGAAGGCGGGCAGCCCATCGGGCGCCGTCTGCAAGGCTGCCGGCTGGCCCACCACCCGCCCCTCGGCGCAGCGGCTGACCAGGCGCACGGCCACTCCAGTGGCTTGCGCCCGGGCCAGCGACTCCAGCAGGCGCTGGTGTACCGTGCCATTGCCGGTGCCGGCCACCACCAGGCCCTGCACACCGGCCGCCACCAGCGCCGCCAGATGCCGGGCATCGGCACCGGCATGGTTGCTCACGACCTCGACCCACGGCCATTCGGTGACGGTCCGCTCCAGGGCCCGCCGGGCATGCGGGTGCACCGCCGGCAAGACAGCCGGACCTGCCCAGCGCACGCGGCCCGCTTCCACCCAGCCGCGCGGACCGGCATCGCCCGAACCGAAGGCATCGAGCCGGTAGGGGTGGACTTTCTGCACGTCACGGGCACTGTGGATGCGTCCGGCACACACCGCCAGCACCCCGCACGCCATCGGGTCACGCACCACCACCAGGGCGTCCAGCAGGTTCTGCGGGCCATCGGCCATGAGGGCCGTGGCCGGGCGCATGGCACAGGTCAGCACCACCGGCTTGCGGCTGTCCAGCACCTGTTGCAGGAACCAGGCGGTCTCCTCCAGCGTGTCGGTGCCGTGGGTGATGACGATGCCGCCCACCTCGGGCTGCGCCAGCCAGTGCTGGCAGCGCAGGGCCAGGGCCTGCCAGGTGGCATGGTCCATGTCCTTGCTGTCGAGCTGGGCCACCTGCTCGCATGCCAGCGCATCGTCCTGCAGCACTTGGGCCAGTCCGGGGACAGACGCCAGCAAGGCCTCCACGCCCAATTGCCCGGCGGTGTACCCGGTGTGGTCATGGGCGCTGCGGGCAGTTCCGGCGATGGTGCCGCCGGTGCCCAAAACCACCCATTGCTGCATTTTTTTTTCGTCACCCACTTGCGCGCTTCCAAAAACTGGTCAAAAATACAGTTACTGGATAGAAAAACAGATCCATCCATCCCATTTCAGGAGCCCGCCATGTCCGACAGCCCCAAACTCACCGCCCGCCAGCAGGAGATCCTGGACCTGATCCGCAGCGCGATTGCCAACACCGGCGCGCCTCCGACCCGGGCCGAGATTTCAGCCACGCTGGGCTTCAAATCCGCCAATGCCGCCGAAGAACACCTCAAGGCCCTGGCCCGCAAGGGCGTCATCGAACTGGTCAGCGGCACCTCCCGCGGCATCCGCCTCAAGGGCGCCAGCCGCAGCGCACTGCGTGGCGAGAGCGACCCCTTCAGCCTGTCGCTGCCTGGCCTGGGCCAGCTGAGCCTGCCCCTGGTCGGCCGCGTGGCCGCCGGCTCCCCGATTCTCGCCCAAGAACATGTGGATCGAACCTACCACGTTGAAAGCACGCTCTTTAGCGAAGTGCCCGACTACCTGCTGCGGGTGCGCGGCATGTCGATGCGCGATGCCGGCATCATGGACGGCGACCTGCTGGCCGTCAAAGCCACCAAGAATGTGCGCAACGGCCAGATCGTGGTGGCCCGCCTGGGCGATGAGGTGACGGTCAAGCGCCTGCGCAAGCTGCCAGACCACATCGAGCTGCTGGCCGAAAACCCCGACTACCAGACCATCGTGGTGCAGCCCGAAGACCCCTTTGACATCGAAGGCCTGGCCGTCGGTCTGATCCGCAACAGCCTGCTCATGTGATCAACACCGTCCGCACCAGGTGGCGGGCGTTTGCCGATTCCGGCAAACCCTGTGGCGCGACGGTTTTTCAGCAATCCTGCCTGTGTCCAACCTCCAGCATCTCCGAAAGGTTTCACATGGGAATCGCACTGCTCACCCTCTCCGGCCTGTTCCAGGGTTTTTCCAGTTTCAGTCGCAAGGCCGCCGTCGGCCATCCGGGCGCCGGTCCGCAGCGTGTGCTGCGCATGGTCCGCCCATCGGGCGCCCGCCCCACCCTCACACCGCGTCCTGTCAGCGCCGTCGGCGGCCCCCGCCCGGCTGCCCTGCGTGTGGTGCGTGTCTGCGAGGCCCAGCAGCGACCGGGCGAGACTGGCCGTTTGGTGATTTCGGGCCGCATGGCCGACGTGTGTGCCGAACTTGACCGCCTGGTCGCACACGAAGCCGCCCGCGAGGCCCGGGTCACCCGGCACTGACCCCCACTGAGTTCCACCGAGCGGGTCGCACGCTGCGCCAGCGGACAGGCACCAACGGCCTGTCCTGCAGGACGCAAGGCACAATGGAGGGATGAACATTGTGATCCTTGACGACTATCAGGATGCTGTCCGCAAACTTGACTGCGCCGCCAAACTCGAAGCCTACCCGGCCAAGGTTTACACCAACACCATCAAGGGCCTGGGGCAACTGTCTGTCCGCCTCAAGGACGCCGATATCCTGGTCCTCATTCGCGAGCGCACGGCACTCAACCGCGCCCTGCTCGAAAAACTCCCCCGCCTCAAGCTGATTGCCCAGACAGGACGGATCGGCAGCCACATCGACCTGGAAGCCTGCACCGAGCGCGGCATCGCCGTGGCCGAGGGTGTGGGTTCACCCGTGGCGCCGGCGGAGCTGACCTGGGCGCTGATCATGTCGGCTGCCCGCCGCCTGCCGCAATACATCGGCAACCTCAAGCATGGCGCCTGGCAGCAGTCGGGGCTCAAGGCCGCCTCCATGCCCGCCAATTTCGGCCTGGGCACCGTGCTGCGCGGCAAGGCGCTGGGCGTCTGGGGCTATGGCCGGATTGGCCAGCTGGTGGCCGGTTACGGCAAGGCCTTTGGCATGCAGGTCATGGTCTGGGGCAGCGAGGCCTCGCGCGAGAAGGCCGTGGCCGACGGCCACGCCGCTGCCGCCTCGCGCGAAGCCTTTTTCGGCGAAGCCGATGTGCTCACCCTGCACCTGCGGCTGACCGAACAGACCCGGCACATCGTGCAGGCCGATGACCTGGCCCGCATGAAGCCCACCGCCCTGTTCGTCAACACCTCACGTGCCGAGCTGGTGGACACCCATGTGCTGATCCAGAGCCTCAACCGCGGCCGACCCGGCCTGGCCGCCGTCGACGTGTTCGAATCCGAGCCGATCCTGCAGGGCACCGCCTTGCTGCGGCTGGAAAACTGCATCTGCACCCCCCACATCGGCTATGTCGAAAAGGAAAGCTACGAGCTCTACTTCGGCGCAGCCTTCGACAACGTGGTGAACTTCATCCGCGGCACCCCCAGCAACATCGTCAACCCCGGCGCCCTGCAGGTCCGGCGCTGATGGCGCACACCGACTCAGCCCCGCCCCTGCCGGCCGTCCTGTGGCCGCTGATGTTCGGCAATGTGGTCATCGGCACGGGCGTCATGGTGGTGGCGGGCCTGCTCAACGAGATCCGTGACGCGCTGTCGGTGTCGGTCAGCAGCGCGGGGCAGCTGATTTCCGTCTCGGCCCTGCTGGTCTGCCTGGGGGCGCCGCTGCTGGCCATGCTGGTGGGGCGCTGGGACCGACGGCGTCTGCTGGTGGGCAGCCTCCTGTGGTATGCCCTGTTCCATGCCCTGGCTGCACTGGCCCCCGGGTTTGACAGCCTGCTGGCGGCGCGGGTGCTGGCCATGCTGTCGGCCGCGGTGTTCACCCCGCAGGCGGCGGCCTGCATCGGCCAGTTGGTGCCGGCGGCGCAGCGCGGGCGGGGCATCACCTTCGTGTTTCTGGGCTGGTCCGTGGCCTCGGTATTGGGCACACCGCTGGGCGCCTGGATCGGCGGCACCTTCGGCTGGCGCTGGACCATGGGCCTGATGGCGCTGCTGTCCGTCATGGCCGCGCTCTGGCTGCAGATGCGCATGCCGCCACGGGTGGTGCCCCCGCCCCTGTCGGCCAGCGCCTGGCGCCAGACCCTGCTCTCGCCCACGCTGATGCTGACCCTGAGCATCACGGTCGTCTCGGCCGCCGGCCAGTTCATTTTCTTCAGTTACATGGCCCCCTATGTGGCCGAACGTTTCGGTCTTGGGGCCACCGCGCTGAGCAGCCTGCTGCTGGTGTATGGCCTGTGTGGCTTTGTCGGCAATGCGGTCGTCTCGCGCTGGATCGACCGCATCGGGCCCGCCCGCGCCATGGCGTGGGCCCTGGGCAGCATCGCCGCCGGCATGGGCCTGGTGAGCCTGACAGGCAGCTTCAGCGCGATGGTGCTGGCCATCGTGCCCTGGGGGCTGGGCGTGTTCGCCGCCAATTCGTCACAGCAGGCGCGGCTGCTGCAGCTCTCGCCCCTGCTGGCGCCGGCCTCGATCGCCCTGAACACCTCGGCCATGTACGCTGGTCAGGCCATCGGGGCGGGCGGCGGCGGCTGGCTGGTCCTGCACCAGGGCCTGCCCAGCCTGCCACTGGCCGGCGCGGTGGTGCTGGTCTGCGCCCTGGCATTGAGCCTGTGGGCGAGCCACCAGGCCCGACGCCATCCGGTCGCCATCAGGCCCTGAAACAGGCTCCATAATTGTCAGGTTACAGTCAAGTTACCGCTGGCCGGCTTCCCGGCACAGCACTGCAGAAATCCTTCCTATGACGCTTGCATTTTCCAAAGTCGCCATCATTGGCGCCGGGGCCATGGGCCGCGGCATCGCCCAGATCGCCGCCCAGGCGGGCAGCGAGGTCTGGCTCTTTGACGCCCAGCCGGGCGCCACCGCCAAAGCCCGCGAAGCCCTCGCCCAGCAATGGGACAAACTGCTCGAAAAGGGCAAACTCACCGCCGAGGCGGTCGCTGGCCACAAGGCCCGCCTGCACGAAGCGGGCAGCCTGCAGGACCTGGCCGGCTGCGAACTGGTGGTCGAGGCCATCGTCGAGAAGATCGACATCAAGAAAGCGGTCTTTGCCGATCTGGAAAAGGTCGTCGCGCCCGATGCCGTGCTGGTGACCAACACGTCCTCGCTGTCGGTCACCGCCATTGCCGCTGGCATGCAAGAGCCGGGGCGATTTGCGGGCTACCACTTCTTTAACCCGGTGCCCCTGATGAAGGTGGTCGAGGTGATCGCCGGCCTCAAGACCGACGCGGCCGTCTGCCAGCGCCTGTCGGACTACGCCCGCCAAATGGGCCACACCCCGGTCCAGGCCGGTGACACCCCGGGCTTCATCGTCAACCACGCCGGCCGGGGCTACAGCACCGAAGCCCTGCGCATCGTCAGTGAAGGCATTGCCGACTTCGCCACCATCGACCGCATCCTGCGCGACCAGGTCGGTTTTCGGCTCGGCCCCTTCGAACTCTTTGACCTGACCGCGCTGGACGTGTCGCACCACGTCATCGAATCCATCTACCGCCAGTACTACGACGAGCCGCGCTACCGTCCCAATGTGATCACCGCCCAGCGCCTGGCCGGTGGCGTGGTCGGCAGGAAGGTCGGCGAGGGCTTCTACAAGTACGTGGGCGGGGTCCAGCAGGTGCCCGCCGAGCCGCCGGTCCCCGTGGTCGGGCAGATGCCGCCCGTCTGGGTATCGCCGCGCGCCGCCCGCCGCGCCGAGTTGCTGCAACTGCTCAAGGACCTGGGCGCAAAAATAGAAACCGGCCAGTCGCCCTCCCCCGAGGCGCTGACCATCGTGGCCCCGCTGGGCTTTGACGTGACCACCGTGGCGGTGGTGGACCGGCATGATCCGGCCCGCACCATCGGCATCGACATGCTGGTGCCCGATGCCGCCACCAAGCGCCGCGTGCTCGCCACCAACCCGGCCACCCGCGCCGACATGCGCGACGCGGCCCATGCCCTGTTCGCCCGCGACGGCAAGCCGGTCTCGGTCATCCGCGACAGTGGCGGCTTTGTGACCCAGCGCGTGGTCGCCACCATCGTCAACATCGCCTCGGACATGTGCCAGCAGCGCGTGTGCACGCCGGAGGACCTCGAAACCGCCGTCACCCTGGGCCTGGCCTACCCCATGGGCCCACTGGCCATGGGCAACCGCTTCGGCCCGGACAGCATCCTGGAGGTGCTGTTCAATATGCAAACCGTCTACGGCGATCCGCGCTACCGCCCCAGCCCCTGGCTGCGCCGGCGCGGGGCCATCGGCCTGTCGCTGCTGCACACCGAAGACTGAAGGCCCTGCCATGGCCGGATCTTCAGCGTTGCACCCACTGTCCCAGGAGAACACATGCCCGCCCAACTGATCAGCACCAGCCAGGGCCAGACCATGGTCCTGACCCTCTCCAACCCGGAGCACCGCAATGCCCTCGGCCCCGAAATGTATGCGGCCGGGGTGGAAGCGCTCAATGTGGCCGAAACCAACCCGGAGGTGCGCTCGGTCATCATCGCCGGCGAAGGCAGCATCTTCAGCGCAGGTGGCAACCTGCAGCGCCTGCAGAACAACCGCCAGCAGCCGCCCGAGGTGCAGGCCCAGAGCATCGAAGGCCTGCACAGCTGGATCGAGGCCATCCGCACCTTCCCCAAGCCGGTGGTCGCGGCGGTCGAAGGCCCTGCGGCCGGGGCCGGTTTTTCGCTGGCGCTGGCCTGCGACCTGATCGTGGCCGCCACCAACAGCGTGTTCGTGATGGCCTACAGCTCGATCGCGCTCTCACCCGATGGCGGCGGCAGCTGGAGCCTCTCGCGCCTGGTGCCGCGCCAACTGGCCACCGAACTGCTGATGTGTGGCGAACGCATCGGTGCCGAACGCCTGCACCAGATGGGCATCGTCAACCGCCTGACCGAGCCGGGCCAGGCCCTGCAGCAGGCCCTGACCTGGACGGCGCAGCTCAATGCCCGCGCCCCGAATGCCCTGACCAGCGTCAAGGAACTGCTGGCCGAAGCCGACACCAGCACGCTCAATGCGCAACTGGCCCGCGAGCGCGACCACTTCGTGAAGAACCTGCACCACGCCAACGCGGGCATCGGCATAGCCGCCTTCCTGAACAAGGAAACCCCCAAATACCTCTGAATCCGGGGCCATGACGCCAACTCCGGCCTGACAGCCAGGCCTGGCGGTCCCGCCCGCGACAAGATCCGCAAAACCAGTCACTGACAAGACAGACCATGGACGAACCCATTCTGACAATGGAAGAAAGAGAGGCGATCAACAACGGTCGCTGGTTCACTTCCCTTTCACCATCGCT
>JACCED011573741.1_pt1 | contig 34264 bp, 31 predicted proteins | sample 7455021 | NCBI WGS metagenome assembly JACCED01 (sample SAMN15323456, study PRJNA562643) | freshwater metagenome | isolation source: river surface water | place: USA:Blue River Watershed | collected 2017-08-19
CCCCGGCACCGCCCCGATTTTCCACCATGACGGGCACTGACCAAGCCTGGGTCAAATGTTCCCCGATCCAGCGGCCCATTATATCGGTGGATCCCCCGGGCGGGAAGCCGACGACAATCCGCACCGGGCGCTGGGGAAAGGCCTGTGCCAAGGCAAGGCTGGGCGCAAGGCAGATCAGCCATGCCGCCAAGCCCAGCTGAATTGCCCGAAATATCGATACCATGCTGTTGCCTTTGAAAAATCGCCGCAGGATTTGGGAGAGGCAGGCTATCAGCCGCCCAGGATCCGACAAGCAGCCCCCTGGGGTCTTCCCCTGCGGCGCGGGCCGGGCCACATGGGGGGCATGTTGCGTCGCGCCCTGATTGCCACCCCCTTCCTGCTGCCCTGGGCTGCTTTGGCCCAGCCGCGCGCCGCCGCGCTGACAGAGCGGGACCGGCGTGATGTCGCGGCGGCGGAGGCCTATCTCAATCGCCTGACCACCTTGCGGGCGCGCTTTCTGCAAATTGCGCAAAATGGCGCCGCGGCCGAGGGCTGGGCCTATATTTCACGGCCCGGGCGGATGCGTTTTGATTACGACCCGCCGGAGCCACTATTGCTGGTGGCGGATGGAGCGCAATTTCTGCTTTATGACCGGGAATTGAAGGCGCCGACCACGCTACCCACGGGCGCGACGCCATTGGGGCTTTTATTGCGGCCGGAAATCCGCCTGGCGGATGATGTGACCATCAGCCGCATCGAACGGGAAACGGGCTTCCTGCGGATCAGCCTGTTTCGCACCCGCGATCCGCGTGAGGGCTCCCTGACCCTGGTCTTCCAGACCGAGCCGATGGAATTGCGCCAATGGGCGGTACTGGATGGGCAGGGCCGGGAAACCCGCGTGACCCTGACGCAGATCGAAACCGGCATCCCGCTGGAAACACGTATTTTTCGCTTCAATGACCCGCGGTTTTTCGAACCAGGCGGTGCCGGCATGCGGCCATAGAGGCTGCGTTTGCCCCCCTGCCCACCGCGTGCTACCGCCCTGCCAGAATGGCGCTGGTTCAGCGCCTGATGCGAAAGGTTTCTTATGTCTGATCAATCTTCCGCCCCGCCGGCGAATGGTGCCGCACCCATGGCGCCTGGGCCGCTGACGCTCAATCTGCAATTCACCAAGGATCTTTCCTTTGAAGTGCCGGGGGCGCCGCAGGTCTTCCTGAACCTGCGCGAAGCGCCGAAGGTTGACATTGCGCTGGATGTGCAGGCGCGCCGCCTGCAGGAAGGCCAGGAAAATTATGAAGTTTCGCTGCAAATTCGCTGCGAGGCGAAGCTGCCTGGCGATACCACCGCCTTCATCGCTGAGTTGGTCTATTGCGGCATTTTCACCCTGAATGGGGTGGGGCCGGAAATGATGGAACCGATCCTGCTGGTGGAATGCCCGCGTCTGCTCTTCCCCTTCGCGCGCAATATCCTGGCCGATGTCACGCGGGATGGCGGTTTCCCGCCTGTCATGCTGGCACCGATCGATTTCGTCGCGCTTTGGCAAAGCCGCCGCGCCCAGCAGCAAGCGGCTGCCGCGCCCGCCCAGGGCACCGCCTGAATCGCCGGAAAGGGCGGAAAATCATCATTCCGCCCCCTTCCTACCCTTGAACCTTTACCCGCGCATGTCATGTGCGGGTCCATGGATCAGATCATGCCCGCAACGCCGCGCCGCCAGCGCCTGGCCATTGTGCTCTTCAACCTTGGCGGCCCGGACGCGCCCGAAAGCGTGCGCCCCTTTCTGGTCAATCTCTTCACGGACCCCGCCATTCTGCGCGTGCCCGGTTTTGTGCGCCCCTGGCTCGGCCGCCTGATCGCCTGGCGCCGCACCAAGCCCGCACAGGAAAACTACGCGGTTCTGGGTGGGCGTTCGCCCTTGCTGGAACTGACGGAAGAACAGGCACGCAGCCTGGAAAACGCCTTGGCCGGGGATGCGGAGATTGAAGCGCGCTGCTTCATCGCCATGCGCTATTGGCACCCAATGAGCGATGAATGCGCCCGCGCCGTGCAGGAATGGGCGCCGGATCGCGTGCTGCTGGTGCCGCTCTATCCGCAATTTTCCACGACCACGACAGGTTCAAGCCTGATCGCCTGGCAGGATGCGACGCGTAAGATCGGGCTTGATGTACCGACCACGGCGCTATGTTGCTGGCATTCGGATCAGGGTTTTGCGGCGGCCACCGCGCGGCTGGTGCGCGAAGCCTATGCCAAGGCGCGCGCGGAATTGCCGGCGGAAGTGCCGCTGCGCGTGCTGTTTTCCGCCCATGGCCTGCCGGAATCCATTGTGAAGGCGGGCGATCCCTATCAATGGCAGGTGGAACAAACGGTCGCTGCCGTGGTCGCTGAATTGGCGATGCCGGAGCTTGATCACATCGTCTGCTATCAATCGCGCGTCACACCTCAGGTCTGGATCGGCCCTTCCACGGAAGGCGAGATTGAACGCGCGGCGGAAGAAAAGGTGGCGATCCTTATCTGCCCCATTGCCTTTGTGTCGGAGCATTCCGAAACCCTGGTCGAATTGGATGTGGAATATCGGGAAGAGGCTGAGCATCTTGGCATTCCCGGCTATTTCCGCGTGCCGGCGCAGAATAGTGATCCGGCTTTCATCGCCTCACTCGCGGATCTGGTGCGCGGCGCGCTGCATTCCGGGCGCAGCCTTTGTTCCTTCGGTGGCGGGCGGCAATGCCCGAAACAGCATCGTGATTGCCCGCATGAAAAGCTGCGCGTGGACAATCTGGCGCGCGCCAAAGCCGAGGCATGAAGCGCCCCGCCGCCATCCTGTTTGATTGCGATGGGGTCCTCGCCGATACCGAACTGGTGGTGAATAGCATTGTGGCGGAGGAAATGACCTTGCGCGGTTGGCCCATGACGGCGGCCGAAGCGCGGGAGACATTTCTGGGTATGGCGCTACCCGATATGCTGCCGCGGATTGAAGCGCGCGTCGGGCTGCTGCCGCCCGATTGGGGGCAACAGATTTCAAGCCTGATCGCGCGACGCATGGCGGAAGAAACCCTGGCAATTCCAGGTGCGATTGAAGCGGTGCGGGCTTTGGCGGCAGCGGGTGTGCCGGTAGCGGTCGCGTCCAATTCCGCGCGTTTTGAATTGGCGGCGAAGATGCGCAGCCTGGGATTGGCGCAGATTTTCGCCGGGCGGGTATTTTCCTATGAGGATGTGCCGCGCCCAAAGCCTTGGCCGGATATTTATCTGGCGGCGGCGGCGGCCTGCGGTGCAGCGCCTGAGGATTGCGTTGTGATTGAAGACAGCGTGCCCGGCGTGCGCGCGGGCCGTGCGGCGGGCTGCCGCGTGCTGGGCTTCTGCCATGAAAGCCCGGCCGGGGTGCTGGCCGCGCATGGGGCAGAGCCCTTTGCGGATATGGCTGCGCTGCCGGAATTGCTTTTGGGAAAGTAGCGAATTTTCAAGCCAAGGGACGTCACTTGGCGGCCCCGAAATGGCCACCACGCAAGGCTTCCAGGCGCAGCGGGTAAAAACGCCAAGCGGGACGCGCATCAAGGCGGATTCCCTCAGGCTTGAATACGCGTTAGCCTGACCTCTCTAGCCTGGAGAGGAAGACCCATGACCCTTAGCCAATGGTTCAGCTTCAATGGCCGCATCAACCGCAAGACCTGGTGGATTTTCTATTGCCTGATCCCGATTGGCATCAATCTGGCTGCCGGGGCGCTTGATGCCCAAATCAGCGGCTTCAAAGGCGCCTTGCCGGATAAATCGAGCATGGGCGATGTCGGCATGGGCGTATTTTCCATCGTCGCCACCCTTGTTGGCATCTGGGTGGGCTTGGCCGGGCAGGTCAAGCGTTGGCATGACCGCGACAAATCCGGCTGGTGGGTACTGGTGAATTTCATTCCCCTGATCGGGGTTGTCTGGGCCTTCATTGTGGTTGGCTTCCTGCGCGGCACTTCAGGCCCCAACCGCTTCGGCCCGGACCCGCTGGCGCCGGATCTGCCGCCCGGCGGTTATGGGGGGGGCTACCAGCCCCCCTATCCGCAGCAAGCGCCGGGCGGCTGGCAGCCGCAAGGGCCGCCGCCGTCACCTTCCGGGGGCTGGGGCGCACCGCCACCGCAACAGGGCGGCGGCAGCGTGCCGCCCATTCGGCGGGGCTGAAAAGCCGGGCGCGATTCCGCTTGGCGTGAAAATGCTCTAAGGACATCGCGTGCCCGATACCTCTCCGCCGCTTGATCGCCTTTCCGAAGCGCAGACCGCGCCGGAACAGGCGAAGCGTGGCTTTTCGCCGCTGCTGCGGCGTATCCTGCTGCTGAATGCCTTGCCGCCAGCTTTGCTTGCGGCATCGCTGCTTTACCTTGACCAATATCAGAACGCCCTGCTTGCCGCGGAAGTGGAAGCGCTGCGCACCCAGGCGCGCATTTATGCCGGCGCCATTGCCGAAGCCGCGGTGCGGCCGGAAGGCGAACGCTATGTGCTGCAATTGGAAGCAGCGCGCCCCTTGCTGCGGCGCCTGGTGGACCCTTCGCCCAATACCCAGGCGCGGCTTTTGGATACCGCTGGGCTGCTCGTCGCCGATAGCCGCATTCGTGATGGTGTGGGCGGCGCGGTGATTGCCGAACCCCTGCCGCCGCCCGAACCACGCGGCGCACTGACTTCCACCGTCGCCGGCATTTACGAAAAGCTGGTGAGCGTGCTGCCCGCGCTCTTGCGGGGCGGTGGTGGCCCTGGGGTGGTGGTGGATAGCGCCCCGGATGCCCCGGATTTCGATTGGCAGCCCGATCTTGGCCCTGATCGGCGGGAAGAATTGCGCATGGCACTTGAAGGGGGTGTCACCCCCTATATTCGCCGCAGCGCGGATGGCCGATTGCTGGTGAGTGTGGCGGAACCCGCGCGGCGTGGCACGCAAAGTGTCGGCATTGTGCTGCTGACGCGTGAAGCGCGCGAAGTGGACCGCCGCCTGTTTGAAATTCGCGCCTCTGTCTTGCTGCTATTCGCCACTGCGTTGATCCTGACAGTCGCACTTTCCCTTTACCTGTCACGCACCATCGCAACGCCGATGCTGGATCTGGCCCGCGCCACGCAGCGCATCCGCGAAGGTGAAGGCCGCGCGCAATCCGTGCCGGAAGCGCTGCTGACGCGCAATGATGAAATCGGCGTATTGGCGCGGGATTTGCAGAATTCCGCCCGCGCGCTGTGGTCGCGCATTGACGCGAATGAACGCTTCGCCGCCGATGTGGCGCATGAATTGCGCAACCCCCTTACCAGCGTGCGTAGCGCCATTGAAACCCTGCGCCGCATTGAAGACCCCGTAAGCCGCAATCGCCTGCTGGCCATTATTGCGGAAGATGCGGTGCGCATGGATCGGCTGATCGCTGACATCAGCGATTCCTCACGCGTGGATGCGGAATTGTCGCGCACCATTTCAACACCCGTGGATATCGCCCCCATCCTGGTTGCATTGACCGATCTGCATGCCGCCACCCGCGATGAGGATGATCCGCTGGTGGTGCTGGAAGCCGCGCCCGGCCCGCTGGTGGTGCGTGGTGTGGAAGGCCGCATCGTGCAGGTCTTCCGCAATCTGCTTGGCAATGCGCTTTCCTTCAGCCCCGCGCACGGCAAGGTGACTGTCAGCGCCCGGCCTGCAGGCAGCATGGTGGAAGTCATCGTTGAAGACGAAGGCCCCGGCATTCCCGAACAGAAGCTTGAGAGTATTTTTGAGCGCTTCTATTCCGAACGCCCGAGCGGTGAACGCTTCGGCCAGCATTCCGGCCTGGGGTTATCCATCAGCCGCCAGATTGTCGAAGGGCTGCGCGGGCGCATTGCCGCCGAAAACATCCGCGATGCCCAAGGCACCGTGACCGGCGCGCGCTTCATGGTCTTGCTGCCCAGCGCCTGAAAAAGCTTCCCAAGCAGCAACACCGTGTTAGGCTGCGGGTGAAGGGGTGCCGCGAGATGCACCCTCAGGGAGGGATGCGCATGATCGCACGTAGAAGCCTGCTGATCGCCGGCGCGGGTCTACTGGCCGCGCCCAGCGTAAGGGCCCAGGGTGCCTGGCCCGATAAGCCATTGCGCTTCGTGATTGGCGGGGCCGCGGGGGGCGTTTCCGATATTTTCCTCCGTATGATGGAAAACCGCCTGCGCGATAAGCTTGGCCAACCCATGATCATTGACCCGCGCCCCGGCGCGGGCGGCATGGTGGGCGCGGAAGTCGCGGCACGCTCAGCACCCGATGGCTATACCTATTACATCAATCACATCGCCTCCCACGGGATTGGCCCAACGCTGTACCGTCGGCTTGCCTTTGATCCGCTCAAGGATCTGCCGGGGGTGGCGCGCATTGCGGCCATGCCCAATGTGCTGATCATCAAGGGCGATAGCCCGATCAAATCGGTCGCGGAATTGGTCGCTTTCTGCAAGGCCAATCCGGCGCGGGCGAATTTTTCCTCGGCCGGGTCTGGCACATCCTCGCATCTTTCGGGCCTGTTATTCGGCATGCGCATGGGGATTGAAGTCACGCATGTACCCTATCGCGGTACGGCGCCGTCCATGGCGGCCGTGATGAATGGCGAAACCTTGTTCGCCATTGATAACGCGCCGGCTTCACGCCAGCAGGTGCTGGGCGGTTTGTTGAAGGCGCTTGGCGTTTCCACGGCGCAGCGTTCCAGCACCATGCCGGAAGTACCCAGCCTGCAGGAACAGGGCGTGCCGAATTTCGATGTCGCTTCCTGGTATGGAATCACTGCGCCTGCAGCCGTGCCGGCCGCCATTCGCGAAAGGCTGGGCGCTGAGGTTGTGGCGGCGCTGAATGATCCCGCCATTGCCCAGCGCGTGCGTGATTACGGCGCGGAACCCTGGCCACTTGGCCCGGCCGCCTATGACGCTTTCATGAAGCGTGAAGTCGATATCTGGGCGCCTGTGGTCCGTGCCTCTGGCGCGCAGGTGGATTAACAGCATCCCGTGTGATGCCGCGCCGGCCTAGGCATGGCGCGGCATCATGCATCGCTGCCAGGGCAAGCAGCGCCGTCTGGTGATTTCATCATGCCGGTGATTGTTCTAAAGTCTCGCGGTGTGATCGAAAGCCTGTCACCGTGATCGAAGCGCCCATCCTGCTCCGCCGTCTTGTCTTCCTGGCCCTAGCGATTGCCATCATGGGCGGCCTTTTTGGGCTGGCTTGGGTGATATTGGCCCCGGGCGGCTGGACCCTGGCTGAAATCCTGATCCTGATCTGTTTTACGGGAACGCTGCCTTGGGCCGCGCTATCGCTCGGCAATGGGCTTACGGGTTTCATCATTCTGCTTTTCAGCCGAGACCCGGTGATGGCGGTACTGCCAGTATTGCGCGACCTGCGCGCAAACACGCCACGCAGCCAGACCGCGATCGCCATTTGCATCCGGCGCGAAGATATGGCGCTGGTGCTGCCGCCCTTGGCGCGCTTGCTCTCAGGCCTTGCAGCCGCCGGCGCTGCGGATCGTTTCTCACTCTGGTTCCTGTCTGACACGCCAGAGGGCGCGGAAGCGGTCACGGAAGAAGCTGCCTGCCGCGCCTTTGCCGCCGCCCAGCCCATCGCCACGCATTACCGGCGGCGGGTGGAAAATACCGGCTTCAAGGCCGGCAATGTCATGGATTTCATGGACCATCATGCAGGCGCGCATGATTTCATGCTGTGCCTGGATGCGGATTCAGAAATGACCGCTGATGCTGTCTTGCGGCTTGTTGCCTGCATGGAAGCTGATCCGAAACTCGCCATTTTGCAGCAATTGATTCATGGCCGCCCGGCAGCCGCGGCCTTTCCCCGCCTGTTTCAATTCGGCATGCGGCAAGGCATGCGCAGCTGGGCGACGGGACAGGCCTGGTGGCAGGGCGATGAAGGCCCTTATTGGGGCCATAATGCGCTGATCCGCATCGCGCCCTTCCGCACCCATGCGCGGTTGGAACGCCTGCCCGATGGCGCGCATATTCTTTCCCATGATCAGGTCGAAGCAACGCGCCTGCATGCCGCAGGATGGAAAGTGCGCGTATTGCCTGATGATACGGGAAGCCATGAAGGCAATCCGCCGAGCTATAATGATTTCATCACACGGGATCTGCGTTGGGCGGCAGGCAATATGCAGTATCTTGCCCTGCTGCGTCTGCCGGGGCTTACCACCATGGCACGCTGGCAATTGATCCAAGCCATATTGCTGTTCCTGAGCGCGCCGTTTTATGTCGCGATCTTGTGCCTCACGATATGGAATAGCCTCAGCGGCGGGGGCGATACCACGCCGATGGGCCTGCTGCTGGCGCTGCTTTGCGCGGCATGGTTCTGCCATTATGCGGCGAAGCTTTTCGGCTACGCTGAAGTGTTACTGAAACCTGGGCTTGCGCAGCACTATGGCGGCAGGGGGCTATTCCTGCGCGGTGTCTTTGCCGAACTGCTTTTCACCTTCTTCATGGAACCCGCGCGGCTGATGACCCAATGCCTGTTTCTGCTCGCGCTGCCCTTGGGCGTGAAGATTGGCTGGGCACCGCAGAACAGGACAGATCGGGGCATTTCCTTTGCCGATGCCGCGCGCCAATTCTGGCCGCCGAGTTTGGCTGGCCTTGCTTTGGCGTGCAGCTACGCCTGGCTATCCTGGTCCGCGTTTCTGCTGCTTTTACCCGTCATTATCAGCCTGATCGGGGTTATCCCCTTTGCAGTCATCACGGCGCATCCAGGGTTTTCAGCTTGGCTGCGCACACGGCAGATCTGCGCCCTACCAGAAGAATTGCGGTAACGCCCCGAAGTGGCGCCAGCGGCTAATTCACCACCAAGACTTCGCCGGTGCAGAAATCAATATCCGGGATTTGCGTTTCCGCGCCATCGCCCAGAATGATGGTCAGGCCCGCGCGGCACCCCATGCCCTCGGGCAGCGCCAATAGCCTTTCCTCGCCGGGGGGAATGCGATGCCCCGCCAAACGCGCTGGCCCGGCCGAGGTCAGACCTGGCAAGGGGGGATTACTTATTGGCTGCGATTGTCCGCCAGCACCCGCTTCATAGATGTAAAGTTCCACCACAGGGAAAGCCGATGCATTGCGGATCAACAAGCGGCCAGCCACGCGGCCCAGGCTCACTGCTGGTGCTTCCGGAGCTGTGGCGGCAGTGGTCCAGCCGGGCTGCAACAAAAGGGTTTTCTGCTTACAGAGATCCAGCCCCATGCGTTCTTCCGCACCGCGCCGATTTTCAAAAACAATCCGCAGATCCGCCTGACATCCACGCATCCAGAGCGTGATATCACGTCGCCCTTCACGCGGCAGGGCCGCTTCGCCCAATTTGTCCTGGCCCCAATTCCCATCCAGCGCAGGGGCAAGATAGACTTCCCGAATATCCGCGCCATGCCTATTCACAAGCACCAGGCTGCGTTCTTCAAGCCGGGGGGCGCCGGATCCATCAAAAAGCACTTGATGCCCGGCACAAATATCAACGGCGAGTTTAACTTCTTCAGCATTGTCTTCATAAACTGCCCGCAGATCCCAGGTGCAGGCGGTATCACGCAAGGACATGGCAAATTCAGCGCCGTGATGGATGATTTCTGTGCCCAAGCGATCCGGCCCCCAGGCTGCACGCCCAGCTGCCTTGGCATAAAATTCCCGCACCGTCAGACCGGCACGATTGCTGACAGTGATGGGACGCCATGGCAGGGCGGGATCACCAAACACCACCCTTGCTTCACGGCAAAGATTGATACCGGAACGGCGTATTTCCTGCCCGCCATCAAAAACGCCAAGCGCATCAAAAACGCACTCACGCGAACGCCCCAATCGCAAGGTTTCCATCTGCCCGCCCGGTATGCGGGTGGTGCCCAAGCGTTCCGGCCCCATATCCTCCATCCCGACACGCTGGATGAAAAACTGCCGCAGGGTCATATCTGTTTCGTTGACAATCTGCGCCTCACGCAAGGGCAGATTGGGGTCTCCGAACTGAACGCGCCGGTTTTCACAAATATTCTGGCGCCGCCGCTCTTCCGAACCATCAACGTAAAGGCCGATGAATTCAATCAGGCAGGCGCGGGCGCTGAAGCGGATGCGAAAACTGGCCCGATCCGCAACCATTTCGCTGCCCAATAAATCCGGCCCTGGATCCGTGGCCCCGGGCGGCACGGCGTAGAGTTCCCGCAAGACCTGCCCACCCTGATTGACGATGGTGACGTCTCTTTCACGATTGGGGGTCGCCCCCGATTGGGCAAAGACCAGGCGCGCGGTTAGGCCGAGCATCACCAAGGCCAGAAATATTTTCATGGGTGTCGGGGGCTTCATCACCCTTTCCTCATCGACATGTTACGCGTGAAGCGCAAGCGCGTGAGGAAACTGGTTCTGGAAAATTAATCTTTCCTGTCAATGCGCGGCCAAAATCGCGCAAGGCGACCGGCGCAACAAATGCAGGGTGGCCGAACCCGAAAACAGCGCCCGCAGGCCTGTATGTTCAAAAGCACCCATGACCAGCATGCCGGCCGGCATGGCCGTGGCCTCAGCCAATAACGCCTCAACCGGATGCGTTCCCACAACCGGCAAGGCCTGGGCTGCCACATCATGGTGCTGCAAATAACCCGCGGCCATCTGGGCCAAGTGCTCGGCCTTCGGCGCATCATCCGCAACGCTCAACACCCGTGCAGCGGCACCGCGCCCAAGACCCAATAGGGCAAAAAGCTGCACGGCGCGCATCGCCCCTGCGGACCCATCATAGGCAACAAGGGTTGGCGCCGCTGGGTCAAAAACCGCTCCTGGCGGCACCACCAGCAATGGGCGGGTCCGGTCACGCAGCAGGGTTTCAATGGCCGGTGCCAAACCTTCATGCGCGTCTTCGCGCCCAAGGGTTGCATCGCGCCCAACAATCAACAGGTCATGCGCCCCGGCGGCTGCCAAAAGCGCGGGTGTGGGGGCTTCGGCAAATTCCTCCACCGTGAAGGGGATTTCCTTCGCGGCCTCTCGCAAGCCCGCTACCGCTAGCGCGCCGGCTTCCTGGGCTTGGCGCAACAGCGCAGCATCCCGCCTTTCCTTGAAAGCGGCCGCCCCCGGCGGCACCGCTTCATGCGCATGGCCCCAATCGGCGCGATCCAGAATAACAGCAGCCGTCAAGGCCGCACCGCTATGGCGGGCCAAAGCCACGGCGTAATCTCGCGCCGCGATGGCACCTTCCGTATCGTCCAGGGCCAGCAGAATGCGTCGAAGCACGTGCCCTCCTGTCAGCTTGCGGCCGTCAATAATTGCCGGAAAACCGGCACGGCAGCTGCCAAATCAGCCAAGGCAACACATTCCTGCGGCGTATGGGCAGTGGCAATGCTGCCAGGGCCCAGGATCACACAGGGCGCGATTTCCTGCAATTCACTGGCATCGGTACCGTAAGGCGCGGTGGTGGCGGCGTGGCCGGTAATGCCCACGGCCAATTGGATCAATGGATGATCCACCGGCAATTCCGGCGGCGTGCCTTCACGCCGTTCCGTCAATTCCACCCCGGTACGTTCCGCCGCCGCGCGCACCGCGGCTTCAATGCCGCTGACATCAATGCGCCGGCTGCGACGGAATTTGATGCGTGCGCTCGCCTGCGCCACCGTCACGTTCACCGCCGTACCGTGATTATCAATCACCAGATTGAAATCGGAAAAGGGCGGGTCATAGGCCGCATCGTGAAAGGCAGGATCAAAACGCAGCTTTTCGTAAATGGCTTTCATTTCTGCCAGAAAAGGAATCAGCACCCAATTCGCATTCAACCCCTTGCCGGTGGAAGAATGCGCCTGCACCCCGCGGGCAATGGCAGTATATTCGATATGGCTGCGATGCCCGCGCACGGGCGCCAGCCCTGTTGGTTCCGCCACCACAATCCCTTGCAGCCCCAGCGATGCGGCCAGTTTCGATTGCGCGGCGATGATCCGCGCCCCCTGTTTGCTGGTTTCCTCATCCGCCGTCAGCAGCAAGGTGGCCGGCACATGGGCGGGCAGGCCCCGCGCGGCGATGATGCAGGCCGCGACCGGGCCCTTCATATCCACACTGCCAAGGCCATGCAGCACGCCATCCAGGATGCGCGGCGTCCAGGGCGGGTTGGCCCAGCCGGTTTCCGGCACGGTATCCATATGGCCAGAGAGTGCATAACCGCCGCGCGGGCCGCGATGCGCCACCAGGGCGCGCTTCGCCACACCTTGTGCATCCGTGTAATCCAGGCGTTCGATCTCAAACCCTGCCAATTCGGCTTCAATCCGATCAGCCAGCGGCAGGTTGGAGACCGAGGAACGGCTATCAATCGCCACCAGATCGGCGGCCAGGCGGGTCACGGCTTCGGCGTCATTGCTCATGCCCCCAGCATCCCTTGCGGCGCGGCGCAGGGCAAGCGGTGCGAGCGTCTGATCGTCGGAGGCCAAAGGCCGGAGACGTGAATCAGCCGCTCCATGCATGGGCATGGCATGATCCGTCAAAACGGATCATGTTATGGGCATGAAAGACGTCGCCTATCTGGACCCCCGCAGCGGGGCCACCTATCCGCTTGCCACGCCGCGCTGGTGTGGCGATGGCCAAGCCCCCCTGATGCTGACGCCACTGCCCGGCATTACCCGTGCCGCCATCAAGGCTGAGGATCGTTCGCTCTGGCGCTATGGCGCCGCCCTGCCCTTCCTGCCGGATGATCCGATCACGATGGGGGAAGGCTGTTCGCCTTTGGTGCCGCGCGTGATTGGCGGTGCCTCGGCACTTGTGAAATGCGAATGGTTCATGCCGACCGGATCCTTCAAGGATCGCGGGGCTTCCGTGATGCTGTCCCTGCTGCGCGCCCAGGGTGTGACGCATGTGCTGGAAGATTCGTCGGGCAATGGTGGCGCTGCGGTTGCGGCCTATGCCGCCGCGGGCGGGATGCGGGCGAAAATACTAGTGCCGGCGTCCACCTCCCCCGCCAAGACCGTGCAATCACGCGCTTCGGGCGCCGAGATCGAATTGGTGCCCGGCAGCCGGCAGGATTGCGCGGATGAGGCTTTGCGCCAAGCCAAGGACATCTTCTACGCCAGCCATAATTGGCATCCCTTCTTCCTGCATGGCACGAAAACGCTCGCCTATGAGCTGTGGGAGGATTTGGGCTTTGTCGCGCCCAATAATGTGATTGTGCCCTGCGGTGCGGGGTCCAATGTGCTTGGTTGTGGTATCGGTTTTGCCGAATTGCAGCGTGCCGGTGAGATCACCAAACTGCCGCGCATTTTCGCAGCCCAGCCGGAAAACTGCGCACCAATCGCGCGCGCCTTCCTGAAGCAGCCAGAAGTTGCTGCTCAGCCCACCATCGCGGAAGGCACCGCCATTGCGCAGCCCATCCGCACGCCGGAAGTCATGGCGGTTTTGCAGGAAAGCCAAGGCGGCGCGGTGATGTTGAGCGAAGCCGAGATCGGCGCCGCTACGCTCGAACTCGCGCGCACCGGCATTTACGTGGAGCCGACTTGCGCGCAAGCAGCGGCGGCTTTCGTAAAATTGCTGCAAGCCGGCACCATTCGCGCTGATGAAACCACCGTGGTGGTGCTGACCGGCACAGGCTTGAAATCCACCCCTCGTATTGCGGAACTTTTGGGGGTAGCCATCTGATGGCCGGACCACGCATTGCCCTTTTGGGCTTTTCCATTGAATGCAACCGCTTTGCGCCCCCGGCAACTTTGCGGGATTTCGAAACGCGCTGCCTGATTGCGGGTGACACCATCGTTAGTGATGCGCGTTCCGCCGCCCCGGCCGCTTTGGGTGAAATGCCCGGCTTTGTCACGGCCATGGATGCCAGTGGTGCTTGGGAACCCTGCCCCATTCTGCTCGCCATGGCGGAACCCAATGGCCCGGTGGAGCAAAGCGTTTTCGATGGTTTCATGCAGCAATGGCGCGAAGGGCTGACCGCACTGAAAGGCCGCGTGGATGGCGTTTATTGCGTGCTGCATGGCGCAGGGCTCGCCACTGCTGATCTTGACCCGGAAGGCAGCCTGCAGGCGCTGATCCGCGATATTCTGGGCGATGTGCCGCTGGTCTGTTCCTACGACCTGCATGGCAATGTCTCAGACCGCATGGTGGCGCTGACTGATGCCTTTGTCGGCTATCGTACCAACCCGCATCTGGATATGCGCGAACGCGGCGCGGAAAGTGCCACGCTGATGCGCCGGCTTTTGGCCGGTGAGCGTTTCCACCGCGCATTCCGCCGCTTGCCGATTGTTGCACCCACCGTTTCCATGCTGACCGCGCAGGGTCCCTATGCTGAGGTCATCAACCTCGGCCAGGAATGGGCGGCGCAGGATCAACGTATTGCCAATGTTTCCATCATGGGCGGCTTTGCCTATGGCGATACGCCCTTCAATGGCATGGCAGTAATCATCACCGCGACAGACAAGGCCGCAGCGGAAGCGCTGGCTGATCGGCTGGCGGCGGCGGCATGGGAAAGGCGCGGGCGTTTCATCGCCAATCTGACCGCTTTGGAAGATACCACGCAAAAGGCGCTGCATAGCCCTGTGCCGCTGGCTTTCGCTGACGTTGCCGATAATCCCGGCGGCGGCGGGCGCGGCAATACCATGTGGATTCTGGAATCTTTCCATCGCGCCCAGGTGCAGGATTGCCTGGTGGGTGTGATCCATGACCCCGCCTTGGCGACGGAAGCGCATAAGCTTGGCAAGGGTGCCCGCTTCACCGCGCGCTTCAACCGCGATGTCGCAGCGGATGATCCCTTCAGCAAGCCCTTCAGCGCGGAAGCGGAAGTGGTGGCGCTTTCCGATGGCCGTGTGACCGGGCGGCGCGGTATTTTCGCTGGCACGGCCATGACTTTGGGCGCCACGGCAGCGCTGAAGATCGGTGGCATCACCGTCGTGGTGATTTCCATTCGCACGCAATGCGCCGATCCGGCCTTCTTTGAGCATCTCGGCCTGGATGTGGCGAAGGCACGCGCCGTGGTGGTGAAATCCCGCGGGCATTTCCGCGGTGGCTTTGATGAATTCTTCAAGCATGAACAGATTGTCGAGGTTGATTGCCCGGGCCTCACCTCTCCCATCCTGACGCGCTTTGACTGGAAGCATATGCCAAGACCTGTTCTGCCGATTGATAAGGAAGCGCGCTGGCCATGAAGCTGGATGATCTGCACACCCCCTGCCTGGTGCTGGAACTTGGCGTTCTGAAACGCAATCTGGCGCGCATGGCTGATGCCGTGGCGCGGCATCCTGGCTTGAAGCTGCGCCCGCATATGAAAACGGCGAAAAGCCTGGCGGTGGCCGCGCTTGCTGCACCGGATCACGGGCCGATCACCGTCAGCACGGTGGCGGAGGCGCGCTATTTCGCCGGCGGCGGCTATCGGGATCAGATCTATGCGGTCGGTATCACGCCGCAAAAACTGGACGCCATCGCGGCGATCAACGCCCAGGGCAATGACGTAAAGATCATCACCGATGACGCGGATGTCGCCAGCGCCATCGCCGCCCATCCCGGTATTCTGCCCACCCTGATCGAGGTTGATTGCGGCGAAGGCCGCGGTGGCATTGCGCCGGATTCGGACAAGCTTGCTGAAATCGCCCAACGCCTTGGAACAAAATGCGCCGGCATCATGACCCATGCCGGGCATTCCTATGCGGAACGCAGCGAAGACGGCATGCGCAAAGTGGCGGAAGCCGAACGCGCCGGTGCTGTACTGGCGGCCGAGCGTTTGCGCGGCATGGGCATCACGCCGCGCGTTGTCTCAGCCGGGTCTTCACCCACCGCGCTTTACGGGCAATCCATGGCCGGCATCACGGATATCCGCGCCGGTGTTTATATGTTCGGCGATTTGTTCCAGGGCCAGATCGGCACGCATGGCATGGAAGATATTGCGGTGACGGTGTTGTCCGCCGTTACCTCTCGCAAGCAGGATCGCAATGCGGTGCTGATTGATGCGGGGGGCATTGCGCTTTCCAAGGACCGCAGCACCCAGGCGGCGCCGAAGGATCTTGGCTTCGGTGTCATGCTGGACCGCCACGGCAAATGGTCCTTTGGGGAGGCGATTGTCGTGCGCACCCATCAGGAACATGGCGAAGTGCGCGGCGACGGCCCCTTGCCTTTCGCGGAACTGCCCGTCGGTGCCCTGGTGCGTGTGGCACCGAACCATACCTGCCTGACCGTCGCCGCGCATGACCGTTATTACGTGGTGGATGGCGGGGATGAGGTGATTGCCGTCTGGGATCGGGTGAATGGCTGGTAGGGCGCCCGCCCTGTCATGAAAGCTTCACGTGCGCCAGGTATTGTTTCCATTATACTGGAAATATGGAAACAGAATCCGCAGCCGCGGCTTTTGCCGCCTTGGGCCAGCCGACGCGCCTGGCCCTGATCCAAAACCTGCAAAGCGCAGGGCCTGAAGGCCTGGCGGCAGGGGAAATCGCCGAGGGCCTCGGCGTGCCGCCATCCACGCTTTCCTTCCATTTGCGCGCGCTGGAAGAAGCCGGTCTGGTCACGCCGCAGCGCCAGGGGCGCCAGGTGCTTTATGCCAGCGCGCCTGCGGCCTTTGCCGCGCTGGTCGGGTTTCTGGGTGGGGCAACAGCGCCCATCACCGCCCCGGGCCGGGCCATGCGGGTGCTGTTCCTCTGCACGCGCAATTCGGCGCGTTCCATCATGGCGGAAGCCATCCTGAACCGGATCGGTGCGGGGCGTTTTCGTGCCTTTTCCGCCGGGTCGGAACCCGCGCCCAATGGGCCGCTGCCGGAAGTGCTGGCGCAGCTTCAGGCGCTTGGCCATGATGTGGCGCCTTTGCGCTCCAAATCCTGGGAGGAATTCACCGGCCCCGAAGCGCCGCGTTTCGATTTCGTCATCGCGCTTTGCGATACGCTGGAAGGCCAGCGCTGCCCGGATTTTGGCGATACCATGACCAGCGCGGCCTGGCCCTTGCCGGATCCGGCAAAGTTTTCGGGCGGCGGCGCCGAACGTGCGACGCTACTCAACGAACTTTACGCAGCGCTACGGCGCCGGCTGGATATTTTCACAAGCCTACCCTTCACCACCCTGGATCGCATGGCGTTGCAGGCGCGGGTTGAAGCTTTGGGTAATCCAATGGCGGGAGCACGGGCATGAAGGTTGGCATCAATGGCATGGGGCGCATTGGCCGCCTGGCTTTTCGTGCCGCTTTCGGCGCGGCAGAGCGGGGGGAGGATGATCCACGCCGCGCCAATCGGCTGGATATCGTGCATGTCAATGAAGTGAAAGGCGGTGCGGCGGCGGCCGCACATTTGCTTGCCTTTGACAGCGTGCAGGGCCGTTGGCGCGCGCCCATCGCGGCGGAAGGCGCGGACGGGCTACGCATTGGCGACAAGCGCATCGGTTTCACGGAACACGCCACACCGGCAGCGATTCCCTGGGGTGATCTTGGCGTTGATCTGGTGCTGGAATGTAGCGGCAAATTCCTGACTGAAAACACTTTACGCGGGCATCTTGATCGTGGGGCGAAGCGCGTCATTGTCGCGGCACCGGTCAAGGAAGCATCGGTGCTGAATATCGTGGTGGGTGTGAATGATCCGCTCTATGATCCATCGCGTCACTCGATTGTCACCGCCGCATCCTGTACCACGAATTGCCTCGCTCCCGTGGTGAAGGTTGTGCATGAGGCGATTGGGATCAGGCACGGGCAGATCACCACCATCCATGATCCCACCAATACCAATGTGGTGACGGATGCACCGCATAAGGATTTGCGCCGGGCGCGTTCCGCCATGCTGTCACTCCAGCCCACCACCACGGGCAGTGCGACGGCCATTGCGCTGATCTATCCGGAATTGAAGGGCAAGCTGAATGGCCATGCGGTGCGGGCCCCTGTTTTGAATGCCTCGCTCACGGATTGCGTGTTTGAATTGCAGCGCGCCACGAGCGCCGAGGATTTGAACGCGCTGTTCCGTGCCGCGGCCATTGGCCCACTGGCGGGTATTCTGGGCTATGAAGACCGGCCCTTGGTTTCCGCTGATTACGCGCGAGATACGCGCAGCGCCATCATTGATGCGCCATCCACTTTGGTGACAGATGGCACCATGGCAAAAATCTATGCCTGGTATGACAATGAAATGGGCTATGCCTGCCGCATGGTGGATCTGGCCTGCATCATGCAAGCGCGCGGCATCTGACATGCGCAACTACGTCATCGTCACCGCTGCCTATTGGGGTTTTACGCTGACCGATGGCGCCTTGCGCATGCTGGTGCTGCTGCATTTTCATAAGCTTGGCTATTCACCCTTTGCGTTGGCGTTTCTGTTTTTGTTCTACGAAGCAGCGGGGATCGGCGCCAATCTGGTTGGCGGCTGGCTTGCCACGCGCTTTGGCATTGCGCGCATGCTGGCCGTTGGGCTTGCCGCGCAAATCGCAGGCTTCCTGATGTTGTCGGCGCTTTCGCCTGGCTGGGTGCCGGCCATGGCGCTGATCTGGGTGGTCTTTGCGCAAGGGGTTTGCGGCATCGCGAAGGATATCACCAAAACCGCGTCCAAATCCGCAATCAAACTCACAGCGGGTGATGCTGCGGGCCGCCTGTTCCGCTGGGTCGCCTGGTTCACCGGCAGCAAGAACGCGATGAAAGGCGTTGGATTTTTCCTCGGTGGTGTGCTGCTGGAAGCGCTGGGCTTTCAGGGCGCGCTTTGGTTGATGGCCGCGCTGCTGGGTGGTGTGCTGCTGGGTGTTGTGTTGTCCCTGCCGCCGCTGATGGGCAAGGCCAAGGCTTCCACCTCGATGCGCGAATTCATGGCGCGGGATCGCGGCGTGAATCTTCTCGCTGCCGCGCGCATCCTGCTATTCGGCGCACGCGATGTCTGGTTTGTCGTCGCCCTTCCGGTGTTTCTCTATGCCTCGGGCTGGAGCTTTGCGGCGGTGGGCGGCTTCCTCGCCATCTGGACTATTGGCTATGGGCTGGTGCAAGCGCTCGCACCTTCCCTGATCCAGCGCAGCGCTGATGGGCTGAGCGCCGAAGTGCCAGCGGCACGGCTATGGTGCCTTGGTCTTGCAGTCATACCGCCCGCGCTGATGGCGGCACTTTGGTTGCAGCTTGGCCGTGCTGATCTTGTGCTGGTCGTCGGGCTGCTGGCCTTTGGCTTTGCCTTTGCCGTGAATTCCTCGCTGCATTCCTATCTGATCCTGGCCTATGCGGGCTCCAAAAAGGCCGCCGAGGATGTCGGCTTCTATTATGCCGCCAATGCCGCAGGGCGCTTTGCCGGCACGCTACTCTCGGGCCTGCTTTATCAGGCGGGAGGCATCATGGGCGCCCTGACAGGGGCCGCAATCATGCTTTTCCTTTGCTGGGCGATCACGCTGTTATTGCCAGAAGCGCGCAACGCTTGCACTGAGACGCGCTGAGGGCAAAACTCCTCTCCAAACTTGCAGGAGAACGCCATGCTGAAACGTTCCGAATTTCTTGCCGGCTTCGGCGCAAGCCTGTTTATGCTCAGCCAAGGTGCTGGGGCGCAGCCCATGCCGGGCGGGGTGCTCCGCGTGGGCCTGAAGCTCAGCCCAACCTCCATGGACCCGCAATTCCGCCTGGCGGGGGAACAAAACCTGCTGCGTGGCTGCCATGCGCGGCTAATCGGCATGACACCGGATGGCAAACCCACACCCGGCATTGCGCAATCCTGGCGCCCTGTGGGTGATGGCCGCGCCTGGGAAATCACGCTGAACCCGGCGGCGAAATTCAGTGATGGCAGCCCCATCACCTCGGCAGATGTCGCCTTTTCCATCCGACGCATTCCGCGCCTGGAAGGTTCCGCCGGCGGGTATCAGATTTTCGTCCGAGCCATCAAGGATATCGAAATCCTCGATACGCAGCGCCTCTTGCTGAAGACTGAGGAACCCTATCCCTTCATGGCGGAAGACCTGACGGAAATCGCGATTGTCGCGGCAGCCTTGGGTGAGGATTTCAAGCCAGCGGATTTCAACGCCGGTAAGGCACGGGTTTTCTCCGGCCCCTATACGCTGGTGGATTACCGCTTTGGTGAATTCGTCACCATGCGTCGCAATCCGCATTGGTTTGGCCCAAAACCTGAATTTGAGGAAGTGCAATTCCGCGTCATCCCCAATGATTCAGGGCGTATTGCCGCGCTGCTATCGGGCGATGTGCAAGCGATAGATGAAGTTTCAATCCCTGATATCGCAAGATTGCGCAGCAATGCGGCAATTGATGTTTCCCAAATCGCCGGCATGCGCGTGATGTATGTAGCGTTGGATATGGACCGTGATGTATCGCCCCATATCCGCGACACTAACGGCCAGCCCATGACGAAAAATCCGCTCAAGGATGTGCGGGTCAGGTTGGCGCTATCGCACGCCATCAATCGTACCGCGATTGTGGACCGCGTGATGGAAGGGGCGGCATCGGTGGCATCTGATGTGCTACCGCCGGGTACGCCAGGCACCTCCCCACGGCTCAAGCCTGTCTCGTTTGAACCAGATCGGGCGCGTCGTTTGCTAGCGGAAGCGGGCTATCCGAATGGGTTTCAGATCACCATCCACGCCACCAATGACCGCTACCCGAATGATGAAAAGGTCGCGCAAGCCATCGCGCAATTCTGGACACGCATCGGCGTGAAGACCGAAGTGCAGACCATGCCCAATGCAGCCTATTTCCCGGCTGCCGCGCGGCAGAGCTTTACGGTCATGGCCGCGCAATATGGCGCAGATAATATCAGCTACGCCTATCGTGCGCTGTTGCATACCTTCAACCGCGATGCCGGGCTTGGTACCGCCAATCGTACCCGCCATTCCAGCCCGCGCGCCGATGCGCTTGTGGCGGAAGCGTTAAAGACGATGGATGAAGCCAAGCGCAATGAGCTTTTCGCGCGCGCTACAGATATCGCGATTGGGGAGGAGGCGATCATGCTGATGATCTATTACCCCGCTTATGTCTATGCCGCGCGCAAGCCAATTACAGCGGTGCCCTACTACAATGGTGCCTTCCTGCCTCAAGCTCTGGAAAGACGCTGAAGCTCCATGAAGACACTGCTGATCATTCATCATTCCATGACTGATGGCACGCGGCAGATGGCGCAAGCTGCCTTGGAAGGCGCCATGGCGGATGGCCAAACCGCGGTCGGTGGGCTGCATGCCGCAGAAGCCGCCCCGGAAGATTTGCTGGAAGCCGATGGCTATATATTCGCCACGCCGGAAAATCTGGCGAGCATGGCGGGCGTGATGAAGGATTTCTTCGATCGCTGCTATTATCCGCTGCTGGATCAAATCCAGGGCCGGCCCTACGCGACGATGATCTGCGCTGGATCAGATGGCACCGGGGCCGCGCGGCAGATAGAACGCATCGCTAAGGGCTGGCGGCTCAAGCCCATCGCGGAACCGCTGATCGTGATCACGGGCGCGCAAACACCGGAAGCCATCGCCGCGCCCAAGATCATCGGCGCCGAAGACCTTGCGCGTTGCCAGGATTTGGGCGCCGCTTTCGCTGCCGGACTTGCAGGCGGGATTTTCTAGCGCGCTCCCGCCCAGGTGCGTATATCGGAATGCGCTGAATCTCAGACGGGTCGCCTTTGCAGGAAAGCCAAGTGATGCGACTTGGCTTTAAAGTCTCTCAGGTTCAGCTTTCCGGCTTCAAGCCCAGCCGCCGAATAATCCCGCCCCAGCGCGCAATGTCGGAAGCGAGCAGCGTGCGGAAGGCCGCCGTATCACTCCCCACCACGGTAAAGCCTGCGGTTTCAAGCGCGCGGCGCTGATCGGGAACGGCCAGCGCCTTGCCGGTTTCATCGGCCAAGCGCGTAATACGATCCGCCGGAAAGCCCGCCGGCGCGAAAAGCCCAATCCAGGCAATGGCAGGGTCGGAAGGCACGCCTGCCTCCGCCATGGTGGGCACATCCGGCAGGGCCGGGAAGCGTTCTGCGCTGGTCATGGCCAGCGCGCGCACAGAACCTTCGCGGACTTGGCCCAATACGCCACCAGTTGCAGCAAAAAATGCCTGTATGCGCCCCGCTACAAGATCCAGCACCGCCTGACCGACGGCGCGATAAGGCACATGCACCGCTTCAAACCCCTGCGACGCCGCCAGATCTTCCATCACCAAATGCGACAATGTGCCGGGACCGGTGGAAGCGTAGCTGATCTTGCCTGGATTGGCCTTGGCATAGGCGACAAATTCCGCCGCGCTGCGCGCCGGCACGGAAGGATGTACCACCAGTACAAAGGGCAGCCGCGCCAAAAGGCTGATCGGCGCCAGATCCGTCGCCGGGTCATACCCAAGGGCCGGGTTGAGGATTTTCGCCGTGCTGCCCGGCCCGCCAATCGTCACGCCAAGTGTATGCCCATCCGTCGCACGGGCCACCGCTTCCGTGCCGATATGCCCGCCGCCACCGGCACGGTTTTCCACCACCACGGGCTGGCCCAGCACCTGCTGCAAATGCGGCGCAATGGCCCGCGCGGCGAGGTCTGGCGTGGACCCACCAGGGAAAGCGCAAATGATGCGCACAGGGCGATCCGGCCAAGCGCCCTGGGCGCGCAAGCATTGCGGCGCGGCGGCAAAACTCGGGGTCAGCGCCAGCAGGGCTCGGCGGGAAAACGATAACATCAGACGGCTTTCAACAACGGCTTATGCCTGCACAATGGCGCCAGGATCGCGTCGGGACAAGCGCCCCAGGCAGCGTCATCGCGCACTGGGGCCCGCTTCCATCAGGGCCAAATTCTGCGCCGCGAGATCAGCCGTGCCGCTATCAGGCGCCAATTCCAGGATTTTCTCCCAATCCTGCCGCGCCGCGATGGCTTCGCCCTTCAATTGGCGCAGAATGCCGCGTTCCAACAGGGCTTCCACATTCCGCGGGGCCAAACGCAAAGCCGCTGCAACACTTTCCTCCGCCGCGCGCAGCCGGTCCAGGCGGCGTAGCGCGACAGCGCGGAAGACCCAGGTTTCAATCCGGTCCGGATCCAAGACCACCACCTGATCCAGATCACTCAAGGCACCGGCCAATTGCCCAAGGGCCAAGCGCGCCATGGCGCGTTCCACCAATAAATCCGCATCCTGCGGCACCAGCGCCAGCGCCAGGCTGGCGGCGGCAGCGGCGCGTTGTGGCTTGCCCGAAGCGCGCCAGGCTTCCGCCGCCTGGCCGAATACTGTGGCCCGCGCGGCCAGGCCGGCTTCGCTCCGGGCGGCAATGCGTTCCAGCGCTTCGGCGGCGGCATCAGCCTCACCCAGGCTCAATCGTGCCAAGGCGGCGCATTGTTCGGCCCCTTCGCCACCGCCTTGCATGAGCCAATCCTGCGCAAAGCCGCGCGCGCCTTCCGGGTCCATCAACAGAAGGTCAAGGCAGCGCGTATATTCAGGCGCCTGGGACAGGCGCGGCGGGTCGGGCGGAACCGGCAATTCAGCCAAGGTCGCCTCTTCCGTCAGCCACCCGTGCCACCACGCGCCGCCAGCCATCCCTAATGCCAACAGCGCCAAGGCAGCCCCGGCCATGATTATCGGCTTACGCGTCATGGCGTTTATCTAGCGCGGTTGCGCCGGGCTTGCACCTTTCCGCAGGCTTGGCTGGCGGGAATGTGCGGCACGTGGCAGAAAAACCATGCGAAAGGTAACCCATGTTGATCATTGCAGGGCTTGGATACGCCGGAAAAGCCATAGCCAGCGCCGCGCTGGCGGCGGGGTGGCGCGTTGCCGCGACCTCTCGCAATCCCGCATCCCTTGCCGCACCCAGCGGTGTGGAGGTGCTGAATTTCAGCACCGCGACCACCGCCTTTGCCGAAGCGACCCATTGGCTGATTACCACGCCCCCGGATGAGGTTGGGGACCCGGTGCTGCAGCATCATCAATCCGCTTTGGCATCGGGGCGGCTGCGCTGGATTGGCTATCTTTCCACCACCGGGGTTTACGGGGATCGCGCCGGCGGTGTCGTGGATGAAGCCACCCCTCCCGCCCCCGGTCAGGCACGCAGCCAAAGGCGCTTGGCGGCAGAAGAAGCCTGGCGCGCAGCACGGCCCGCCGGCGCGGCCTTGGATCTTTGCCGCGTGGGTGGAATTTATGGGCCAGGCCGCACACCCTTTGGTGAATTGCGCGCGGGTGTGGCGCGGCGCGTGGTGAAGCCCGGCCATAGCTTCAGCCGCATCCATCGCGACGATATCGCCCATGCGGTCATGGCCGCCATCAGCACCTCACCGCCGCCGGGCTGCCGCGTGCTCAATTTCGTTGATGATGAACCCGCCGCCAGCGCCGATGTCATGGCGGAAGCGGCGCGGCTGCTGGGGATGCCATCGCCGCCCGCGATCCCGTTTGAGGAAGCGCGCGCCACCATGTCCCCCATGGCGCTTTCCTTCTGGGCGGAAAATCGCCGCGTCGCGAATGCCGCCACCAAGGCAGCGCTTGGGATTGCGTGGCGCTACCCGAGTTATCGGGAAGGTTTGGCGGCGAGCCTAGCTGAGGAGCGGCGCCAGGGTTTCGGCCAGTGACGCCAAATCCTCCTCCCGCGACAGGCGATGATCACCATCCTTGATCAGCGTTACGCGCACATCATCCCCGGTCACCGCTTCCGCAATGCGCAGCGCATGGCGCCAGGGCACATCCGGGTCCTGCTGGCCCTGTAAAATGCGCAAGGGGCAATCAAGCGTGATTGGCGCGCGCAGCAAAAGCTGGTTACGGCCATCTTCAATCAAGGCGCGGGTGATGGGATAGGGCGCGCCATATTCGCTTGGCCGATGCCACACGCCATCGCGCATAATCGCCTCACGCACGGCGGGCGGAAATTCCGCCCACATCAAATCCTCGGTGAAATCCGGCGCCGGCGCGATGCCGATCAAGGCGCGCACCGCAACCTTGCGGCGCGCGGCCAGCAGCAGCGCAATCCAGCCGCCCATGGAAGACCCGATCAGGATTTGCGGGCCTTCTGTCAGCGCCGCAATCACCGCAGCCGCATCCTCGGCCCAACGCCCGATGGTGCCATCCTCAAAGCGGCCTTCGGATGTGCCATGGCCCGAGTAATCAAAGCGCAAAAACGCCTGCCCATGCGCGGCGCACCATGCAGCAAGAAACTCGGCCTTGCTGCCCGTCATGTCGCTATTGAAGCCACCCAGAAACACCACGCCAGGGCCACGCCCGGCAATGCGTCGCCAGGCCAGATGCACGCCATCGCCGCGATCAAGCCGCCCGGTTTCTTCCTTCATGCGCGCGGCAATCCACGCTCTGCGAGGGAAGCGAATAACGCGCCAATACCGTAACGCCAGGGCGGGCATTCATCGGTGCGATCCACCTCATTCACCAACACGCCCAGCCGCGGTGATGCAATGCGCACCACATCCCCTTCGCGATGCGTGAAGCCCATGCCGGGCGCGCCGCGATCCTTGGCCGGTGAGAAAGGCGTGCCGAGGTAGAGCACCGCGCCATCCGGATATTGATGATGTGCGCCGATCATTTGCGCAACCACATCGGCCGGGTCGCGGCTGATCGCGCCGACCGGCCCGCTTTCCGCCAATTCAAACCCATCGCGCCCGGTAATCGTCAGGCTGAGTTCCGCGCGTCGCACATCTTCCAAGGTGAAGCCCGCATCAAACAACCGGATCATGGGGCCGAGCGCGGCAGAGGCGTTATTGTCCTTCGCGCGCCCCAGCAACAAGGCGCTGCGGCCTTCGACATCGCGCAGATTGACATCATTGCCGAGTGTCGCGCCCTGGATGCGCCCCTTGCCATTCACCACCATCACCGCTTCCGGTTCAGGATTGGACCAGGCAGAGACAGGATGCACGCCAATCTTGCTGCCGGTGCCAACAGAAGCCATGGCGGGGCATTTGGTGAAAATCTCCGCATCCGGGCCAATGCCCACTTCCAGATATTGGCTCCACCAGCCCTTTTGCAGCAAAGCGGCTTTCAGGCGCATGGCTTCCGCGCTGCCGGGAATGATCGCGGCCAGATCATCACCAATGATGCTGCGAAACTCGGCGCGCACCGCTTCCGCCTGGCCGGCATCACCACGACAGCGTTCTTCCACCACGCGTTCCAGCATGCTGCGCACATAGGTCACACCGGCGGCTTTCACCGTTTGTAGATCAATCGGCGATAGCAGAAATGGCTTGGCTGGATCACGCGCATTCCAGGCTGAATTGGCGAGTAGCGCCGCAAGATCCAGCGTAATGGCTTGGCCGCGCCCGGTGATGGCGCCAAGCGCATCATCCGCTTCCAGGAAACGTGACGCGGTGCCGAAGGCCGGCGTCAGATCATAGGCCGCGCCGCGCGCGAAGCCGATCACGCAGGGCCCTTCGGGCCGCATGACACGGGCGCAGAAATGCCCTTCCGCGAAATCCACCGGCAAATGACTGAGATCGAGATACATCCTGCCCCCTTGAACGACGCGCCGCAGGCGCGCCAGCGCCATAGCTCAATGGAATTGGCGCGTTTCCGCAAGCGGGGCAAAACCGCGCAACCCATGACAATCACTTGCGCTGCATCAAGGAAAGCCTTTGGCTTATGCGGCACCAGGACCCCATGCAGGAGCCTTCCGTCATAGCCTCGCCCAGCACTGAGCATCCGTTTCTGACCGCTGCGGGCACCGCTGCGGCCCAGGCCTTGCTCGGCGCGGCGGAACCCCTGCTCATCCCCCGGCGCGCAACGGTCTTTGCCCCGCAAGATGCGACCAAGGCGGTCTATCTCCTGAAGGAAGGGTCCATTGGCTTATCCGGGACCGAGGATAATGAAGCGCGCGGCGTGATCGAAATTCTGGGGCCGGGTGATTGCTTTCTGCTCCCAGCGGTTATTCTGGGCGGGGCCTGGCCCTTCGGCGCTGAGGCGCTGACGCCCTGCCGACTGCTCCGCATTCCGGCCGATGCCTTCCATGCCACGCTTGCCGCTGAACCAGGATTGGCGATTGCCAGCCTGGCCCTGATGTCCAAGCAATGGCGCGCCCTGGCGGATCAATTGCTGGACATGAAAATCAACAAAGCCAGCGACCGGGTGGTACATTTCCTTGCCCAGCGCGTTTTGCCGAATGGGCGCGTCGCCATGCCGGAACCCCGCGCCGTGATCGCGGCCCGGCTTGGCATGACACCGGAAAGCCTTTCCCGCGTCATGCATGGGCTGGAAGCTGCAGGGGTGGTGCGGTTGAAGGGCCGGCGCGTTGAAGTGGCCGATGCCAAAGCCTTGCGGCACTTCGCCCCCTGACACGGCAGGGCAGCTTGGCCACAAGCAGCGCGGCCGCCCCCTTCCGGTGCCGATCACCTGCGGTTAGGCTTCCTTGGTAACGGAGGAAACATGCCATGGCCCGCGTCCCGGATTTGACGGTTGATGATCTTGCCGAAGCGGATCGCGATCTGCTGAAGCGCCCCATCGCGCTGCATAAGGCGCTGACCAATAGCCCCAAGGCCGCGCGGGCTTTTTCGGGCCTGGGCCAATTCATTCGTTACGGTTCCCGGTTGGACCCCCGGTTGCGCGAATTGGCCATTCTGCAGGTGGGCTGGCAGGCACGCTCCCCCTATGAATGGTCCCATCATGTCAAAATCGGCAAGGATTTTGGCGTCAAGGATGCCGATATCAAAGCGCTGATTGCCGAAAGCCGCGGCGAGGATTCGGGCCTGGAACCCCTGGCGAAGCTGGTCCTGCGCGCGGCACGGGAAGCGGCGGCCGGGCCTGGTGTCTCTGAAGCTACCTATAAGGCGTTAAGCGCGCATTTCGATCATGAATTGATGGTCGATCTGGTGGTGACGATTTCCTTCTATTGCGCGGTGGTGCGCACGCTCTCCTCTCTCGCGATTGAGGTGGAGCCGGAATACCAACCTTACCTGGACGCCTATCCGCTGCCGGCCTGAATGGCGGCGGGCGGTTCAGCTTTTGCTGAACAAGTGATGGCCAAAGCTTAAGCGGCGTGCGCCTTGGTTAAGGCAGCGCGCCGCCCCGGCAGCCTATGCGCAACCTGAGGCCGGGATGCTCCCCCCTGGGTTGCAGAAAATTTTTACCGAAAACCCGAAGCCAGGCCCCGCGTTAACCTTTTCGTTAATGCTTGCAGGGGAGAATATCGACGCCTGATCGCAAAGGGGCAGGCGGATATGGCGCTACACATGGTTCGGGCCGGGGTATTGGACATGGCGGTGGAGATCACGGGGCCGCAAACCGGCCCTGTGGCCATCCTGCTGCATGGTTTTCCCGATGATGCCCGCGCCTGGGACGGCGTAGCCCCCAAGCTTGCCGAAGAAGGCTGGCGCGTTCTGGTGCCCTATTTGCGCGGCTATGGCGCAACGCGCTTTCTGGCCGCCGAGACACCCCGTTCAGGCGAACAGGCAGCGCTTGGGGCCGATCTGCTCGCCTTGATGGATGCGCTGGATATCCGCCAAGCCATGCTGGCCGGCTATGACTGGGGAGGGCGCGCCGCCTGCGTGGTGGCCGCCCTTTGGCCGGAACGGGTGCGCGGCCTGGTTTCCGCCAATGGCTATAATATCCAGGACATCGCCGGCAGCCTGCGCCCCGCCGCCCCGGAACAGGAAGCCCGCCATTGGTATCAATGGTATCTGCAAACCGACCGGGGGGCAGCCGGGCTCGCACAGAACCGGCGGCCGTTTTGTGAGCTGCTGTGGCGCATGTGGTCGCCCAGCATGGCCTTTACCGCGCAAGAATATGCGGAGACCGCCGCCAGCTTTGACAATCCGGATTTCGTCGCGGTGGCGGTGCATTCCTACCGCCATCGGCACCGGGCGGTGGCGGGTGACCCGGCCTATGGCCAGATTGAACAGCGCCTGGCGGCACGCCCGCCCATTACGGTGCCGAGCATTGTGCTGCATGGCGCTGAGGATGGGGTAGACCCACCAAGCAATAGCGCGGGCTGCGCGCGGCATTTCACCCAGCTTGTGGGGCACCGGGTTGTGCCAAAGGCAGGACACTTCCTACCACGCGAATCTCCGGCTGAATTTTTAGCCGCTATTCACCTTTTGGTAAGCAATCATTAGGGGGATAAACACCTATGGTAACAAAAAAACATCTAAAAAATTTTTGTAAATTTATTTATTTAGGATATTATTTACTTTTTGAGACTATTCTCAATCATGGGATGCGGAATGCGTGATTTTTGTATATATTTTCCGTGCAAAAACGCTACAATGTCCGCGTCGGTCAAAAGGAGCGATCAATGCGTGTACTGCTAGTTGAGGATGATCCCACCACGGCGCGCGGCATTTCATTAATGCTTCGTCACGCCTCCATGATTGTGGAAACAGCGGAAACGGGGGAAGAAGCCCTCGAACTCGCCAAACTGTATGATTACGACATCATCGTCCTGGATTTGATGCTGCCAGATCTGGATGGTGGTGAAGTTGTGCGCCGCCTCCGCGCGGGGCGGGTCGAAACACCCGTGCTGATCCTGTCGGGCGTCAGCCGGCCGCAGACCAAGGTCAAGGTCTTCGGCATGGGTGCTGATGATTTCATCACCAAACCCTTCGATCAGCAGGAATTGGTGGCCCGCATCCAGGCGATTGTCCGCCGCACCAAGGGCTTCAGCCACCCCACCCTGACCGTGGGCCCGCTGCAATTGAATATCGGTTCACGCGAAGTCGCCGTTTCGGGCAATTCCGTGCATCTCACCGGCAAGGAATACGCCATCCTGGAATTGCTCGCGCTCCGCAAGGGTGTCGTGCTCACCAAGGAAGTCTTCCTGAACCACCTTTATGGCGGGATTGACGAACCGGAAGTGAAGATCATCGATGTCTTCATCTGCAAGCTGCGCAAGAAACTCGCTGTGGCTGGCGCCGCTGATCTGATTGGCACGGTCTGGGGGCGCGGTTATGTGCTGCGGGAACCTTCTGATCGCGCTGAACTCTGGGCCGGCCCCAGCAACCCGGCCCTGAGTGTCAGTGGCATGCAGGCCGCCTGAACAAGGCGCAAATCCGATCCGCGCGGATGGGGCCATCAGCGCGGATCCGGCCATAGCGCTACCAGAAGCTCGGTAGCGCTCCGCCATCACTACTGCTTTTCAAAAGCTTATGGGCAGTGGCTTGGCGCCAGAAAAAACGCGCCGAAACCCGTTCGACGCGCCCATATTCACCCTGGATTTTGCAGTCTGCCACCCCGCATGCAAGGCGGTCAGAACAGGCTGATGCTTGGCCTTGGCGTGCCGCCTTTACGCACCGTCACGCCAAGGCAAACTGACCGCGCCCATCAGCGCGCGGTCAGCCGATAGGCGTCAGCTCCTTTGCCGACGCAAGAAGGCCGGGATTTCCAGGCTCATTTCATCCTGCTGCGTGGCGCGCGGCGCTTCTGCACGCGGTGCGGGTGCCGCTGCGGGTTCCATGCGCGCAGGTTGAATATATTCCGCGGCAGCCGGCGCTTCTGCCTGGGCTTGCGGGCCAAGGTTGCGCTTCATCATGCCGCCCATGCCGGTAACCTTGCCGAATAGGCCACGCAGCCCAGCGCCGATTTGCGGCGCCGCGGGCGCGTATTGCGGCGCAGGTTCCGCCACCGGCACACGCAGCTGCGGCACTTCCGGCTGAGGCGCTGGCGCGGGCGCCAACATGACCGGGGTTTCCACCACCGGTTCCGGGGCGGCTTCCGGCGCGGTTTCCACCACGGCCGGGCGCAAGGCCGGGGCCGCGGTTTGCGCCGCACGACGCATGAAGGGCAGGCCAGGGCCGGCAGGCGCCGCCGCCGCGGGTGCGGCACCGACGCTTTGCGTGGCCACGACATTCAACGGCACCGCCGCGCCACCGCCCATGGCGACCAGCTTCGGCTTTTCCATTTCCTGCGGCACGGCCACATCAATACCCGTGGCCACGACAGACACACGCACCCGGCCATTCATGGTTTCATCGACCGAAGTGCCGAAGATGATATTCGCATCTTCATCCACTTCTTCCCGAATGCGATTGGCTGCGCCATCCACTTCGAACAGCGTCATGTCGTAACCGCCGGTGATATTGATCAGCACACCCTTGGCGCCGCGCATGGAAATATCTTCCAGCAAGGGGTTGCTGATGGCGGCTTCCGCGGCCTTGCGGGCGCGATCTTCGCCTTCCGCTTCGCCCGTGCCCATCATGGCCTTGCCCATTTCCGCCATCACCGTGCGGATATCGGCAAAATCCAGATTGACCATGCCCGGATTGATCATGAGATCCGTCACGCCGCGCACGCCCATATAAAGGACGTTATCGGCCATCTTGAACGCTTCCTGGAAGGTCGTGCGTTCATTGGCCAGGCGGAACAGGTTCTGATTGGGGATGACAATCAGCGTATCGACGAATTGCTGCAATTCCTCGATCCCCTGATCAGCGGATTTGCGGCGCTTCGGCCCTTCAAAATCAAACGGCTTGGTGACCACACCCACGGTCAGGATGCCGCGTTCACGCGCCATGCGCGCAATCACCGGCGCCGCCCCCGTGCCGGTACCGCCCCCCATGCCTGCGGTGATGAAAATCATGTGCACGCCTTCAATATGGCGGGCGAGTTCTTCCGTGGCTTCTTCCGCCGCCGCGCGGCCAATCTCAGGCTTCGCACCCGCGCCCAAGCCCTGTGTCAAATGCGGGCCAAGCTGCACACGGCGATCTGCGCGTGAATGGATAAGCGATTGCGCGTCTGTATTCGCGACCAGGAATTCAACGCCATCCAGCCCCATGGAGATCATGTTGTTGACGGCGTTGGTGCCACCACCACCCACGCCCACAACTGTGATCCGCGGTGTGAAATCCGTATGTTGGTTTTGCGGAATCGTCAGATTGAGCGTCATGGTTGTTCCTCCTCACGCAGGGATGAGCGGTTTGGGTTGTTCAAGGGGGCGAAAGGGCGTGGCATCAGACACGATCCTTCAGCCAATGGATTAAACGCCGTATTGCGCCGCCGGCCTTCACAGGACCCGGGGCGATATCCAAGACAGGGCGGCCTTCCCCGGCGCCCCAAAGCAAAAGACCAACAGCGCTGGCAAAGGCTGGCCCGGAAGCGGCTTCCGCCAAACCACGCAAGGCTTGCGGGCGGCCAAGGCGCACCTGACGATCCAGAATGCGGGCGGCCATTTCGCGCACACCAACCAGCTGCGAAGCGCCACCCGTCAGCACGACCCGTGCGCCGGCTTCCTTGCCAAGGCCGCTCAGATCAAGCCTTTCCTTGATGAGTTCGAAGGTTTCTTCAAGCCGCGGCTTGATGATGCCAACCACCATGGCGCGCGGGATGCGCGCAATGTGGTGTTCATCCTCACCCAACAAGGGCACCGGCAAATATTCGCGTTCATCATCCGCGCCGCCATGCACAGCGCCATGCAGCGTCTTCATCCGTTCCGCATGGGCGACAGGCGTGGAGAGGATGGTGGCCAGGTCATTGGTCACCTGCCCGCCGCCAACGGCGATTTGCGCGGTATGCAGCAAATGCCCTTCACTGAAGACCGCGAGGCTGGTGGTGCCGCCGCCCATGTCAATCACGGTGGCGCCCAATTGCTTTTCATCTTCCACCAGGGTCGCCAGCCCGGCCGCGAAGGGGGCGGAGACGAGTTCCTCCACTTCCAGATCGCAGCGCATCAGACAGGCGCCAAGGTTCCGGAGTGACGCTTCAGCAGCGGATACCATATGCAGGCGTGCGCCCAGCATATCGCAAATCATGCCACGCGGATCATCGGCCCCCGGCGTGGCATCCACGGTGAAACCAAGCGGAATGGCGTGAACTGTCTCTCGCCCTTCTTCCGCTGTGCGGCGCCGACCTTCATGCAGAATGGCGCGCAAATCCACTTCCGTGACGGCGCGCCCGCCAATCTCCCACTGGATCTGCAATTGCCGACTATCAGGCTGCCCGCAGGAAAGATTGACGATAGCGCCCGAAAGCCGTGTATCGGCCATTTCTTCCGCCTGGCCCACCGCGGCGCGGATGGCGCGTTCGGCTTCTTCCAGATCCACGATGGATCCGCCCTTCACGCCGCGCCCGCGCTGCCAGCCAAAGCCCAGCACCCGCGGGCTGCCATCACTTTCAATACGCGCAATCAGGCAGACAACTTTGGTCGAGCCAATATCCAAGACGCCAAAGACACCATTGCGCGCCTGCCGGCGACGCCGCGGCGGTGCGGCGCTGGGTTCAAAATCATTGGGAAGGCGGGCGAGTTGATTCATCCGCGTTCCTTCCGCGCTGCAGGGCGGTTTTGTGGCGTTTCCGGTGCCTCACGCGTGCGCACCACCAGACGGTCCGGCAAGCGCAGATCAATCGCCGCGACAGGCCGATCCAGAAGTTTCGCTTCCTGTTGCAATTCCGAAAGCCGCTTGATGGCCGCGCCTTCCGCCCCTTCCGGCAAAAGCACATCGGTGCCGTTATGCAGGCGCAAATTCCAGCGCCTTTCGCCCACCCGCACCATGGCCTGCACGCGTTCGGCAACTTCTGCTTCAGCCGCCAGTAAATCATAAAGCGCCGCTGCGCCGCGATCCGCCCCAGGCCCGACAATCAAGGGCAGCGGGCCGAATTGGTCCAGGCCATCGGTTGCCACTGTCTTGCCGTCACGATCCACGATCACAAAGCGGCCCTGATTCTGCCAAATGGCGAAGGGGCGGCGTTCTTCCAGGCGCACCACAATGGTACCGGGCAAGTGGCGTTCCACATGCGCACGCGCCACCCAGGCGATGGATTCCAGCCTTTGCCGCGCCGCTTCGGGGGAAAAATCCAGAATAGAATCGCCGCGCGAAACACCCAGCGCTTCGCGAATCATGGAAGTGGGCGTGTTCTGCCGGCCATCCAGAATCACGGCCTGCACCGTCATGCTGTGATCCGTGCCCAGGACGGAAACGGAATCGATCAGACGCCGCGCCTGACCAGCGGGATCCACCATGGCAATGGCATAAGCAATAAAGCCGAAGCCAAGCAAAACCGCGCCACCAAACAATGCCGGCCTGGCGAAGCGCCGGCTGCGGCGCAGCAGCAAGCGGAGCGCAGATGGCCGCCCCTGTTCCTTCTTCTTCACAGATGTGCTGGCAAGACGTTCACGCGCCATGGCGGGCTTGCTCCACCATCCAGGCGCAAAGCGCGGGGAAGGAAATGCCGCAATAGGCAGCTTGTTCCGGCAGCAACGAGGTCGGCGTCAGGCCGGGCTGGGTATTGACCTCCAGGATCACCAGGCGGCCGGGTTCGCCCCCGGCGTCATCATAGCGAAAATCAGTTCGCGACGCGCCGCGACAGCCAAGCGCCTGATGCGCGCGCAGCGCAATATCCAAAGCCTGCGCATAGCAGGCAGGATCCATGCGCGCCGGCAGCACATGGCGCGAACCACCGGCGGCATATTTGCTTTCATAATCATAAAAACTGCCGGCATCGGCCAGAATATCCGTCACCGCCAAGGCGCGATCGCCCATCACACCCACAGTCAATTCACGACCAGGGATGAAGCTTTCCACCATGATGGCATCGCCATATGCCCAACCGCGCGCGATATCGGCGCGCCGATTATCA
>JACCED010647159.1_pt1 | contig 34207 bp, 34 predicted proteins | sample 7455021 | NCBI WGS metagenome assembly JACCED01 (sample SAMN15323456, study PRJNA562643) | freshwater metagenome | isolation source: river surface water | place: USA:Blue River Watershed | collected 2017-08-19
GGTGTTATTTCTAAAGTAACTCCGACCGAAGCTGATGTTGCGCTAACCATCTTTGGCTATAACTGTGGAACGGTTTCTGAAAGCTTCCGCCGAGTTAAGAACACCACCCAGATGTATTTGAAACTAAATCACCGAAAAGCTCTTGAGGCACTTAAGTCAGCAAACTTCCGTCAGTTCTATATGAATACCGCAACTACTGAAGCGCTATCAATTGCTGAAATTAACTACGCCTTAAATGAAGTGATTTTTGGCGATCCAAAACTAAAACTTGTTGATTAATCAATCGATTAAATCTGGGCGCACTTGCGCTGTTTTTTCTTTTGCTTGCGCAAGGCGCCAATTAGCAATTTTTCCGTGATCACCTGAAACTAAAACTTCAGGAACTTCTAAATCTCGCCATACTGGTGGCCTAGTGAAAACAGGCCCTTCAATTAGTTGTTCCATTTGGCCTTTAGCAAATGAATCATCTAAATAGCTTTCAGTATTACCCAGAACGCCTGGAATTAAACGGCCGAGAGCTTCAACAATCACAAGTACTGCAGCTTCACCACCAGCAAGTACATAGTCACCGATGGAAACTTCATCTACGCGAACTTTGGTTTTGTAATGCGCGCTAACCCGTGAATCAATTCCTTCAAAACGACCACAGGCAAAAACTAGATGTTTTGCCTGAGAATATTCTTGGGCCATTTCTTGAGTGAATGGTTTTCCAGATGGTGTTGGGATAACCAATATTGTTTCTCGATCTAATAATTCATCAAGAGCCTCGCCCCATGGTTCTGGCTTCATCACCATGCCAGGGCCACCACCGTATGGGGCATCATCAACTGTTTGATGTTTATCGTGGGTGAAACCACGAAGATCATGAACGGATAATTCGATTAAACCTGTTTCAACAGCTTTACCAATTAGGGAAAGTTTTAGTGGTTCCAGGTATTCGGGAAATACTGTGACAACATCAATCTTCATCTTCAGTATCCCTAATCACAATTGCTTCAGATTCATCAATTAATCCAGGCGGTGGCGTAATAGTTAGTTTGCCCCCACGAATATCAACTTCGGGAACGAATTGAAGAACGAATGGGACCAGACTTTCTGTTCCATCGGTCTTTGTAATCGCCAAAACATCCTGAGCTGGCAAATGAATTACTTCACTTACCTTGCCAATGGCTTTGCCTTCATGGATTACTGCAAGTCCAACTAATTGGTGGTCATAGAACTCATCTGGGTCTTCAGGTAACTCCATAGGATCAACATCAACTGAAAGGCTTAAGCCTTTAAGTTCCTCAGCACGATTTCGATCGTCAAACCCGGCGAAGTGAACAATAAAACGCCCACTGTGCCATTTGGTATTAGCAACAGTGAGCGTTTGATTATTTGTTGTTTGAAGTTTTGCACCATCAGCAAAGCGAACTTCAGGTGCATCTGTCATCGGTTCAACGAATAGATCCCCACGTACCCCATGGGCACGACCAATTCGCCCGATGACGAGCTGCATTTAATTAACGTTCGTCTACATCAAGAATGTCGATACGAACATTCTTTTCAGATAACGCGTTAACTACAGTGCGAAGTGCACTTGCAGTACGACCTGATTTACCGATTACCCGACCCATGTCTTCAGGATTTACCTGAACTTCAAGAGTTGGACCTTTACGGTTTTTTTCGCGCACGACAACGTCATCAGGATGATCAACGATGCCTTTTACGAGATGCTCTAATGCCTCGTCCAGCATGAATTACGCCTCTTCGACTACTTCAGTTGCAACTTCAGCTGCAGTTTCTGCAACTTCTTGCGCAACTTCTTCGACTACTTCTTCAACATTTTCAGAAACAGCTTCAGCAGCTTCTTCTGCTACTGGTGCTTCCTCAGCCTTAACTTCTTCAACCACAACTGGCTTTTCAACCTTTGGGCGAATAGTTGGTGTGCGAGGTTCGTTAGCAACAGCTAGAACTGTTTCAGCAAACTTAGTGTTCTTATCAACCTTTGCTGCAGCAACCTTAAGTGTGCCTTCAGCGCCTGGTAGACCCTTGAACTTTTGCCAGTCACCAGTGATCTTTAGTAATGCCATTACTGGTTCGGTTGGTTGTGCACCAACGCCTAGCCAGTACTGAACACGATCAGAGTTGATCTGAATAAGACTTGGTTCTTCCTTTGGGTGGTACAAACCGATTTCTTCGATGGAACGTCCATCACGGGCGGTACGCGAATTAGCAATTACAACGCGGTATTGCGGATTACGAATTTTGCCTAGTCGCTTTAACTTAATTTTTACGGCCACGCTTGTTATTTCTCCTGTTATTGGTTTGATCGCAAAAAAGTTTTAGTGGGGTAAAACTTTTATTTTGTGATCGGATGAATCCGATCTAGTTGCGGTTAGAGGGCCGGCTACTAGGTCGGGATTACTTGCAATAGTCTGCCAGATCCCATTGGATTGGGGAAATCGACTAAAATCAAACCGTGTTCCCTAAGGTGACAATCAAAAACGACATGGTTTCGGTTGATTTTTCTGTATTAAATCAATTCATAAACGCCAAGCCAGGTGGGCTTAGGTTTCTTAAGGATCAGGTCAAATCAGTTGAGGTTGGCCCACAAGTGCTCAAGCAGATCCGTGGCCTGAGAGCACCTGGCACCTACGCTTTTGTTCTTATCGGTGGCACCTACTGGACAGGTTGGAAAAAGCGCAGTTTTTGGAATGCCCGGCGTAAATATGCTGCCAACACAATTCGAATTAATTTAATAAATCACAAATATGATCACATCGTGATTCAGGTTGCAGATCCAGAAAATCTGAAATCACAGCTAACAAATTAGTTATTCAAAAACCCTTTAAAGGCACTAGGTAGCTCAGTTAATTTATCTAGAGATTTTTCATCTGGAAGATCAATTCCCGCTTCTTGCGCTGCGCGCTTGGCTGGGTTACCCGACTTCTTTGCACCTTTGCCGGATTTTTGCTGCTTCTTTTGTTGAGGTGGTTTCGGCATTCCCATACCTGCCATGTTTGGCATTCCTGCAACATTTGGCATCGCACCTTTTGCCATTTGCTTCATCATTTTTGCAGCAGCTGTGAAGCGATCAACCAAGCTATTTACATCACTAACTTGTGTTCCACTTCCCCGAGCTATTCGGGCACGTCGTGAGCCATTAAGAATTTTTGGATCTTCACGTTCAGCCACTGTCATCGAAGAAATAATTGCACTTGCTCGATCAAGTTCTTTTTCATCGAAGTTTTCAATTTGTTTCTTCATCTCACCGCCGCCAGGCAACATACCTAGCATTTTGCTGAAGTTACCCATCTTCTTTAACTGGTTCATTTGATCCATAAAGTCAGAAAGTGTGAAGCCATCACCACTTTGAACTTTTTGGGCAAGTTTTTCAGTTTGGTCTTTATCAAAAGTTTTTTCAGCTTGTTCTATCAGTGAAAGCACATCACCCATATCCAGGATGCGTGATGCCATTCGGTCTGGATGGAAGATTTCAAAATCAGTTAACTTTTCGCCCGTCGATGCAAACATGATTGGTTTTTCAGTAATGGTTGTAACTGAAAGGGCTGCGCCACCTCGGGCATCACCATCAAGTTTGGTTAGGACAACGCCATCGATACCAATTTCACTTGCAAAAGTTGATGCCGTATTAATTGCATCTTGACCAGTCATCGCGTCAATGACCAGCAATGTTTCAGTTGGATTGGCTTCGCGCTTTACCTTTGCCAACTGATCCATTAGTTCTGAATCGATTGCAAGACGTCCAGCGGTGTCAACAATTACTACGTCGTGCAATTTCTGGTTGGCGAAAGTAATCGCATCTTTAGTTACTTTTACTGGATCGCCAACACCATTGCCTGGCTCAGGTGCGAAGACAACAGTGTTTGCTTGTTGGCCAACAATTTTTAATTGATCAACTGCATTTGGTCGCTGCAAGTCGGCTGCCACAAGCATCGGCTGATGACCCTCGCTTCGCAAATGCATCGCAAGTTTGCCAGCAAGAGTTGTTTTACCCGCACCTTGCAGGCCGGCAAGCAAAATAACTGTCGGTGGATTTTTAGCCAATTTAATTCGGCGGGTATTGCCACCAAGAATCGTAGTTAATTCTTCATTAACAATTTTTACAATTTGTTGCGCTGGGTTAAGTGAGCTTGAAACTTCAGCTCCAAGAGCACGCTCTTTGATGGTTGCGCAAAATTGACGAACAACTGGCAGGGCTACGTCGGCATCAAGTAATGCGATGCGGATTTCTCGCACTGTTTCTTCAATGTCGTTTTCAGATAGTCGGCCTTTGCCCCGCAACTGCTTAAAAGTTGTGGCTAAGCGATCTGAAAGTGAATTGAACATTAGAGCTTTAGTTTACTAAACAGATTTTTCTAGAATCCGGCCATAAGTTTTAAACCTGCAATCAAAAGCACAAAGCCCAGCGTCTTTCGCACGCCAGCATTTGAGAATTTCGCGATACCTAATTTGGTGCCAACTAGCGCTCCAGCCATTACTGCAATGACAAATATTGGAAGCGAACTTGGCAGATTATTCACAGAACTTATATGACCTAAAAGCCCAAAACTTGAATTCACCAATATAAATACTGCTGCTGTTCCCGACAGCTGTTTAACTGATGTCCAACTAAGTAACAGTGCGATCGGTGAAAGGAAAATTCCACCACCTGTGCCCGTTAAGCCAGCAAGTAATCCAATTACCCCGCCAACAAATAAAGCAAAGATGAAATTTGGTGGATTGATTATGGTGATTGCCTTTTGCCCCAGCTGAAAAATAAAGCTCAAACCAGAAAGTAAAAGCAGTACACCCACAATTGGCTTATAGATTTCATTGCCAAGTTCAATACTTCCGCCAATAAAAGACATTGGAATTGCACCGATTGCAAGTGGCATAAATAGTTTTAGATCAAATAACTTGGCTTTTAAATAGCGCCAGCTGGTGAAAGCTGAAACAAAAATATTTAAAATCAATGCTGTTGGCTTAATTACCGTTCCAGCTAAACCAAATAGCGACATGATTGCGATGTAAATCGAAGAACCAGCATGGCCAACTGACGTATAAAGAATTGCCCCCAAAAATAAGCAGACGGCAATTAATAAATCAGCATTAGTTACTTCAATGAAATTCACAACTATCCCCCAGCAAAAGGTGGCAGGACATCGACAAGATCGTCATCGCTAACCGCAGCTTTTAGGTCAGAGCAGGAAACTTCATTGAGCAAAATACTGCACTTAGTTAAAACCGAAGAAAGTTCCGGAAATTTTTGTGTTGCATTTGCCAAAACCTCACCAACGTCATTTCCAGAAACTTGGATTTCCGAAGTCTTTGTTGCAGCTTTAGCCGCTGCGAAAAATCTAACTAGAGCCATAAGCTAACCACCGATAGCTGACATTGGCCTGCTTGGCTGAATGAAATCTGGGTTGTTAATTCCATGGCCAGGTAATTTATCGGCAACCGTCTGTCCAAATAATTTGGCAATCTTTTGATTCAGTTCATCACTAGAAATGCTTTTATCTCGCAAAATCGATCGCAAATCTGTCTCACTTCTGGCAAATAGACATGATCTGATTTGACCATCTGAAGTTAATCGAAGGCGATCACAGTCACCACAAAACGGTCTAGTGACACTTGCGATGATTCCGACCTTTGCTGGCCCACCATTAATTAGAAAATCTTCAGCTGGAGCTGAGCCTCGAGCGCCAACTGGCGTGAGCGTAAATGATTTTTCTAACTTATTGAAAATATCATCTGCGGTGACCATTTGAGCACGATTCCAGATGCCACCTGCATCAAGTGGCATCTGTTCGATAAATCTAAGATGGAAACCTTCATCAAGTGCCCACTGCAATAACTCTGCTGCTTCATCATCGTTTATTCCAGGCATCAAAACTGAATTAATTTTGATTGGTGCAAGGCCACTATCTTTGGCAGCCTTTAATCCTTTTTGAACATCATCAAATCGATCACGATGTGTTAATTCATTGAAGCGCTCAGGGCGCAAAGTATCCAGACTGACATTGATCCGAGATAAACCAGCATCTTTTAATTGCTGAGCCAGGCTGGAAAGTTTGATTCCATTTGTAGTCAAAGAAAGTTGTGGTGCATTTTCAAGTTGTGAAATCTGCGAAACAATTTCAACAATGTCAGGGCGAAGTAGTGGCTCGCCCCCAGTCAATCTCACTTCAGTGATTCCGCAATTAACAGCAACCTGAATTACTCGAATTAATTCATCAGTAGTTAGTAATTTTTCGTTTGGTAGCCAGTCGCTGAATTCTTCAGGCAGGCAATAATTGCAACGCAAATTACAACGGTCAGTTAACGAAACGCGCAGATCACGGTGCACTCGGCCATAGGTGTCGATTAATTGGGTCATGCGAAATTAACCCATTCTTCAGTGCCATCTATAAAAACTTGATGTTTCCAAATTGGTATTTGGCGCTTAACTTCATCGACTAATTCACTGCAAGCAGTAAAAGCTGCTTCCCTATGGCTTGCTGCAACTGCAACAACAAATGCGCATTGCCCGATTGGAATTTCACCGTGACGATGAGCTAAGGCAACCTGATTAACATCATGCTTCTGGCAAATTTCATTTGCAACATTTTCTAAAACTGATTGCGCGGTCGGGTGTGCTTCATAGGTCAATGACTTAACTTGTTTTCCACCGTGGTGATCACGGACATCACCAGAAAATAAAACAACCGCACCGGAGTCATTTCCGGCAACTAATTTTTGGTAATCGCTTGGATTAATAACTTCTAGAGTCACCAATGCTTTAACGACTTTTGCCATGGATTCATTATTGTTTATTGCGCCAACTCGTATGTACCCAGCAGTCATCAGGCAGAATAAGCACATGTCCGAAACAATTTTTGAGGCGCAACTTGAGGTAGCCATACAGTTGGCTCACAATGTGGCACCACCAACAAAGTTGATTTCGCTTCCACTCGGACAAGCCAACGGTTATGTGCTGGCCAATGAAATTACTTCAGCAACAGATTTGCCGCCGTTTAATGCTTCCAAAGTGGATGGATATGCAGTTAACGGTCAGGGACCTTGGCAAAAAGTCGGTGAAAATTTAGCCGGATCAGTTTCGCTTGGATCGCTTACAGCTGGGACTTGTATTTATGTATCAACAGGAGCTGCCCTGCCTGAAGGTGCCATCGCGGTAATCAAGCAAGAAGACTGCGTTGTTTCAGGAAGTGAAGTAAAGACTAAAAAAGAATCGTTTGAAGTACGTGCCGGTGACAACATAAGGCCACTAGGTTACGAAGCTAAATCTGGCGAGCAATTACTCAACTCAGGCACAGCTTTAACGCCTGCCTTGCTTGGACTAATTGCTGCTTGCGGTTTGACTGAAGTCACTGTTTATCAAAAGCCAACTGTTGAAGTCTTAATCCTTGGGGATGAATTAATCCACACTGGAAATTCAGGCAATGGAAAGGTTCGCGATTCAATCGGACCACAGATTTCAGGTTGGCTAAATCAATTTGGCGCTCAATTGCTTTCAATCAAATATGTCGCCGACACTTTAGATGAGCATATTTCTGCAATTAATAACAGCAAGGCAGATTTGGTTGTAACGACCGGAGGAACAGCAGCCGGACCAGCTGATCACCTGCACAATGCCATTTTGCAATGCGGCGGCTCAGTTTTAATTGATGCAGTTCTTGTTCGTCCTGGTTACCACCAGTTAATTGCCGAGCTTCCTAACAAATTCCTAATTGGGCTACCTGGCAATCCTCAATCAGCAGTAATTGGCTTAATCACTTTGGTCGCAAACTTCATTGCCGGTGCTACCAATAAATCAAGAACCTCGTTTGGCACTCGCATCATGGCAACGGATGTATCTGCACCAGCACATGAGCATCGATTTGTTTTATGTCGTGAAATCAAATCTCTGACAAAAGTGGGACACATTGAACCAGTTGAACACTTGGATTCTTCTATGCTGCGTGGGTTTATTGATGCCGAAGGCTACGCAGTTATAGAACCAGGTGGCGCTACCAGTGGGTCAATTGTTAGTTGGATTCCACTTACTGCCTAGCTATTGGCGAAATCAAAGTTCTCGTCGCCCATTTCAATTGAGTCCAAATCTTCGTATGCCAATTCACCATGAGCTCGTAAATCAACGCCTTCAAGCTCATGATCTTCATCGATTCTGAAACCTAGAGTTAAATCAAGAACTTTCGCAATTACGAATGTAACTATGAAAGAAAATGCCGTAACAGCGCCAGCACCAATTGCCTGCTTACCAAGTAGTTCAAATCCGCCACCATAGAAAAGTCCATCAGCACCAAATTCATTAACTGATTTAGTTCCCAGGAAACCAATTGCTAAACAGCCAACCAATCCTGCGACTAAATGCAGGCCAACTACATCCAGGGAGTCATCAAAGCCGAACTTAGATTTAATTTGAATCGCATACGCACAAACAAATCCAGCAATAATTCCAATTGCTAGCGCCCCGCTTGGTGAAACAAATGCACAGGCAGGTGTGATTGCAACTAACCCAGCGATTGCACCCGATGCTGCGCCAACTGCTGACGGACGTTCACCTTGAAGTTGTTGTCCGAATAGCCATCCGATTAGACCTGTACTTGCAGCAACTTGGGTATTTAATATTGCTAATCCAGCCGTTGCATTTGCACCTAGAGCTGAACCACCGTTAAATCCAAACCAACCAAACCAAAGAAGTCCTAAGCCGATCATTGCAAGTGGAATGTTATGTGGCCTGGTTGAACCACCTTTCCAACCAAGACGTGGGCCAAGCACAAAAGCAAGTGCTAACCCTGCTGCACCTGCATTGATATGGATTGCGGTGCCGCCAGCAAAATCCAAAACACCAAGTGCGGCAAGCCAGCCTGCCCCGCTTGAATCTGTTCCTCCAAAATCAAAGACCCAGTGAGCTACCGGGAAATAGACAACTGTTGACCAAATTGCAACAAATATTGCCCAAGTAAAGAACTTAGTTCTATCAGCCACTGATCCGCTGATTAGCGCTGGTGTAATTACAGCGAACATAAGCTGAAAGGCCGCAAAAGCTAAAAGTGGAATCGGATATGTTGTTCCATTTGCAGCAAGTTCGCCAACTTTACTTCCAAGGTTTGAAAAACCAATCTCACCAATGAATGCACTACCGCTATTTCCAAATGAAACCGCGTAACCGTAAATAACCCATAAGGCTGCAGCTATGCCCATAGAGATAAATGACATCATCATCATGTTTAAAGTGCTCTTGCGCTTGGATAGGCCACCGTAGAACAGAGCTAGACCTGGGGTCATGATTAAGACCATTGCACTTGCCACTAGGACCCAAGCTGTGTCGCCAGTATTAATTTCCATGATTACTCCTATTTCAAATCTGAATTAATCTGACGACGCTGTCATTTGAGTTGATTTTTACTGCGAAATGTTTCGACACACCGCAATCTAGGTTTCAAAAATGTGAATTATCTAGCCATTTATTACAAATATGTTTCGGTGATGCATACTTCTTATATGAAGAAAATTGTGGCAATCGTGCTTGGTCTTTCCCTTGTAATTGGATTGGGTTTTGTCGTTGGGCTTTCCTCAAAAGGGTCTCGTTACCCAGAGCCAATTCCAACGCTGTCAGCTTGGGTGATGCCACCTTCAATGATTGATCCAAAAAATGAAAAATACACCGAGGTCAATGTTGAAGGCTCAGTCGTTCTAGTTGTTGATGATGCCGAAAATTGGTCTGTTGAAATTGCCGATAAAACGCTTTTGGAATTTATTCCTGGTGGCGATCAAGGAACTTATGAAACATTCCCAGGCCTTACCGCACTTGCAGCTGGCACAACTAAAGTCACGGCAATAAGTCCAGATGGCAATAAATATGAATTCACGGTTTTGATTAAAGAAAAAGGCATTCCACTTTGGGGGCCAGAGGCTCTTGCTGTTGAACTTGCAACCGAAGTTATTGGTAAGACCGAACAAGAAGCGATGGAAATGATAAACAACAAAGGTGGCCAGATCACCTACCGAATTGTTAAGCGCGATGGCGAATCATTTCCAGTGACGATGGATTACCGAATGGATCGAATTAACTTAGAAATTGAAAATGGCGTTATTACTAGCGCTTCGGTTGGTTAATTAACGTTAAGTAGTCCGTCGACAAACTGCTTGGCATCAAACGGTGCTAGATCATCTGGGCCTTCGCCAAGGCCAACTAGTTTCACTGGAACGCCAAGTTCTTGCTGAACAGCGATCACAATGCCACCTTTGGCTGTGCCATCAAGTTTGGTAAGCACTACCCCAGTTACTGGAACAACTTCAGCAAACACCCGAGCTTGAGCTAAACCATTTTGACCAGTTGTGGCATCAATTACTAATAAGACTTCATCAATTGTTGTTGTCTTACTTGCTACGCGATGAACTTTTCCTAGTTCATCCATCAATCCTTGTTTAGTGTGCAATCGTCCAGCAGTGTCGATTAATACAACATCGACTTCATTTTCAATTCCGGTTTTAACTGCTTCAAATGCAACTGCTGCTGGATCGCTTCCTTCTGCCCCGCGAACAACAGGAACGCCAACCCGATCACCCCAGGTGATTAATTGCTCAGCAGCAGCTGCGCGGAAAGTATCAGCTGCGCCAAGCAGGACATCAAGATCTTGGCCAGAGAGCATTCTGGCCAATTTTCCGGTTGTGGTTGTTTTTCCAGTTCCGTTAACGCCAACAGTTAAAACAACTGCCGGGGCATCGTCTTTGCGTTTCACTTTTAGTGATCGATCAAAGCCACCATCAACTAATTTAGTTAATTCTTGGCTTGCAACTTCCTTTAAATTTGCTGCTTGCGCTGAACCTGCCAATTTAACGGCGCTGCGAAATTTCTCAACAATTTCAACCGAGGCTTTGGCGCCAACATCAGCCAGAATCAATTCATCTTCAAGATTGGTCCAGTCCGATTCACTTAGATCACTTGAATTAAAAAGGTTCTTTAATGCCCCACCGATTCCGCTTTGTGATTTTGTTAAGCGGTCTTTGAGTCGATTAGCTCGTTGATCAGTAGCTTCTGGGATTTCAATTTGAGGTAGGTCATCTGGCTTGGCGATTGGTGCTGCTGCTTGTTTAGGGGCTTCGACGCTTTTTGGTTTCTTGCGTAAGTTTAAGAAAACCAACACAGCTGCAACCAAAGCGATTGCAATCACTAAGCCAACTATTTGAGTTGAGTTCATTAGTTACCTAATTAATTTGTGGAACCAGCAAGCGCAGCAGCTTCAGGTGCTTCATTATCGCGAGTGATGCGCTGACTAATAACTTGAGTAACACCGTCGCCACGCATCGAAACACCATAAAGTGCATCGGCAATTTCCATTGTGCGCTTTTGGTGAGTAATGATCAATAACTGTGAGTCGCGGCGAAGTTCAGCCAGGATTTCAAGCAAACGACCCAGGTTCACATCATCAAGTGCTGCTTCGACTTCGTCAAGAATGTAGAACGGACTTGGACGAGCCTTGAATAGTGCAACTAAGAATGCAACTGCAGTTAGCGACTGTTCACCACCTGACAGAAGTGAAAGTCGTTTGTAAGTTTTGCCTGGTGGGCGCGCTTCAATTTCAACGCCGGTGTTGAGTAAGTCATTTGGTTCAGTCAGAATCATTCTGGCTTCACCACCTGGGAATAAGCGAGCGAAGTTCGTTCTAAATTCTCTGGAAGTATCTTCGTAAGCTTCGGTGAATACTTGCTGCACGCGTTCATCAACATCTTTAATCACGCTTAATAAGTCAGCACGAGACTTACGTAAGTCTTCAAGTTGTTCGCCTAAGAACTTGTGACGTTCTTCAAGTGCGGAGAATTCTTCAAGTGCAAGTGGATTAACGCGACCAAGAAGTGCCAGTGAACGTTCAGCTGCAGCTAGACGGCTTTCTTGTTGCTTTCGAACATATGGGTAAGGCTGTGGTTCTGGATCATTTGGATTGATTTCATCACCTGGTGCTGGCGGTGAAGGCGGAACTAAAACATCTGGGCCGTATTCATTTGTAAGTTCTTCTGGACCAACACCGAAATCTTCTAGAGCTTTTGTTTCAAGCGCGTTGATTCGCATTCGCTGTTCAGCGCGGGCAACTTCATCTTTGTGAACACTGTCAGTTAATACTTCAAGTTCAGCAGCAAGTTCACGGATACGACCACGAACTTTCTTAACTTCTTCTTCTCTAGCCTGTCGTTGGTTAACAACTTCTTCGCGTTCAAACTGAGCCAGCGCAACTGACTGACCAAGAAGCTCAAGACCAGATTCAGAGGCGATCACAACTGCTTTAGCGATTTGAGCTTCGCGGCGACGGCGTTCGCGTAATTCAATTGCCCGGGCACGGGCGGTGCGCTCAAGGTTTGCTGCATGCTCAAGTTGTTCAGCTTGGGTTGAAAGAGCGCGAACTCGTTCTTCACCTGTGCGAACTGTGAGGCGGGAATTCATTTCCGCATTACGAGTTGTCTGAAGAACTTCAACCAGTTTTTCGCGGTGTTCTTCGTTTAATTCAGATTCATCAATTGATTCATTTTGAGCGGCACTATGACGATTTTCTAAATCACTTAAGTTACGTTGGTCATCTTCACGGGCTTTGCTAGCCGCTGTGATTGCAGCAGAAATACGGTCTGCTTCACCGGTTGCGCTGCGAACAGCTGACTGCAAGTTACCAAGTTGTTCAGCGATTGCTGCCATGTTTGCATCTGATTCGTGCAAACGATCAAGGGCGCTGCCAACCAACTTAAGCGCTTCTGCCTGGGCTTGAGTTGCACTGCTAACAGCAAAACGTGCACGATCAGCGCGGTGGCCGGCTGCTTCAAGTTTTTCACGAGCTTGATCAACGGCAACTTGGATTTCAATCAGGCTTTGAGTTCCCCGTGATCCACCCTGAACAAAGCCATTACCAAGTAAATCGCCATCGCGAGTAACCGCGCGCATCGCAGGATTGCTTGCAACCACATCATGGGCTTCTTCAATTGAATCGGTGACAACAACACGATTTAAGATTCCAGAAAGTGTTGTGCGAAGTGGTGCATCACAATTGATTAAATCAATTGCATAACGCTGACCTGGGCGAAGTTGTGGCCAAGCACTTAAATCTGCGGCTTGCTGACCAACAACGACAATCGCTGCGCGGCCGGCATCTTCGCGGCGTAATTTGCGAACTGCATTTTCAGCAGCGCTTGGTGAATCAACAGCAACCGCATCAGCTGCTGCGCCAAGTGCTGCGGCAACTGCAGTTTCATAACCATTTTCAATCTGCATTAAAGCTGCAACTGCGCCAAGAATTCCTGACATTGAATCTGTTGCGGCAAGTAGTGCTGCGCCGCCATCGCGACGTGCCATACCTTGTTCAAGTGCTTCAAAGCGCGCGGCAGCAGCAGCGCGTTCACGTTCAGCTTCCTGCTCTTCTAATCGAGCTGCCTCTAATTCGTTTTCAGCTTTTGCAAGTGCACTGGATGCAAAATCGTGTTGCTCATCTAAGCCAACTTCACCTTCATCAAGACCAGCAACTTGGCTTTCTAAAGTATTAAATTCACGGGTAGCGCTTTCAGCACGTTCACGTGCTTGGCGAAGTTGTTCCTCAAGGCGCTCAATTTCAGTTGATCTAGTTTCAACGCGTGATTTTGCAGCAGCAACTTGGCCAGCAATTCTGGCTAAGCCTTCTCGGCGATCAGCAATTGCGCGAGTAACTGATTGAAGTCTTGCTTCTTCAGCTGCAAGTGCGGTTTCAGCAGAGGTGCGCTCATTGATGGTTGCATTTAATGCCAACCGATCATTATCGACTTGAGCTGCAAGATCTGCTTCTTGAACTCGAATTGCATGGGCTTCGCGATCGATTTCTTCTGGGTCGCGGCCACGCTGAACTTCATCTTCTTCAGTCTCACCTTGGCGTACTCGTTCTTTAGCAAGGGCAAGAGTTGAGCGCATACGCTCTTGCAGTGAGCCAAGTTGATAGAAAGCATTTTGGGCACGTTCAACAAGTGGCGCTGATTCAGAGATCTGGTTATCTAAAACTGCTTCGCGAGCGCGGGATGCAGTCAGTTCACTTTCAACTTCACCACGGCGTTCACGCAGCGCAGTTTCGTCAGCAATTTCAGCTTCTAATGCAACTTTCATTTGCGCAAGATCGTCAGCTAATAATCGTAATCTGGCATCACGAACATCTGACTGAATAACGTTTGCTCGTCTTGCCACTTCTGCTTGGCGACCAAGTGGCTTTAACTGGCGACGAAGTTCATTTGTTAAATCTTCAAGACGAGTTAAGTTCGCTTCCATCGCTTCAAGTTTGCGAACAGCTTTTTCTTTGCGCTTGCGGTGCTTAAGCACACCTGCAGCTTCTTCGATATATGAACGGCGTTGTTCTGGAGTTGCCAGAAGAATTTCTCGAAGTCGGTTTTGACCAACAATCACGTGCATTTCGCGACCAATACCTGAGTCGCTAAGAAGTTCTTGAATGTCTAATAAACGTGATGGGGTCCCGTTAATCGCATATTCAGAACCACCATTTCTAAACATAGTTCTTGAAATGGTGACTTCGGTGTAGTCAATTGGTAAGGCGCCATCGCTGTTATCGATCGTTAGCAATACTTCGGCGCGACCAAGGGGCGCACGACCACTTGAGCCAGCGAAAATAACGTCTTCCATTTTTCCGCCGCGCAGAGTTTTCGCGCCCTGCTCACCCATTACCCAGGCGATTGCATCAATAACGTTTGATTTACCTGAACCGTTTGGACCCACAACTGCAGTAATGCCACGTTCGAAATTAAGGGTCGTTGAAGAGGCGAACGACTTGAAGCCGCGAATCGTCAGACTCTTTAAATACACGCTCGTCTTTTCGGTTCTTTTTGGTGCGGGAAGCCAAAAATAGTTTACCTATGGGCTTTTTTTCGTTTCCCGCCGAGGTTAGCCATATATAAACGCAATATTGCTTGCAAACCATGGCGCAAAACGCCCGGATATTTCTAAGGATTAACCCTTAGGTTTTGGTTGACACTTTGGACATCTAAAAGATGACCTATTCATAAAGGAATCTCGAACCATCAATCTGCCACAGCGCAAACATGGTTCGTCTTCTCGGCCATAGGCAGCAAGACCGCGCTCAAAATAACCACTTTGGCCATTTACATTCACATAAAGTGCGTCAAAAGATGTGCCACCTTCGGCTAACGCTTCGCGCATCACATCTGTTGCATGACCCAGCAATTCAATAGCTTTGGCATTAGTTAATCGGTTTGCTGGATAAGCCCAGTGCAACTTAGCCCGCCATAGGGATTCGTCGGCATAAATATTGCCAACGCCGCTAATCAAAGTTTGGTTCAAAAGCGCTCGTTTCACGTCGGTATTTCGCTTTCGCACATTTTCCACAAACTCATCAGCTGAAAACTTGGGATCAAATGGGTCTCTTGCGATATGTAGCACTGATTCCGGGATCAATTCCCCATCACCAATGTCCACTAATTCATCAAGGTGCATGCCACCAAAGGTTCGCTGGTCCACAAAGTGCATCTGGTTTTTCTGCCCAGCAAAGGTAAACCTGACCCGCAAATGACGATCATCATCTTCTTTGGCAGTTTTAATTAATACCTGCCCACTCATCCCAAGGTGGGTAACTAGAGCCTGATCGGCATCTAGCGTCAGCCACAGGTATTTACCGCGCCGGTTAACTGATTTTATTTTTCGTCCAGCTAGTTGGTTTTCAAAATCTTTTTTCGATCCTGGGTGATTTCTAATCGCCCTTGGGTGCAGGACTTTAACTTGATCAATAGTTTTTTTGGTAACCCATTTAGCAAGCCCAGCGCGGACTACTTCAACTTCAGGTAACTCAGGCATTAGCTACGTTGTTGGGCTATTTCGTATTCGGTTGAAAGTTCGGCATACGCACTTGCTGCAGCTTGTTGCTCGGCTTCTTTCTTATTTGACCCAGTGCCATGACCATAAAGCCGGTCACCCAAAACAACTTGGGCGCTAAATTCTTTTGCGTGATCTGGACCAGATTCAGTTATCGAATAACTTGGCACACCAACCCCAATTTCAGCGGTTAGCTCTTGCAAAGAAGTTTTCCAATCAAGGCCAGCGCCAAGAGTTGCGGCTTCTGCAATTAATTCTTCAAATAAATCAAGAATCAGTTTTCTAGTCACATCAATGCCGTGATCTAAATAAGCTGCGCCAAGAATTGCTTCAAAAGTGTCGGCCAAAATTGATGATTTATCGCGTCCGCCAGTTGATTCTTCGCCGCGACCTAAACGGATGAATGTTCCAAGGTTTAGCGTTCTGGCAACATCAGCTAGCGCTCTTGCGTTAACTATTGCTGATCTAAATTTTGCTAATTGGCCTTCAGGAAGATCTGGATAGCGATGGTAAAGCGCATCGGTGATAACAACACCAAGAACTGAATCACCAAGAAATTCCAAGCGTTCGTTTGTTGGTATTCCGCCTGACTCGTAAGCGAAAGACCTATGCGTTAGCGCTAGTTCCAATAACTGGGTTTCAATCGATAAACCCAGGTGAGCTATTAGTTCGTTATTTGAAGTGGACAATGGCCACAACTATTAAACGCTAAGTACCTGTCGCTTGTCGTATGTACCGCAAGTTGGGCAAGCAGTGTGCTGCAACTTTGGTGCACGGCAACGTTCGCAAGTAGCTAGGTTTGCCGCAGTTGTCTTCCAAGCGGAACGACGGTGACGGGTATTACTACGTGAAGTTTTACGTTTTGGAACGGCCACGGTCTGCCATCCTTTTCTTGTCGGGTTCGATTGTTATCGAACTAGTTTTCTTCTTTTAAGTTTTCTAATGCAGCCCATCTTGGATCGACTACATCGTGCTGGTGGTTTGGATCATCATTTAGATTCACACCACACTGGGTGCAAAGTCCTAGACAATCCGGTTGACACAGCGGTGAAAGCGGAAACGCTAACACAACTGCATCTCGCAGTAGCGGTTCTAGATCGAGAAAATCTCCATCTAGTTTTGGCTGGTCATCATCGGAATCAGAGTTTTCAATCTGCCTGCCTTTTGAATCAGTTGCTGGGTATTCGTAAAGCTCTTGCAAATCAACTTCCAAATCGAAAGCGATTGGCTCAAGACATCTTGAACATTCCCCTTCAACTGATACCAGTGCAGTACCGCTGACGAGAACTCCATCCATCACTGCTTCGAGTCGAAGATCGAACTCGATATCAGATCCGGCTGGAACTGCGATCATTGTTAGACCAAGATCAGCGGGGGCGGGACTTGAAAATTTATATGTTTTCATCGAACCAGCACGTCGACCAAGTTCTCTGGTATCGAGAACTAGCGGCGAGCGTGGATCAAGGGAAGACATTTAAATCCTCTTATAGTTCGTCACAGCTCTTCTTGGCCTAGCAAGGCCAACCGATAGATTATCAAGATTTCTGGGCCTAACCCAAATCGATCCTTTAAATTAAAGGATTATTTCTTAAATTTAGCCTTAAGTGCCTGGTCCACTGCTGCTGGCACTAGCGCTGAGACATCGCCAGCATATTTTGCAATCTCTTTAATGATGCTTGAAGAAAGGAAGCTAAATTCTGGTTTTGTTGCCACAAATAATGTGTCAATACCAAGTTGTGAATTCATTTGAGCCATCTGTAATTCGTAATCGAAATCTGATACCGCGCGCAGACCTTTAACAATTGCACCAATTTCATTTTTCTTGCAGTAATCAACAAGTAATCCTTGGAATGATTCAACTTTGATATTCGGATATGCCGAAACACTTTGCTTAATCAAATCGATACGTTCTTCGATTGTGAAAAAACCGGCTTTAGTGCTGTTAATTAATACTGCAACTGTTACTTCATCAAACTGGTTAGCAGCGCGCGCAAATACGTCAACGTGACCAAGTGTTACCGGATCAAATGAACCCGGGCAAACAGCTTTGCGCATAATCACCTGCTAGTTATCGTTTTGCTCATACTGACCGTACCAAACAGATGTATCGCCGTAAACTTTTCGGCTAATTTCTGTGTAACTATTTGGTATTTCAAACTTGGAATTCTTATCCCGTTCAACTACAACTACTGCCCCGTCCTCAAGCCAGCCGTTAGCAAGGAACTCAAGTTCACCAGCTATTACCTGATCACCAAGGGCGTATGGCGGGTCAATGAAAACTAAATCAAACTTGCCAAACTGTGGCTGGCCATGAAGTGCCACCGAAACATCCATAGCAACAACTCTTAAATTATCAATTTTTAATGTCGTGGCATTTGTTCTAATTACTTCAGCTGCGCGGTTATCTTTTTCAATTGCCACTGCATCACTTGCGCCGCGTGAAATAGATTCAATCGCGCACGCACCTGATCCGGCATAGAGATCTAAAACTCGCAGATCATCAAAGCCAGCTAACGCATGTTGCACGGCTGAAAAAATAGCTTCGCGCACCCGACTTGCAGTTGGCCGAGTGACAGAGTTTGGAACTTTAATCTCTCGACCTCTAAGGTCACCAGAAATAATCCGCGTCATGATTTCTTCACAAATTCTGCTTGGTTTGATGCAACTAAGTTTTCTAACGTTAATTTAAGTGCGGCATGTTGTGTTAATTGCGGATCCGAAGCGATGATTGCAGTTGCAACATCTTTTGCTTCGCTAAGTATTTCTTCATCTTTTAGAACACTTACTAGCTTTAATCCTGAGCGAAGACCTGACTGATCTCTGCCAAGCACATCACCTTCACCACGTTGTTCAAGATCAAGTGCGGCTAATTCAAAACCATCGGTTGTTGCAGCAACCGCGCTTAAGCGATCCCGCGATTTACTAAACGGCGGTGCATCGGTGACAAGTAAGCAAAGACCTGGCGCGCTTCCACGACCAACGCGACCACGTAGCTGATGTAACTGGCTGATGCCAAAACGATCGGCATCCATGATCACCATCATTGTGGCGTTAGGAACGTCAACCCCAACTTCAATCACAGTTGTTGAAATTAAGACATCAATGCCATCTGGGTCATTTGGCCCTAAAGCAAATCGTTGCATCACATCATCTTTATCGCTACCCGCCATTTGGCCATGCATGATGCCAACTCGAACAGCTTTAAGTGGACCTTCGATTAGTACTGGTGCCAAATCTTCCAAAGCAACTGCTGGTCTTGAAGTTTTATCAAGTGGCTTATCTTCTTGGCTGGCAATACGTGGCACCACAACATATGCCTGATGACCCTTTTGCACTTCTTCGACAACTCGCTGCCAGGCACGTTCTAAGTGCGATGGTTTTTCAGCGGCAAAGACAACATGCGTTGTAATTGGGCTTCGCCCAGCTGGAAGTTCAGTAAGCGTTGAAACATCTAATGCGCCAAAAGCAGTCATTGCAACAGTTCGTGGAATAGGTGTTGCTGTCATAACTAATACGTGCGGTTTTCGTTCACTTCCTGCTTTTGCCACAAGCGTTGCCCGCTGCTCAACACCAAAGCGGTGCTGCTCATCAATCACAACTAAACCAAGATCAAAGAAATCAACCCGGTCTTCTAAAAGAGCATGTGTGCCAATCACAATTCCAGCTTGGCCTGAGGTGATATCAAGTAATGCTTGCCGGCGACTTGCAGTGTTAAGCGATCCCGTTAACAGCGTTACGCCAGTTCCTTCATCATGTGAGCCAAGTTGGCCACGGGCTGCAAGTGGACCTAAGAGTTTGGTGATGGCTCGGTAATGCTGGGTTGCTAGAACTTCAGTTGGTGCAAGTAGTGCGGCCTGTCCCCCTGAATCAACAACAGTAAGCATCGCCCGAAGTGCGAGAACTGTTTTACCAGAACCAACTTCACCTTGAAGTAATCGATGCATCGGATGGCCATCGGCTAATTCAGATTCGATTGTTTTGGTTACCTCTAACTGACCTGCAGTTAGTTTGAATGGCAGCTGTGAATCAAAGGCCTCAAGTAGGCCGCCAGATTTAGTGTGACGTGGGACCGCTGGCCATTGCTCTAGTTCGTATTTCTGCTGGGCTAGCACTAGCTGCAAAGCAAGGGCTTCATCCCACTTCAAACGTTCGATTGCTTTAGCTAATTCATCCTGATTGGCCGGATGATGAATAAGTTGCAGCGCAACATCCAAATCGATTAGTTGATGGGACTTTCTGAATTTCTCATCGATCGGATCAACCACATCCCCTAAAGCACTTAGCGCTGCAGTTACTGCACGCTCAATAGTCCAGGACTGAATCTTGCTAGTTGCCGGATATACCGGAAGCAGCGCTTCGGTGTAATCTGCGGCATTAACTTGCGCTGCGTCATCTAATAATTCGTAATCTGGATGGGTTAGCTGGCGCTTGTTATTAAATACGGTTATCTGTCCTGAAAATAAACCACGTCTTCCAACTACTAAATCTTTCTCCCGCCAATGCTGATTGAAGAACATCAGGGTTAATTGGCCGGTGCCATCGCTGATAATCACTTCTTGGCGGGTGCCGGCCTTTGATTTATTGCGCAGATTCTTAAAACTTCTTACCTCTGCTTGAACTGTGACATGGTCACCTATTTCAAGGGACCCAAGGTCGGTTAACGCCCCGCGCTGTTCATAGCGTCTTGGGTAATGGCGAACAAGGTCGCCAACAGTATTAATACCCAGTTCTTTGGCGAAAAGGTCAGCGGTTTTGGGGCCAACTACTTGAGTTAACGCAGATTCCAGGGCCGACACTTAATTAGGTTACCTTTGCCCAAGGACAGATCCTTTGAACCAAGCGGTCAAGAACCCTATAAATAAAGAGATCTTGCCTACTGAATTGGAGTTTCAAAGGATTCATAGGTATTCTTTTGATTCGTTAAGAAAACCCCAAGATTTTTTAGGAGTCATCGTGGCTGCTGTATGTGATGTCTGTGGCAAAGGCCCAGGCTTTGGCCACAATATTTCTCACTCACACCGTCGCACCAAGCGTCGTTTCAACCCAAACATTCAGTCAGTGCGTGCGATTGTCAACAACTCACCAAAGCGTCTAAATGTTTGCACCGGTTGTATCAAAGCTAACAAAGTAGCTCGTGCTTAATTAATTTTCATTTAAAATCCGCATCCAATGGATGCGGATTTTTTATTTACTCACTTTTTAAAGTGATCCCAGCCCTTAGGGCTTGTTAAAACATCATCTACATAAACACCGGGCTCACCTGGTTTTACTGTGCCAATTAATAACCAACCTGTTGGCACATCAAGTGGTGAACTAAAGGTGGCAAGGAAGGCATGGTCTTCCCCGCCATTTAAAACCCAATCGAGTGCGTTGCCGCTAAATGCTGATGCTGCCGCGCTTAAGTCTTCGGCAACAACTAATTCACTTGTCTTGATATGCATCTGAACATTTGATGCCTTCGCAATGTGACCAGCGTCAGAAAGTAGTCCATCGCTGATATCAATCATTGATGTTGCTTTGTGGGCAAGGGCTGCTAATTCATAAGGTGGCTCAGGTGCGCGGTGTGCGCCAACTAAAGCGCGTGGTGATCTAAACCCACGAGAAAGCATTAAGTAACCAGCTGCTGAAAAACCAAGTTTGCCAGCAACTGCAATAGTGTCACCAGGATTAGCACCTGATCGCAAAATCGGATTTCTATGTTCTAGTTCGCCAAGTGCAGTAACGCTGATTGTGATTATTTCGCTTCTAACAATGTCTCCGCCCACAACTTGAACATTAACTTTGCTGGCTTCCTGCGCTAATCCATCAGCTAGTTCTAAAACCCAGCTAACTTCTGTGGTTTCAGGAAGTGCTAACCCGACCAGTAGTGCAGTAGGACTTGCGCCCATTGCATAGATGTCAGCTAAGTTTGCAGCTGCTGCTTTGCGACCAACTTCATTTGCGCTTGACCAATCAAGTCTGAAATGCACGCCTTGGCTTAAGACATCAACACAAGCAACCGCTTGGTTTCCACTTGCCGAAACAACTGCTGAGTCATCGCCAATACCAACACTCACTTTGCTGTTGCTACTAGTTGCTAACCGCTTTTGGATTTGGTCAATTAATTCAAACTCGCCAAGTTCCCCAACGGTAATTCCAGGGTTATTCATTAAAAGAATCGCCTTACCTAGCGAAGGCCAGTGCCGCGACGAAGTGCATCACTTAATAAGTAATCAACCAGTGCTGGGTAATCCATTCCAGTTTCTTGCCACATTCTTGGAAACATCGAGATAGGTGTGAAGCCTGGCATGGTGTTGATTTCATTAATTACGATTTGATCCCCAGTAATAAACATGTCTACGCGGGCTAAACCTTCAGCGTCAATTGCTTTAAATGCAGCGCACGCAATTTCTTGAGCGCGTTTAGCGATCGCTGGATCTAATTTTGCTGGAACCGATAATTCAACTGAGTCATCAACATACTTTGCTTCAAAGTCATAGAACTCATGGCCTTCGCGAACAATAATTTCAGCTAGCACACTTGCTTTAGGTCCTTGCTCACTACCCAACACGCCACACTCAATTTCATGGGTGTTTTCCATACTGGCTTCAATAATCAGTTTTGGATCGTGCTGGCGAGCCAGTTCAATTGCATTAACTAAGTCTGCTTGGCTCTTAACTTTGGAAATACCAAGAGATGACCCGGCTCTTGCTGGTTTAACAAACATTGGGTAACCAAGTTTGTTAACTCTTGAAAGTGATTCTTCGCGGTTAAATTTCCAGTCGCTATCGGTAACAACTTCATAAGGTCCAACTGGAATGTCGGCAGCGCGCATCATTGCTTTTAAGTGGGCTTTATCCATCGCCGCAGCTGATGCGAACACACCTGAGCCAACATAAGGAACGCCGGCTAATTCAAATAAACCTTGGATCGTGCCATCTTCACCCCATGGTCCGTGCAGAACTGGGAAAACCACATCAACTTGAGCTAAGACATCTGGAACCTGTGATTGAACTACTAATTCGGTTGCAGATGGATCTGGCGTGAAAAGAACTGGCGACTTAGTTGGATCAACCTCTGGGAACACGCCATCAGTTACTGAAAGTCTTGCGCTATCGGAACTTTCTAAAACCCACTTACCTTCATGGGTAATACCGATTGGCACAACTTCATATTTAGTTTGATCGATTGCTCTAAGAATGCTGCCTGCCGAAATACAAGAGATCGTATGTTCACTGCTACGGCCACCGAAAATTACCGCAACTCTGATCCGCTTTGACATAGGTATAACGCTAATAGACAAATGGGTAAATCGCCCTATTCGAGCAATTTAAATGGCTTAAATGTGTTCCATTTCTTCAATGCCATCATCTGTTGACCTGGACATGAATGCCTTTAATACTTCATCGGCATTTGCCCCGTTATGTATTACGTTGACCACTTGCTCGGTAATTGGCATTGAAACCTTGTGCTGGTTTGCTAGTTCCAAAATTGAGCGACAACTCTTAACGCCTTCAGATGTGGTTAACGTTACGCGCTGCGCTTCTTCAACGCTTAAACCTTTTCCGATGTGTTCACCAATTGTGCGGTTACGAGAAAGTGGCGACTGACAAGTTGCAATTAAGTCGCCAACACCTGCCAGACCAGCAAATGTAAGTGGGTTTGCGCCAAGGGCGACACCAAGTCTGGTCATTTCAGCAAGACCTCGAGTCATGATTGCAGCTTGAGAGTTTTCGCCATATCCCAAACCAACAGCCATACCGTTAGCAAGGGCAATTACGTTTTTAACTGCGCCGGCAATTTCAACGCCAACAACGTCGGTTGTGTAATACGGGCGGAAGTAATCAGTGGTGCACGCATCCTGAACCCGGCGCGCAGATTCTTCATCACTGCAAGCAACTGTGGTTGCAGCTGGTTCCCGGGCTGCAATTTCATGGGCCAGGTTTGGTCCAGAAATAACGGCAACCCTTGAAGTATCAACTTTGGCTACTTCGGCAATGACCTCACTCATGCGCTCAGCTGTACCAAGTTCAACACCTTTAATTAATGAGCCAATCACGGCTGATTGTGGAATTGATAATGACCAAGCCGAAAGGTTTTCACGAAGTGTCTGTGCTGGCACACCCAAAATAACTAAGTCGGCATCGGTTAAGGCTTCATCAGGGTTATTGGTTGCTTTAACCGCTTCTGGAAGTTTTAAGTTTGGGTGATAAAAACTATTGACGTGCTTAGCGTTTATTTCATCAGCGATATCACTTGAACGAGCCCAAAGTGAAACGTCACATCCTGCGTCAGCCAAGATCATTGAGAAAACTGTTCCCCAGGAACCTGCGCCCATGACAGCTACATGCTTCATGCGGACTCCGGTTTTCTAGGTGGCACTGCGTTACGTGGCATTGGTTTATCAGGTGCAGGAACTCCACGCTGACTTGCTAGTAAGTCTGTCACAGCTTTCATAATGCGATCTGTGGCTTCACGCAAAGTGGCTGCAGTTATTGGTTGACCTCGAAGATCATCTAAATTAACTGGCTCACCTGCCCATACATGCATTGTTTTGCGTGGCAATAAATACATCATTTTTCCGTAGGGCTTTAAAACATGATTTGGTCCCCATTGCGCAGCTGGAATAACTGGCACGCCGGTTGTTAAGGCAATGCGCGCAGCACCTGTTTTAGAACTCATCGGCCAAAGATTTGGGTCGCGAGTTAATGTTCCTTCTGGATAAATCACAATGCATTGACCTGCACGAACAGCTTCCATTGCTTTAAGAAGTGAACCAGCAGCTGCTTCAGAATCTTTTCGCTTGACTGGAATCTGTCCAGCACTTTTTAGAACTGCACCAAGACCTGGAATTTTAAATATTTCTGCTTTTGCTAAAAATCGCACTTGGCGACCCTGATCGTGCACAAAGTGCCCGGCCACAAATGGATCAAACCAACTTAGGTGATTCATCGCCACAACTACCCCACCTGGTGTGCGAAGTTGCTGCGCCCCGCGCCAATCGCGTTTGGTGAAAAGCATCATGAACGGCCGAAGGGCACCGGTAATAATTCGGTACCAAATTCCTGAATCTTTGGGTTTGATGGCGCTAGTCACCTATAGATACTGGCACATTTAAATGGTCAAGCCCAAAAAATAGCCAAAATAATGGCAAAAAAGCAATCGGGCCCGAAGGATACCCAACGAGCCCGACCGCTAAAAGTGATTGGCTTACTTGCCAGATACTTTCTTCTTGAATTCAGCGCCAGCGCGGAACTTCGGTACTGAAGTTGCAGCAATCTGTACTGGTGCACCTGTTTGTGGGTTGCGGCCAGTGCGTGCAGCACGGTCTGATTTTTCGAAAATACCGAAGCCAGTTAGTGAAACTTTGTCACCCTTAGCTACAGCTTTTGTGATTGAGTCGAATACGCCGTCAACTGCATTGGTTGCGTCTTTTTTGCTTAGACCAGCAATTTCAGCTACTGCGTCGATTAGTTCTGCCTTGTTCACTTGAGTTCCTCCAAGTTAATCCGACGTTCAGGCGAATGCCGGGCTTTTCTTTTTTACTGGCTAGCCTTAGGGCTTTCCAGGTGAATTGAACTACCCCGTTCAATTCGTTATTGACTTTACGGCGCAAAATCAAGGTTTTTGACATATGACACGCCCAAAAACAAGAAAAAATCCCGATTTCTCGGGATTTTTTACTTTTTTAATGGGTTTTTAGGCAGTCACTGGCTTAAAAGTGGGCCTTTTTGCTTCAAATGAACCGATCTCACTGACATGCTGCAGCGTCAAACCAACATCATCAAGGCCTTCCATTAGGCGCCAACGAACGTAGTCATCAACTTCGAACTTAGCTTCAAGCGATCCAGCTGTAATGGTTCGCGATTCAAGATCGACAGTAACTTCGGTTTCTGGGTGGTTTTCAATTTCTTTCCATAGCTGGTCAACGAAATCTTGATCAACTACGGCTGTTAGCAAGCCTTGCTTACCTGAGTTACCACGGAAGATATCCGCAAAGCGTGATGAGATCACAACTTTGAAGCCATAGTCCATAAGTGCCCAAACTGCGTGTTCGCGGCTTGATCCGGTACCAAAATCTGGGCCAGCCACAAGAACTGTGCCATTTTTGAACTGTGGTTGGTTAAGCACGAAATTCTCATCTTTTCGCCAAGCCGAGAAAAGACCGTCTTCAAACCCATGGCGGGTAATGCGCTTTAGGTATTCGGCCGGAATGATCTGGTCGGTGTCCACATTTGATGCGCGAAGTGGAACTGCTGTGCCAGTATGTTTAACAAATTTTTCCATGATTAACCTGCGTTCACTAAGTCAGCTGGTGAAGAAAGAGTTCCACGAATTGCGGTAGCTGCAGCAACTTGTGGTGAGACCAAGTGAGTGCGTCCACCTGGCCCTTGGCGGCCTTCAAAGTTTCGATTTGAAGTCGATGCACTGCGCTCACCTGGAGTTAGTTTGTCTGGGTTCATACCCAAACACATTGAACATCCAGCTTCGCGCCATTCTGCTCCTGCTTCTAAGAAGACTTTGTCTAGTCCTTCAGACATCGCAGCTAAGCGAACTCGAACTGAACCAGGAACCACCATCATGCGAACACCATTTGCAACTTTTTTACCTTTGATGATGTCAGCTGCAGCGCGCAGATCTTCGATGCGACCGTTAGTGCAAGAACCAAGAAAGACTGTGTCGATTTTTATGTCTTTAATCTTCTGACCTGCAGTTAGACCCATATAGCTAAGGGCTTTTTCGCAAGCTAGTTTTTCAACTGGATCTGAGAAATTATCTGGGGTTGGAACAGTGCTATTTAGAGGCACACCCTGACCTGGGTTAGTTCCCCAGGTAACAAATGGGCTTAGTTCACTTGCTTCGATGATTACTTCGCGATCAAACGTAGCATCGCTATCTGTTGGCAGCGTGCGCCAGTAGCTAACGGCTGCATCCCAATCAGCGCCCTTTGGTGCGCGCTCGCGCCCTTGAAGGTAAGCAAATGTGGTTTCATCTGGGGCGATCATGCCAGCGCGGGCGCCAGCTTCAATGCTCATATTGCAGATCGTCATGCGAGCTTCCATAGAAAGATTTCGGATCGCTTCGCCGCGGTATTCAAGAACGTAACCTTGGCCGCCGCCAGTTCCAATTTTGGCGATGATGGTCAAAATTAAATCTTTAGCAGTAACGCCTTCTGGAAGTTGTCCATTGACAGTAATCGCCATTGTCTTAAATGGCTTAAGTGGAAGTGTCTGGGTGGCAAGAACGTGTTCAACTTCGCTGGTGCCGATACCAAAAGCTAATGCGCCAAAGGCACCGTGAGTTGAAGTGTGTGAGTCGCCACAAACGACAGTCATACCAGGCTGAGTTAAACCAAGCTGTGGTCCAACAACGTGCACAATGCCCTGCTCTTGGTTACCAAGAGAATAAATCGGCACACCAAATTCTTCGCAGTTCTTGCGAAGGGCATCAACTTGCACACGGCTGATTGGATCTGCGATTGGCTTATCGATATCAATCGTTGGCACGTTGTGATCTTCTGTTGCCAGAGTTAAGTCAGTGCGGCGCACTTTGCGGCCAGCTTCGCGTAGGCCATCGAATGCCTGTGGGCTAGTGACTTCATGGACTAAGTGCAGGTCAATGAAAAGTAGATCTGGTTCGCCAGCTTTGCTGCGAACAATGTGGTCATCCCATACTTTTTGGGCAAGTGTGCGACCCATAGCGGTACCTCTTTGTTCCGATTTGTGTAGCGAATTGACATCTCATTATTCGAGATAGCAATATCACTACATGGACGATAGTAATAGTGGTGTTGGGGTTCTTGACAAGGCTGCCCACATTTTGGACACCTTGGAATCTGGGCCTCAAACACTGGCTGGTTTAGTTTCGGCTACTGGCCTTGCCAGGCCAACTGCCCACCGCTTAGCCATGGCTTTAGAGCACCACAGATTTGTGGCTCGTGATATCTCCGGGCGATTTATCCTTGGTCCGAGGTTTAATGAACTTGCTGGCGCAGCTGGTGAGGATTTGTTGACTAGTGTGGCTAACCCAATCCTGATAGCACTTCGTGATGCCACCAAAGAAAGTGCTCAGCTTTATCGCCGCCAGGGTGACAAGCGAATTTGTGTTGCTGCGGCCGAATTAACTTCGGGTCTAAGAGACACCGTTCCTGTTGGTAGCACCTTAACTATGCAGGCAGGCTCTGCTGCCCAGGTTCTCTTGGCTTGGGAAGAACCAGACCGGCTACACCGCGGACTTCGCGGGGCAAAGTTTTCAGCCACAGATTTATCAGCAGTTAGGCGAAATGGCTGGGCACAATCTATTGGTCAGCGCGAAGCTGGTGTGGCATCGGTATCTGCCCCAGTTCGATCTAACAATGGAAAAGTCATTGCCGCAGTTTCGATTTCTGGGCCACTTGAGCGCTTAACTAAAACACCTGGTCGTATCCATGGGCCTGCTGTGATCAATGCAGCCCAGAAAATTAGCGAGTTACTACAAACGCGCAGTTAATAGGTAGAATTCTCAAGGTCGCTAGCGGGATTACTTTCTAGCGAAGCCAAATGGGGTATGGGGTAATTGGCAGCCCAGCTGATTCTGGTTCAGCTAGTCTAGGTTCGAGTCCTGGTACCCCAGCGAGAAAAGGGTTTTAGGACTCTTTTTGCTAGGGGCCTCGTTGTGTAGCGGCCTAGCACGCCGCCCTCTCAAGGCGGTAGCGCGGGTTCAAATCCCGTCGGGGCTACTTTAAATGATCGCAGATTGAATTCGGGCAAGCGATTTGGCTTTGCCCAGGATCTCTAGGGATTCAAATAATGGTGGCGATACTCGTCTACCTGTAACCGCAACGCGAACCGGACCAAAAGCTAATTTTGGTTTTAGGCCAAGACCTTCAATAAGTGAAACACGAAGTGCTTCCTCGATGTTCTCTGTGGTCCAGGGGCCAACTTCATTTAATGCTGAAAGTGCTGCAATAAGTACTGGCTGAGCATCAGGGGTTAATACTTTTGCTGCTTCATCTGGATCTACTTCAAAATCCGGTGAACCTGGGTTGCCATAGAACAAGAAGCCAAGCATGCCAACGCCTTGGCGCAAAGTTTCCATGCGCTCTTGGACAAGTGGAATTGCTTGCAACAGAACTTCCTGGTCAGCTGTTGTTGGTTCGCCAGCAAATACGCCATCAGATTTCAAATAAGGAACCAGGCGATTTGCAAGGTCTTCGAACTGTAAAGTTCGAATCCATTCAGCATTGATTGCGGTGCACTTCTTTAAATCAAAGCGAGCAGGGTTGGCGTTAACCCTTGCGACATCAAATACTTTTGCCATTTCTTCTTTCGAGAAGAATTCGCGGTCTTCCCCAAATGACCAACCAAGCAGCGCAAGATAGTTAAGCAGGCCTTCAGGAAGATAGCCCTCTTCGCGATACATCAACAGACTTGATTCTGGATCACGCTTAGAAAGTTTCTTATTGCCTTCGCCCATTACATACGGAAGGTGACCATAAAGCGGGCGCTCACCTTTTGCAACGCCAACAGCCTTAAGGGCGTCATAGAGCGCTAACTGGCGAGGAGTACTACTTAATAGATCTTCACCACGAAGGACATGGGTAACTTCCATTAATACGTCATCAACTGGGTTAACAAGTGTGTAAAGCGGTTCGCCGGTGGCGCGAACTATTACGTAATCAGGAACGTGTTCGGCTGCGAAAGTTACTTCACCGCGAACTAAGTCATTCCAGGTCCAGTCAGTATCTGGCATACGCATGCGAACAACCGGCGCACGACCTTCTGCTTTATAAGCAGCAACTTGGTCAGCACTTAAATCGCGACATGCACCGTCATAGCCAGGGGTCTTATTTAATGCGCGAGCTTTTTCGCGACGATCTTCAAGTTCTTCTGGTGAGCAGTAGCAGTGGTAAGCATGGCCACCGGCAATAAGTTTTGCAGCAACTTCGGCATAAATATCCATGCGCTGTGATTGGCGATAAGGCGCATGTGGTCCACCAACTTCAGGACCCTCATCCCAGGTCATACCTAACCAACGAAGTGAAGCTAACAGGTCGTGATAAGACTGTTCGTTATCGCGAGCGGTGTCCGTGTCTTCAATGCGGAAAATAAATGTGCCACCAGTGTGCCGAGCATAAGCCCAGTTAAATAGTGCAGTTCGCACCATGCCAACGTGCGGGTTACCTGTCGGTGATGGACAGAACCGAACGCGAACGTCAGACACTAATAACTCCTATTAGTTATTTCTTCACGACTGGATTGGAAAGCGTGCCAATTCCAGAAATTGTTACTTCAACAATATCGCCTGCGTTGATCGGTCCAACACCTGCTGGTGTGCCTGTCAAAATCACATCACCTGGAAGCAAAGTCATCACATTTGAAATCCAGGCAACCATTTCATGGGCGCTTCGAACTAAATCTTTAGTGTTACCTGCCTGGCGAACTTCCCCATTTACTTCACAAGTTAGCTCTAGATTGCTTGGATCTAATTCTGTTTCAATCCACGGACCAAGTGGGCAAAAGGTGTCAAAGCTTTTAGATCTTGTCCATTGGCCATCGGTATTTTGCAGATCGCGCGCAGTTACATCGTTTGCGATCGTGTAACCAAGGATTACTTCGTGGGCGCGTTCAACTGCCACGTTTTTACACAAATGACTAATTACAACTGCAAGTTCAACTTCATGGTGAACGTTACTTGATTGTGGTGGCAGCACAATTGGATCGTTTTCGCCAATCACGGTGGTGTTTGGTTTGATGAAAATTACTGGTTCGGCCGGAACTTCACCACCAAGTTCTTTTGCGTGGTCGGCATAGTTCTTGCCAACACAAACGACTTTGCTAGGTAAAACTGGTGACAAGATTTTGACGTCATCAAGATCTAGGGCTACGCCGGTTGGTTCAAGTTCACCAAATGGATGGCTCTTAAGAATTCCAATTTTGGTGCCATTGATTACGCCAAATACCGGACCTGCAATATCAGGAACAGAAACTCTAGCTATGCGCATTGTTGAAACTCTACTAAATCGACCGGGTAACTATTTATCTAATAAACCGTAATTAATTGCATCTTCAAGAGCTAGCCAAGAAGCGGCAATCACGTTTTCGTGAACGCCAACAGTGTTCCAACGTTTCGTGCCATCGGCTGTTTCAATTAGAACTCGAGTTACAGCGCCTGTTCCTGCACCACCATCAAGAATGCGAACTTTGTAATCAACAAGATCTAGTGATTCAAGTTGTGGGAAGCGTTGAACAAGTGCGCTACGGAATGCGTTATCAAGAGCGTTAACTGGACCATTGCCTTCACCAGTTGAAATGATTCGCTCACCGTTTACTCGCAACTTCACAGTTGCTTCGCTTTGCACACTGCCATCCTCACGTTGCTCTGTGGTGGTGTGCCAAGATTCAACACTAAATTTCTTAAAGTCATCGCCACTTATTGCATTTTTAAGCAAAAGCTCAAATGATGCATCGGCAGCTTCAAATGACCAGCCCTTTGCCTCAAGGCTTTTGACTTTTTCAACAACCTTGGTAACTGCATCAGCATTACTGGATAAGTCATACCCAAGTTCTTTACCTTTTAGTTCAACTGAAGCGCGACCTGCCATTTCGGTAACAAGAACGCGCATGCTGTTACCAACTAGCTCGGCATCTATGTGGTTATAAAGGTCGTAGTGAACTTTCAGCGCACTTGCATGCAGACCAGCTTTGTGGGCGAAAGATGAAACACCTGCATATGGCTGGTGAGTATTTGGTGGAAGGTTTGCAATTTCTGCAATCGCATGTGAAAGACGAAGCGTTTCTTTAAGCGCACCATCTGGCAGAACTTTCATACCAAGTTTTAATTCAATATTTGGCACAACAACAAATAAGTCAGCATTACCGGTTCGCTCACCGTATCCATTTGATGTGCACTGGACATGGGTTACACCAGCTTCAATTGCTGAAATTGAGTTAGCGATCGCACAACCTGTGTCATCTTGGCAGTGAATTCCAAGGCGAGCGCCAGTGCGTTCTTTAACATCGGCAACAATCTTTGCGATACCTGATGGCAGCATGCCACCATTTGTGTCACAAAGGACTGCCACATCAGCACCAGCTTTGATTGCAGTTTTAACTGCTTCAACCCCGTAATTCGAATCGTGTTTGTAGCCATCAAAGAAATGTTCGAAGTCAACAAAAACCCTGCGACCTAAGCCAACAAGGTAAGAAACTGTGTCGGCAATCATGGCTAAGTTTTCTTCGTTTGTTGTCTTTAGTGCTTTTTCAACATGGTGAACATCGCTTTTGGCAACCAAAGTAATAACTGGTGCTTGTGAGTCAACAAGAGCTTTAACTTGTGGATCTTCTGATGCTTTCACGCCGGCTTTGCGAGTTGCGCCGAATGCAACAAGTTTTGCGTTTTTAAGAACTACTTCCCCAGCTGCCATGCGTGCGAAAAATTCAGTGTCTTTTGGAAGTGCACCTGGCCAACCACCTTCGATGAAACCAACACCGTATTCATCTAATAATTTGGCAACGGTTAATTTGTCTTCAACTGAATATGAAATACCTTCACGCTGCGCGCCATCGCGAAGTGTTGTGTCATAAACGTGGAATGCGTCAGTTAAAGCCACAGTTAAACCAATCTATGCATCCAGTTGTGCTTATCTTCGGCACGACCGGTTTGAATGTTAACTAGTGCTTCGCGAAGTTTCATTGTTACTTCACCTGGATTTCCATCACCAATAGCCCAGCTTCCGCTGTTCTTGCTGGCAACATTTCCGATAGGAGTGATTACAGCCGCAGTGCCACAAGCGAATGACTCAGTGATTTCTCCACTGGCACATCCTTCACGCCACTGATCAACACTGATCTTTACTTCTTCTGCCTGGTAACCAAGGTCCTTAGCCAGAATTAATAGTGAATCGCGAGTAACACCTGGCAATAAAGTGCCAGTTAATTTAGGTGTGACGACTTTGGCATCTTTGCCTTTGCCCATAACAAAGAACAGGTTCATGCCCCCCATTTCTTCGATGTATTTGCGTTCGTTGGCATCAATCCAAACAACCTGATCGCATCCTTGAGCTGCGGCTTCAGATTGTGCAAGCAAACTTGCAGCGTAGTTACCAGCGCACTTTGCTTCACCAGTTCCACCCGGAGCTGCGCGAACAAAGTCATCTGAAATCCAAACTTTTACTGGCTTAACGCCGTTCGGGAAATATGCACCAACTGGTGAACCCATCAAAACGAAGGTCACTTCATCTGATGGTTTTACACCAAGTGCTTGTTCAGAACCGTATTCAAGTGGACGCAAGTAGAAAGCTTGATCCTCACCACTTGGTACCCAGTCTTGATCTTCTTTAACAAGCACTTCAAGTGCGCCAATAAATAAATCTGTTGGAACAGGTGGCAACGCTAAGCGATGGGCAGAGCGTTGGAAGCGAAGCGCATTTGCTTCAGGGCGGAATGTGTAAATTCCACCATCTGGATGACGGTAAGCCTTCAAGCCTTCAAAGATTGATTGACCGTAATGAAGGGCGTTGATCGAAAGACCACCAGCACTGGCATCTTGACCAATTAGTTCAGCCTTCTTCCAGCCTTCGCCTTTAACCCAAATCGCGCGAACAACATTGTCCGAAAAATATTTACCAAAACCAGGCGCAGCTAAAATCGCATCACGTTTTTCTTTTGATGCAGGAGTTTTAGTTGGATTACGCAAGACTTCACTTGCGTTACTAATTCGCGGGGCGGCCGGATAAAGCGCTGCTCCTGAGGAAACAATTTCAGCAGCAGACACGTCTAGATTCTTATTGACTAAATCAGTCATTTCAAATCGCCACCTTTGATGTCTGGTTATTGGTTGGTTTGGTTTTTTAGTTAGCTACTGCACTTGCAATCGCGTCACCAATTTGGCTTGTTGAGCGATCGCTTGAGCGAGATGCTAAATCTTTTGCTACAGCTGCTTCAACTTTCTTTGCAGCATCGCTTGCACCTAAGTGATCAAGCAGCATTACCACGCTAAGAATTGTTGCAGTTGGATCTGCTTTACCTTGACCTGCGATATCAGGAGCGCTGCCATGAACTGGTTCGAACATACTTGGGTTAGTTCTGGTTGGATCGATGTTGCCACTTGCAGCAAGCCCAATACCACCAGCAATAGCTGCGCCAATGTCAGTAAGAATGTCGCCAAATAAATTGTCAGTAACTACAACGTCAAAGCGTTCTGGCTGAGTTAAGAAGAACATGCTGGCTGCATCAACGTGACAGTAGTCGGTTTGCACATTTGGAAATTCTTTTGCCACATCTGCAAATGCTCTTGCCCAAACATCACCTGCGTAAACCAAAACGTTGGTTTTGTGAACTAAGGTCACTTGATTGCGACGCTTGGTAGCGCGCTGGAATGCATCGCGAATAATGCGCTCAGCGCCAAAACGAGTATTAA